>TARA_R110000764_G_scaffold53275_1_pt1 | contig 10954 bp, 9 predicted proteins | sample TARA_R110000764 | Tara Oceans TARA_R110000764 (sample SAMEA4398111) | marine metagenome | biome: Polar Biome; feature: [SRF] surface water layer (ENVO:00010504); material: water (ENVO:00002006), including particulate matter (ENVO:01000060) such as... | depth 5 m
AACTCTATGCAATCTGATTTAGATTTAAAACAAACTGAACTTGATAAGAAATTAGCAAACTTTAAAGGTGGTGATGAGTATAAAGCACAATTAGATGGAATGAAAACTGAAAAAGACTTACTTTTACAGAAAATTGCTAAATTAGAGCCTTTAGAGGGATTGGATGAAAAATACCAAGGAGCAACAACAGAATTAAGTAAACTTAAAACAGAAGTAGCTTATGGTAGTGTTAAACCGGTTTTTCCAAGTGAAGTAAACAAGTTTGAAGCAAAAGCACAATGGGATGCTTTTAAAAGTAGCATTGAAACAAAATACACTATTGAATTAGTAGATGGAAAACCTATTGCTATTGACAAAGAAAATATACATAAACCAAGTATTGATTTACAAGAATTAGTAAATCAAGATAAAAACATTTCTGAATTGTTAAAGGGTAGAAAACAAGATGGGAATAATGCATCACAAATAGATTACAAAGAATTAGAAGGGATTCCATTTAAAGTTCCTGAAAATGCAACAAGTGAGCAATTAACTTTAATAGTGAGGGAACACGTATTAAAAGATTTTGCACTTGGAACTAAAGAATATTCTAATAAATTTAGTGAATTGTATATAAAAGTAAAACAAGCCCAAAAAAAATAGCGAAAGACCGCAACGTGAATATCAGTATTAATTATTAATTTTAAATTTTAAACAAATGAGTTTTTTAAACGGAACATTATTGAATGACTTGCAGTCGGATCAAGCTACAAATGAAAAGCGATTTTCCGAATTAGGAGTTGTAAATGCTGTATTAGCATCTACTCCAAGCGCAAATTACATTCCGCCAAGTATTAAAGAGTCTTTATCAAGTATGTCTTCATTGAGAAATGCAGAAATTCCTGTTATTAAAGACCAAACAGTAACAGTTGTTACAACTCCGGGATTTGAATATATTCCTTCAAATTTACCAGAAAGTGATAAGTACTTCTTTCAGCCTTACGATGTATTTAGTGGAATGAGACACTATCCTTCTGCAAATGCAAACAACATGGTAGACGCTGAATTTCAAAGTAGAGAAGTTCTTAAAAACGTTCTTTATGAAATGGGAAATACGGTTGAAGGTATTTTATTAACCAATCTTGATGCTCGTAAGACGCAAGTTTTAAATGAAACTGAACAAGTTTCTGGCGCTACAAATGATTACCAATTTGACGGTGCAACAGACGTTTTAAAGATTAAAAAAGCAGCACAAGAAGAAACTATGTTTTATTCTTTAGAAGCTTTAATGGATGCTAATGAAGTTGGTGGGGATTACAGAGTTGTAACGAACAGGGCAGGTTTAGTGAGACAAAAAATGGAGCAATTAAAGTTTGGAGCAGGAAATGATAAAAACCTTGATGCTTTAGGATTTTTTGGAGCAGATAGAATACACCAATCAGGAAACCTTACTTCAGCAGCAAAGTTTGATGGTTACTTTCTTAGAGATGGTTCAATTGGAGCAGTAGAGAATTTTCCAGCAGATTTTAGAGCAGGAACAGAATTTGCAGGTAAAAAATGGAGTGTTTCTGATATGGCTTTGCCTTTTGTTGGAATGAGAGCAAACATATTTACTGACAAAAATGCTACGGATGCAACTTCTTTAATTACAAGTGGAACTGATTCTAACTTAATCATGACTCATTTTGAGGAAATGGCTATTTGGGTAAGATTTTATGTTGTTTATAGATATAATTCTTCTATTGGAACTAGAGTTAATGACATCGTTAAGATTCAAGGACTTTTAACATAATATTAATTTTAAAAACACAAAAAAATGAATTATTACAAAACAAATGTAACTGGAGAAAGCCTACAAGTAGAGCAGTCTTTAGTTAAAGTAGTTTCAACAACAAGTGCATTATCAATTAATGATAGTGGATCAATTATTGCAGTAGCAACAGACGCTATTGTAATTACATTGCCGGCAACAAAAGCAGGAGTTGAATATACTTTTATTAACACAGGAGCAGACGGAAACAACATAATTACAATTTCTCCACAATCAACAGACGGTATTTCAGGTGTAATTACACTTGCAGGAACGGTTGTTGCAAGAGCAGGAACGGTAAATGTTGATTTAGTAAACACAAAAGCAACTTCTAAAATAGGAAGTACCGTAACCATTATTGGAACAGGTGTAGCAGGTGTTACTGCTTGGGTTATAAAAGGTTCAACAGGTATTTGGGCATAACAAATAAGTAAATAAATAATAAGTCACATGGTTTTAGGAATTTCAGAAGATTATACATCAGATGTCGATTTTGATTTGGAATTAACAAATATTCCAAGTTCGGGATTGTACATAAATAGTGGGGTACACCCATCTATTACTAATGAAAATCTTTTGGAATTTCTACCTAAGACTGTTATAACTTTACTTGCTTGGAGTGGTTCGAAAAATTATACTATTTTTTCTGAAAGTAGAAACAAAAAAGACATTGTTACTAATGGAGGTAAAATTTACCAATCTATACAAGCAGGGATTGGACAAAATCCTTCTGTAGAAAACTCTTTATATTGGTTAGAAACTAATATGAGTTCTTTACGAGTTAAAAACTTTATAGAAAAAGTAAAAGATAGAGTATATTCGGATTTGTCCTTAAACAAAAGATTGATTAATAATCAGTTTTTATACGATAATGGAGATATTGCTACAACATTGCTAAATGATTATGCAGGTTGGGTAATTGAACCAAAGGGAAGTGATTACGTTTCCTTTAGAATAAATCAAATATCAATACAAAAAAGCGGAACGACACCAATTAATTTGTATGTTATTAATCAAAACACGCTTATCAAAACAATAACAATAACACCTAATAATGGTGAATTAAATTTTGTTAATACAGATATTGTATTAACTGGTAAAGGTGTGTTTAAATTAGTAATTGATAGTACTGATGTTTTTGTAGGTAATAAAAATATAGACCCAAAAAGATTTGATGGTTTTGTTGCATACACTACAAACGGTACAGGAGTTGCGCCAGAAAGTTCTAAATATACTTATAGTACATACGGAAATGGAATAGGCTTAAACATAACTTCTTATTTAGATTCTAAAGTTTACATTAATAATAACCTTTCTAATTTCGGATCATTTGTAAGGGCTACTTTTGAGTACATGTGTTTTCAGATGTTTATGCATAATTCTAATAATTCAAGCAATAGAGTTCAAAGGATTCAAATGGCTAACAATATACTTATTGAAGAGTTAAAGAATACAAAAGCAGATACAGTTGTTAAAAGATACATGGATGAAAAAAAGAAAGCAATTACAATGTTAGAGAAAACATTTGATACGCAATTAAAAAGCCAAGGAGGATTAACCGTTGAAATAGGGTCTTTATAAATGAATAACATATTAACAAACCCTTTAGGACTAGATGAAAGACTTCAAGATGTGCAAATATCATTGTACGAAGAAGTTTCTAAAATATGGGATGGAGAAATTGATGGATATGGTAAAATTTACAGAACACCCTTAAATAGCGGTATTGAAACACCTGATGCTTACGCTACTTCAAAGTTACTTATACCAGAATGGTTTAATGCGGAAAAGCAGGGTTATGAAAGTGTTTATTTTAATGATAATAAATCTACAACATTTTGTTTTTTAACAGATGATGAAGATAGTACTGAAGATGAATTTGATTTTACAAATAACGTTAAAATTGTATTTATGTCTAATTTAGATAAAATATATCCTAACGTATTACAAAGGCAAGATTCAAAACAGGAGTCGCAGGCTATACAGATATTAAGAAATATTTGTTATAATCGATTTAAAATAACTGGAATTGAAAGGCGTGTAGAAAACATATTTAAAGAATTTTCATCTAAAGATGCCAAGTTTGATAATATGAATAAACATCATATTTTTTCAATAAACATAAAACTTAGTTACATAGTTTAAAACAATTAAAAATGGTAGAAGACGCATATAAAAAAAAGGTTATAAAAAAGAAACCTGTAGTGAAAAAACCCGTAATTAAAAAAAAGAAAATTTCAACTAAACGTTATACTTTAGAAGAAGATGTTCCTGTTTGCGGTAAGGACGGAATAGTAATATTAAAAAAAGGTACTCAAAAGGAATTAACCTTAGAAGGTGCTAAATATTTTAAATCAAAATCATACATTAAATAATTATGGCAACATTAGCACAAATTGGACAATTAGTAAACTCTGGAGTTGGAGTTGACCTTGGAACAGGTAGTAAAGGAACAGAAGCAGTATTAAAAGCAACTACTTCTATTTGGTTTACAAAAAAAGATTTTAAATTTGATAAAACTGTTGAGTTTGACAAAACTTACATTCAGAAATTACAAGCAGAAAGAAAGCTTGTTGTTTTAGACGGTGTTAGAGAGTTTGTAGCAAATTTAGAAGAAAATGTAACAGAAACACTTCCTGATGGAACAATCAACGTTACTAGAAAAGGATTGTATGCGTTTAACGCTATGTTTCAAAAAGGATTTTCTTATCAAGCAGCATTAAGCTCTTTAGATTCTTTTGGAGCGTATGACACGTTATTTGTAGATGCAGATGGGAATATTTTAGGTACAGTAGCAAGTGATGATTCTTTAAAAGGTATTTCTACCGGAATGATTGATACTAACGGTCTTCAGTTTTCTACTTTTAGTACAGTAATGAAACAAGGACTTACTTTCCAATTTTTGGATAGAAGTGAAATTGATACATCGTACTACTATGTTTCAAACAAAGAAATTACCTTTAAGCCACAATCTATTGATGGTGTAAATGAAGTTAAGTTAGCAATAACCGTACCTTCAGATTCAGCAACATCTATTGTTTTTACAGCAAAGCTTAAACAAGGTAACGGTGCATTTACCGGATTAGTGTTGGCTAATTTACTAGTAAAAGTAGCAGGTGCAACAGTAACTCCATCAGCAATATCAGAGGTTACAGGAACTTACACTTTAACGGTGTCGGCATTATCTACTAATGAAATTGTAACAATTGCATTGTATGATACAGCGGAAACAAGAGAAGGTGTTCTTTTAGACGGTGACGTTTACAAGTCAGCAACAGCAACAGCAACGGTAATAGCTTAATAACTATTAAATATTTTATAAAAAAGACCAAGGATTTACTTTCTTGGTCTTTTTGTATATTTGTAATATGAGTACAGTTATCCAACCATTTATAAATAGGCTAAAATCAATTGAAGATAGATTACCTATTTACGCAAACAAAATAGTTTTAGAAAACGCTGAATTATTAATACACCTTATTACTCAAAATCAATTAGCAAAAGGTAAAGACACTAGCGGATCAATTGTAGGTGTTTATTTTTGGACAACTGAATACAAACATGCAAAAGACCCTTACAATAGACCTAGAGAAGAAAAAATTACAGGACAACCGTATAATTTTGATTGGACAGGAGAATTATTTGAAACATTGAGCGTAAGAGCAAATGCAAATAAAGGTGAGTTTTCAATATTTTCAGTATCAGGAAAAATAGACAGACTTGAAAAAATATACAACACAAATTTATCTGATTTAACAGAAGAAAATAATAATTTTTTTAATTTAACAGTACTACTTCCTGAACTTCAAAAAATAATACTTTACGAAAGCGTGGTAGGTTTAATTTAATTTAACTACATTTGATTTCTTTTAAACACCTTATGGAGGTAGGGTTTTTCTTTTCATATCTATATTTTCCTTGCTATTAATTTAGCAAGGTTTTTTTTGTTTAATATTTATTACCTTTGTCATTAAGCGAAACCTACTCTTTAGCCTTACGAGGATGCTTCAAAAGAGTAAACAATGTTCCTAATTGTTTTTACGCTATCTTAATAACCATAAATTTTCAGCAGATGCTAAACTATTACAGAAATTGTGATGAAATACCAATATATAATTTTTACAAAGTCTTACAAGAAAAAGACTATAATTATTTGTACCCAAAATTTGATGGATATAATGCGGTAGAACACCATGACGACATAGAAAAAACATGGAAAAAGATATACGATGAATACGTTGATTTAAGCGGAGATAAAACAACAATGCAGTATTATGAACTAATGGGAGATATATTGCACCTAACAACTAGATACAAGGTTGTTTCGGCTTTGTTAACTATACTTGCTACTTCTGCTATGGAAAAAGAAGTTACTCTATTGTACATTGCGGAATTAAAGAGTTGGGATTATGTAATAAACACTAAAAATCCTTTTGAAAAAGAAATAGAAAAAATGGTTTTGCAATTAAAGCAAAGCGAAAACAAGATAAGAATAAAAGAAAGTAAATTAGAAGAATTAAAAAAAGAAAATTCATCTGGAGAAAGTTTCACATTAACAGAACAACAAGTAGCTCTTGAACTTGCTTTAAATAAAAATGAAATAGATATTAAAAAAGTAAGTGTATCTAAGTGGATTGCAATGATGAGCAGGGCTAAAAACATAAAAGAACAAGAACGAAAACAACAACAAAACAATGGCTAATAATTTAGATAATGCTCTTGACAAAGCAAAACAGGATATAAAGGATATAACCGAAAACCTAACAGCATTACAAAAAGTAGCGGTTAAGACTTCTCAGGATATTGTAAAAGTTTTGGGAAAAGGAGATAATAGCCAAGAAAAGTTTCTAAAACTATTAACAAAAGTAAATACTCAATTAACAAAACTAGATGGTTTAAATAAAAAAATTATTGTTTCTGATGGTCAAGTAAAAGTTAAGAAAAATGAGTTAGCCCTTACTATGCAAAGTTTAGCAAAGCAAAGAGCTATTCAAGAAAAAAAAGAAATATCTGATTTAAAACGAAAAAATAAAGAATTAAAAGAAGAGGAAAAAGCAATAGAAAAAAAAAATAAAGCATTAAATAAACAAAATAATACTGCTTTAAAATCAACTGCAATTACAAATAAACAGTCAGTTGCTAACAAGGGATTAATTGGAACGTTTAAATCATTGTTTCAATCAATAGTAGCGTTTGTTGGTGTAAGAATGTTTTTACAGTTTATTAAAGATACTTTTGAATTAACTAAAAAATTAGATAGTTTAAATTTTGCAATGTTAGCTATTACAAAATCAAATAAAGCATCTGCTGACTCAATGCAATTTTTACAACGGATAACAAAATCTTATGGTGCAGATATTGTTTCAACTACAGAAAGATATATAAGATTCTTGGCTGCTGCAAAACAATCAAATGTTACTCTAAAAGACACAAATTCTATATTTGAAACATTTACTAAAGTTTCAGGTGTTTTAGGTATGAACACTACGGATTTAACCGGTATATTTTTGGCATTAGAACAAATGCTATCAAAAGGAAAGGTTACAACAGAGGAATTACGTAGACAATTAGGTGAAAGACTTCCGGGGGCTATGGGTATTATGGCAACATCTATAGGTGTTACATTGCCTAAATTAGATGAAATGCTTAAAAAAGGTGAAGTTTTATCTGCTGAAGTATTACCTGAATTTGCAAAACAAGTAGAGTTAAGTTTTGGTATTAATAGTGTTACTAAGGTAAACACTTTAGCTGCTGCTTGGGTAAGATTAAAAAATAAATGGGTAGAAATATTTAGTGAATTTTCTAAAACAAATAATATAACTAAAACATTAGCCAAAGGGTTAGATTTACTTACAGATAATTTTGCGGATATAGTTAAAAATGTGTCTAAGGCTTTAATTGCATTTGCTGCTTATAAAGTTATTGTTAGTGTGTTAAATATAAAAACAGCATTACTTACATTAAATACTAAATTATTAGCAGCAGCAGAAGCAAAAGCAACAGTAGCTACTTATAGTTTAACAGCTTCATGGGCAGCTTTTACCACTGTTCTTAAAGCTAATGTAATTGGAATTATTGTTACTGCTATAATAGGTGTTATTTGGGCAATAGATCATTTTACTATTTCTTTAGAAGATAATACTAAAGCTTTAATTAAAAACAGTAAAGAATTTGTAGACGCAACTTACAAAGCATCAGAGGTATCTGATTCTATTGATAAAATGGCAGATTCTTACAACAATCTTAGTGTTTCTGTTAAACAAAATAATTCAGAGCAAAAACAATTAACTGATCGCATTTCTGCCAATGAAGCAGAGCAAAGAAAATTAAATAAACAAGTTAAAGAAGGTAGTGAAGATACAGAACATTTAGCTGAACAACTAAGATTATTACATAATGAGCATATTGATTTAACTGATAAGACAATTAAATTTAAAGACGAACAATTAGAACTAGATAGAGTTACTAGGGCATTATCAGATGCGTTTCCTGATGCAAAAGAAGCTGTAAATGACTATGGAGATGCAGTAGTTATTAATACAACTAAATTAAAAGAACTTAATAAAGAAAAAAGACTTAGTCAATTATATGATGCTGAAAGTAATTTAGAGGGTTTAAAAGAAAATTTAAAAGAATTAAATAAAGTACAAGAACAGCATAATCATATACTTAAATTTACAAATGAATTAGCTACAAATAATGTTGAAGGAAAGAAAGTAAGTGAAGGTGCTATTAAATCTGCAAAGAAAAGATTAAGTGGTTTAGAAAACGAATCAGATGCTAATAAGCAATTAATAATTGACGTAAAATTACAAATAAAAGCAAATGAAGCATTACAGTTTTCCTATAGTGATGCAGGAAAAGCAAAAGCATTAAAAGATGCAGAAGATTTAGCTAATGCTAAATTAGTAAAAGATGCAGAATCAGAAAGACTTTTAGGTTTAAGAAATATTAATAATTTAACTAAAGAAATTTCTGCTCTTAATGTTAGGAAAGGAAAATTAGAAAGAAGTGATGCAAAAGTAAGAGCTGCCAATGGTAAAATAACAACAAAGCAACATGAAACGGAATTAGATGAAATTCTTAAATTAATAGAGTTAAAACAAAAAGAAATAGATCGTATTAATAACAAAAAAGAAAAAACACCTAAAGCTCGTGGTAGTAAAGAAAAAGAATTATATAGTTTAAAAACAAGAATAGCTATAAATGAAATAAAACAAAATATTGAAAAGAATAAATTAATCATAGAGGATGATAAATCTACTCAAAATCAAAAAGAAATTGCATTACATGACAACTATCAATTTGGTCGTGATATTTTAAAATTACAAGAAACAGATAGACTTGCAGCAGTAAAAGACGATAAAAATTCAACAGATAATAAAACATTAATAAATCAAGAATATTACGCAAAAATACTTGCTTTAGGTAAAAAATCAGGTGTAGAATTAGATAAATTAAGAATTACTAATTTAAAAAATTCTAAAAAAGAATTAGAAGATAAATTAGCAGAAATTAAAAAAGGATTAGAGGAAATTAAAAAGATTTCTGATTATGCAAGAAACCAAGAATTAGCTGATGCTAATGGAAATAAAGAAAAAATAAAGGAAATAAACGAAAAGTATGATAAAATACAACTTGAAAAACAATCTACATATATTGCTGAAATATTAAGAAATACCAAAGGTTTAACTGAAGCTCAAATTCAAGCACTTCTTAATATGATTAATGTAATTCAGATTAAGCTTGATGATGCTAAAAATAATGTAAAATCTAATTTACAAGATGTACGTGATTTATCTAAGGAAATATTTAAAGGTGTTACAGATACATTTTCCGAAATGTTTGATATTGACATGTCTAAATTTGATATGTTTTTTGATGGGGAGAAAAATTCAATTAAAGAATGGGCTGAATTAAGCAAGGAGCTTATAGGAAGTGTTTTAGACGCTTCAATGAAAAGATATGAAATAGAACTTCAAGAAGCGCAAAGAGTACGTGATATTACTTTAAATAACGATTTAGCATCAGACGAAGCAAAAGAAAATGCTCGTAAAAAGTTTGATGAACAAGAGCGTAAAATAAAAACAGAACAAGCTAAAAAAGAAAGAGAAAATAATTTAATTAAAATAGCAATGGATACGGCAGTTGCAGTAACTAAAACATTTGCTCAAATGGGATTTGTTGCAGGTTTACCTTTAGCAGCCGTTATGTTAGGTATTGGGGCAACGCAAGCAGCACTTGTTGCATCACAACCTTTACCACAATTTGAAACAGGTGGTACAATGGGTAAAGATGGTTGGGCAATTACTCAGGAAAAAAGACCAGAGCCTATTGTGGATAAATTTGGTAACTTAAAAACTATGGGTAGTGTAGGTGGAGACGCAATGACGTACCTAAATCAAGGGGATAGAGTTTTTAAATCACAAGATGATTTCTTTAAAGAATTTGATGTAGAGCGTTCTGTATTTGATATGAACATGAGTAGCAATGGCAAAATGCTAAATGAAAAAATAGTAGATTTGTCATTACTCAGAGAGGTTAGCGGTTTACGTGGGGATATAGATAAGATGGGTAAAAGAATTGAGAAAATGGCATCAAGACCAATAAACGTTAATAATACAGTTGAATTTAAAGAAGAAAAACCTTATTAATGGATAATTTAGAAAGAGTTGTAAGTGTAAAATATCAACTTTATAGCGAAAGTTTAGGGTTAAAAACAATACAAGAGCCTAAAGGTTATAAAAATGATACTAGAGGTTATGCTAGAGATTCTGACAGTAAAGGATTTATTGTTAAAACAGATATTGATTTAGAATTTTTTGGAAATGGTGCTGATTATTTATACAGATTATTTTCTACAAAAGGCATTCAGCAAAAATGCATCATTACTAAATACGAAAAAAACAAATACTCATTATCCGAAGAATTTAAAGTAAGGTATATTCAAGAAATAGATTTAGGTACTTTAAAACGAAATTCAAGAACAGGAAGTATTACAGTTAAGGCTACTGAAGGAGGTTTATTTACTGATATTAAAAATAGAGAATCTGACGAATACGATTTAATAAACAAAGAATCGGCTGATGGTATTGATATTGGAGATATTGAAACAAAGGTATTTAAACCAATACCAAGAAGTTTGTTTTTGCAAAGTTTATTTAA
>TARA_R110000764_G_scaffold239236_1_pt1 | contig 10951 bp, 12 predicted proteins | sample TARA_R110000764 | Tara Oceans TARA_R110000764 (sample SAMEA4398111) | marine metagenome | biome: Polar Biome; feature: [SRF] surface water layer (ENVO:00010504); material: water (ENVO:00002006), including particulate matter (ENVO:01000060) such as... | depth 5 m
GGGTTAGTATAGGGCCGAAACTAAATATTTCTCATAATGGTAATAATCATCGTTCTTTTTCCTGTAGTACTTCAGTAACTGTTGATGGTGGGGCTAGAGGTGCTAATAGTGCAGACGGCAATAACTCTGGTAGTGGTGATGATTCAGATTATGGTAAATCTTCAGGCAGAGATACTCATATAGTTGAAGATACTGGTCTTAGAGCTTACTCTATGTCAATATTAGAGGTAAGAATATGGTATAAAGGCTCATCTTGCAAAAATATCTTCTTTTATAGATCCAAGTTTACCTATTGGAGAACAAGCATTACAGGGGCATTTATTAAGGAATAAGTTTAAATTACAGGCTAGGGAATTAATGGCTGATCGAGAGCTTGCAAAAAGTCTTCCAGCGCCTGATACTTTGAAAATAAGTGTTAGAAAAGCATATAAGAGAGATGGTTTAGTTGGTGATAAAATGTGGGGAAAAATTCTATCAGGATCTCAAAAGTCTAATAAAGCTGTTGATGAAAAAGTTGGTGTTTACAAAAGAGAAAAATTATGAGTAAAAGTATAATTTATATAGATGAGCAATCAGATTCACCTTTGCGAATTGATATATGTAGTGGAGAGGATTGGGATGGTTTTGATGAGATAATTGAGTATTTAATAAATAATTTAGAAGTTGAAGTTCTAAAAAGTTTTGATGGGCCAGATGCAAGAAGGTGGATACTTAAGCTAAAAGAGATTACATTTGAACTTATACATGATGATGTATCTGGGAATTATTTACTTGCACCAACGAAAGAAAGTGAGACAGTGATAAAAAATATTGCAAATATTATCGATAATAAGTTTAAGGATGATCCAAGTTTTTTAAGATAATTCAGGCATAAAGAGTTAGCCTTAAGAGTTTGTTTGATGTCGCGTCCTATTTAACATTATATCTATTCCACTCATCATGATTGGTTGTTAGTATTTGTTGAACTAAATAGGAATTATTGAAACTCCTATTAGTCTTTAATTTTATTTTTGGAGCATTGTACAGTCTATAGCTTAAGTACATTTTCTTAAATTTGCAACCAGATGGTGGGCGTTTATTGTCTTTTATTAGTGGCTCTTCTAGTATTCCTATATAAGAGCTTATGATTATATAACTAAAGTTCAAAGAGCTCAGGATGGGCTATTGAGTCATATTGAGTCATATTGAGTCAATAAAGAAAAAGTTAGGCTCAAAGAATTTACCGATTAAAGAAAGCCAAGCTTTGGAGCAAGAATTATCAAAGTCTAGTAAGTTACTTGATTATACAGAAGAATTTGTACCAAGAACAACACGAGAAACAGCAAAGCTTTAAATGAAAGGTAATACAATGAAAAGTTTAGATAGTATTTGGTATGAGTATATTAATAATGATAGTTTAAATTCTAAGACTATAAAAGATTTGGCTTGGCATATAGATAATGATGTAGATCCAGGTGGGGCAATTGTTATGGCGACTGATATAGGTTTGAAAGAATTAGGGTCTAATATTGCTCGCCAATTAGATAGTGAAGATGATTATATAAATGAAATTTCTATTGGATGTCTACTTGGCGGACTTAGGTTGGCTGAATATGCAGAAAAAGGATTGCAAATGGCCCAGGAAGCTCCTTATGAGAATGTAAGAGATCTTGCTCTTTTTAGTCTGGGTGAGGTGCTTGATCAAGTAAAAGATAAAGATTTAAAATATAAAATAGCTAATTATATTTATCATGTATTAGCAGGTGATATTCTAGAATTTTACAAAGGAGCGGCATATAATAGTGTTTTAACTGCAATGGAGATACCTATTTTAGAACGTCCTCGTGTTAGGGATTTGGCTGAAAATATAGATGCAAATTTAGTAGCAGAATTTAAAAAGAAGTATGGAATTAAGTAATCAGATTTTATTAGTATAATGTAAAGTAGCATAGTAGTTAATTGAATGGCAAGTAAACATCTAAATGAATTATTAATTGAAAGCAATGAAATTGAAAGTTTTAATTCTGCTTGGGAAGAGCTTGTCGTTTCAACTGAAGTTTTAAACAAAATTGCCAATAAGCTGATTTTAGATAAAGATGTAAGTACAGAAAAATGTAAAAAAATTGAGATGGCTAGGCTCATCAATATCCAATTTGGAATTCATCTTAAAAGAAGAATTTCAGAAAAACAAAGTCTTTCTGAAATTGGAGGTTGGGCATATTTAACGCATTGTTTCCACATAAAAGAAATTGAATCTCCGATGCGGCCACCTTCTTTATTCCTGATAGTGTTAACTATAAGGATCTATTGTAATCACATAAATAATGATATATTATTATATAATATTCATTATATCGCACCATAATCATCATGACAAAACATATCACTGAAAATTCTAGCAAAGAAGTTGTTAGGAATCACAATGATTCTTTAACTAAGTTATATAATCGTGTATCAATTCACATTAACGATGCAAAACAGAGAGTTCAGAGCTCAATAAATACTGAAATGACAATAGCTTATTGGAATATTGGACGAGAGATTATAGAATTTGAGCAAAGTGGTCAAGAACGAGCGGAGTATGGTAAATCTACTTTAAAGGAGTTATCTGTAAAATTAAAGAAAAAATATAAAAAAGGCTTTGGAGTTGATCTTTTAGAAAGATCTCGTAAATTTTACCTTGAATATCAACTAGAAAGCTCTGAACAAAAATCCTCGACAGCGTCGCGGAAATCTCACGCTATAAGCCCAAATTTATCCTGGTCACATTATGTAGAGTTAATGGCTGTATCCAGAGATAATGTTAGGAAGTTTTATCAAATTGAAGCTACAAAAAACAACTGGTCAGTTAGAGAGTTGAGAAGACAAATTTGTAGTTTATTATATGATCGACTTGCTAAAAGTAAAGATAAAGAAGGATTGCTAAAGTTATCTCATGAAGGTCAAGAAGTAAGTGTTCCTGAAGATGCGATTAAAGATCCAATTATTTTAGAGTTTTTGGGTATACCTGAATCGAATAAATTAGTAGAGTCTAAATTAGAACAAGCCCTCATTAGTAACTTGCAACACTTTTTGTTAGAGCTAGGCACAGGCTTTGCTTTTATTGCTAGGCAAAAAAGATTAACTTTCGAAAATGATCACTTCTATGCGGACTTAGTTTTTTACCATGCTATTTTGAAGTGTTATATAATAATAGATATTAAGACAGATAAGTTATCACATGCAGATTTAGGTCAAATTCAACTTTATGTAAATTATTTTGATCAAGAAATAAAAGCCTCTGATGATAATCCTACTATTGGTTTAGTACTTTGCACTGAAAAAAGTGATAAAATGGTTAAATATTTTCTTGGTAATCAAAAAAAACAAATATTCGCAAGCCAGTATAAGTTACATCTACCGACAGAAGCAGAGCTTGAAGAAGAGTTAAAGCGTGAAATAGCAGAAATTAAAAGCCAACTAAAAAATAAAAAATAATATATGGCAAAGTTTCCTGTCCCTACCCCAATTTTTGATACTTTAGATAATCTGTCAAACGCTTTAAAGCAGAAGCTTAACACACCTATTACATCTGCTAAAAAAGATCTAAAAGTAGCATATGAATTTCTTAAGCAATATGATGGAAATAAATCTACTTTTAATTGCTATCGCAAAGAAATTGAAAGATTTCTTCAGTGGTCATGGTTGCTGCAAAAAAAATCACTGCTAAAATTAAAGCGAGATGACATTGAATCATACGTCAAGTTTTGTATAAAACCTCCGAAGTCTTGGATTACTTTAAAAAAAAACCCAAAGTTTATAAACCAAAATGAATCTAGAATACCCAATCATGAATGGCGCCCATTTGTAGTTACTTTACCTAAAGGATCTAAAGAAGAGCTTAATAAAAACATATATAAACCATCACAAAAAGCTATACATGAAATTTTTGTGGCTCTTGGAAGCTTCTATAATTACCTCAATGCTGAAGGTTATATGGAAACAAATCCGATACAAGCAATAAAGCAAAAAAGTAAATTTATTAGAAAATCTCAAACCTCGGCTCCTATAAGAAGATTATCTGAATTGCAATGGAAGTATGTTATTAATACAGCAAAAGACATGGCTTTGGAAAATCCAAATAAATATGAGCGTACACTTTTTATTATATCGGCTTTATATTTAATGTATCTGAGAGTATCTGAGCTTGTTGAATCAGACAGGTGGTCTCCTCAAATGAATCATTTTTATAAAGATAGTTATAATAACTGGTGGTTTAAAACTGTAGGAAAAGGTAATAAGGAACGTAGTATTGCAGTTAATGATGATATGTTATCTGCTCTTAAAAGATGGCGTTGTCATTTAAATTTAACTCCTGCTCTCCCTGCTCCTGATGATAAATTCCCGCTTATTTCAAAGCTTAGGGGCAAGGGTAATATAAATGATACTAAATCTATATACTTAATTGTGCAACATTGTTTTAATGCTGCTGCAGAGAAATTAAAGAGAAACAAAAAATACGAAGAGGCAAAAACACTAATCCAGTCATCATCTCATTGGTTACGTCATACTGGTATATCAGATAGTATTAATAAATTTGACCGGCCTATCGCTCATGTTCGTGATGATGCTGGTCATGCATCGATTACAACCACTGATAAATATAATGATATTACTCTATTAGAACGACATGCCTCTTCAAAAAATAATAAAATTGAATGAGCCGATGCTACATTCTTTAGTATTAGACTATTTTCTAATAAAAAATACATAGCCTGGCCTAATAGCAGCTAATATACAAATTATTAAGTAAACACTCCAATCAAAATTCAAAATAGGTGGCCATAATTTTGCGATCATAAGAGTAAAAGCCATTGTAGAGAGCTTCACTAAACTAATATCATACCAATGTATATTTTTTACCTTAGATTCAATAAATGTAAAAAAACTCATATAATTCTCCTTTTTAAAAAATTAAATAAACTAATCAATTTATCTTTTAACGAAAACGTCTCTCCTATCATTAGCATACATGGAGTCAATACAAGTGTTAACAAGGTAGCAAATGATAGCCCTCCAACAATTGCACTAGATAGTTGTACCCACAATTGGGTTGATGGTGCTCCAAAAGCTATGTCTTGCCCAACTAAGTCAATATTCATAGCAAAAACCATGGGCAATAAACCAAGTATAGTTGTTACAGAAGTTAAAAGTACTGGCCGCATGCGTTGAGCTGCAGTGCGAAGAATTGCTTCCATTGGCTCTACTTCTTTATTTTTTAAATCATTATAAGTATCAATTAGAACTATATTATTATTTACTACAATTCCTGCTAGTGCAATAAGCCCAATTCCTCCCATTACAATACCAAATGGATTACCTGTGATTAAAAGCCCAAGTAACACGCCAGCTGTAGAAAAGATAATTGCACTTAATATCAAAATAGTTTGATAAAAATTATTAAATTGGATTAGCAAAATTGTTATCATCAGAAATAAAGCTGCAAAAAAAGCTTTAATTAGAAATACCCCTGTTTCTTTTTGATCTTTATCTTGTCCTTTAAAAAAAACACTAACATTTGGGTCAAAATTATTTTTATCTAAAGCTTCTTTTAACAATTTAACTTGTGTGTCTACCAAAAAACCTTTTGCGACTCCTGCTTTTATAATCATTACTCTATTACCGTTTATTTTATTTAAATTTCCAGTTTTTTGTGCCACGTCAAAGGACATTAAATTAGTTAAAGGAATATGCCCTTTTATAGTTGGGATTCTCAACTGCAATAACTGCTCTAAACTTCTATGATTATCTGGAAAACGTAACCGTATATCAAGCTCCTTATCAGAATCATCAGGTTGGTATTCAGCAAGCTTTAATCCTGTAGTAAGCATTTGTACAGCATTTCCAATAGTGGTAACATCGGCTCCATAAAAAGCTGCTTGCTCACGATTCAACTGCATACGCCATTCAATACCAGGAATAGGTCGGCTATCTTCAACGTCAACAAAATTTCCAATTTCCCCCATTGTTTTCTTAATTTCTTCAACTGCTATATCTAATTTATTAGTATTAGTTGATTGAATTTCTATTTGCACAGGCTTTCCTGATGATGGACCAGACTCTGATTCTCTTACTTGCGCTTTAACTCCTGCAATACCAGCAATACGAGCTCGAACATCTTCTATAATATAAGATGCTGAAGGACGTAACCGCCAATTAATAAACTCTAACTGAATAACACCTATTACATCTGCGGGCATGTTAGACTGACTGCTGTTATTTCCTATTGTTCTAGAATAAATAGCTTTAAATACACCCATATCTAACAAACGTTTTTCTACTTTTTTTGTTAGCTCATCTTTTTCATATACAGAAAGATCACCTCTTGCTTGCACTTGAACCTGTATAAAATCAGGTTCCATTTTAGGAAAAAATTCGATGCCTTGACCATATTTCCCATATAAAGCATAAGTTAGTATTAATAATAAAAAAGCAAGACTAAATATCTTTCCAGGATAATGTAAACATTTTTTTAATAATCTCAAATAGGCTCCTGTAACACCGTTTATTTCAGAAATATTGCCACTTTCAGCCATACGAATATTATCAAACGCATTAATATTTGACACTTTTTTGTTTCCAATTAAACCGCCTAAAACTGGAATAAATATAAGAGCCATGAATAGTGATGCTATAAGTGTAATAAGAACAGTTATAGGAAGATATTTCATAAACTCCCCTACCATTCCTGGCCAAAAAATTAAAGGTAAAAATACCGCAAGTGTTGTTGCATTTGAAGCTATGATAGGCCAAGCCATACGTTTTGAGGCAAATGCGTAAGCTTCTTTGCGCTTCATTCCTTCAGCTATTTTTCTATCTGCTAGTTCTATAGTTACAATCGCCCCATCTACCAACATTCCAACTACCAGAATTAGACTGAATAACACCACTATATTTATAGTAATCCCCATAATATACATAATTAGAATTCCGGCTAAAAAAGAGCCGGGAATAGCCATTCCAACTAAAAATGCAGGACGGGGACCAAGAAATGCTATAATGACGATTATTACTAATATAATTGCTGTCAAAATATTATTTTGAAGATCCGTAAGCATATTGTTAATTTGTACGGATTTATCTTGCATGAAAGTAACATGAAGAGACTCTGGCCAATTTTTGCGCTCTCCTTCAACTGTTTTTCTTACATTGTCAATAATTTCAATTATATTAGATCCAAGTTTCTTAGAAATTTCTAAAACAACAGCAGGATTACTAGAAATTCTGGCGAAACCAACTGGATCTTTAAAAACTCGCCTTATACTTACAAGATCTTTAAAAGTAACAACCGTATCACCAGCAACTTTTACAGGAAAACCAAGTACATCATCAATATTTTCAATAATTCCTGGTATTTTTATAATCATTCTTCCAGCGCCATTATCAAGGGCTCCTGCGGCCACTAGTTTGTTATTTTTATGTAACAAGTTAGTAATGTCAGAAAAAGTAAGATTATAGGCTTCTATTACTGATGGCTCAATTACAACTTCCATCATCTCTTCCCTATCACCGCCAATATCAGCCTTTAATACTCCAGAAATAGCTTCTAATTTATTTTTTAACTTACGAGCAATACTAACTAATTCTTGCTCTGAAATAAGCCCTGACAATGCAATACTGAGTACTGGGAACAAGGAAATGTTAACTTCCGTAATACTTGGCTCATCTGTATCTGGAGGTAATTGAGATTTAGCCATATCAACTTTTTCTCTAACATCTAATAAAGCTTTATCAGAACCAAATCCAGCATTAAATTCTAGAGTAATCGAGGCGTAACCTTCACCTGCAACTGAACGCATTTCTTTTAAACCTTCAATAGATTTTAATTCTTTTTCCATAGGACGAAGAAGCAATCTTTCAGCATCTTTGGGGGCTATACCTTCATGAAATATAGAAACATAAAAAACTGGAATTGGTATGTCAGGTTCTGACTCTTTTGGTATAGCAATATAAGCCAATACACCCGCAATTATTATCATTACAAAAACAAGCATTACTACCCGTGCACGATTAAATACGGCATCAATTATACTCATTAATTTTCTCCGTATTTTTTATTTTAAAGCTAAAGTATATTTTTCTGGAAAAACATAAGACACTTTTTCACCAGCAGAAACAAATCCTTGTCCAGAAGTAATAATTTTTGATGATGTAGGCAAGCCTCCAACATAAATACCATTTGGCCTTGCGGTAATAATTGTTACAGGATAAAACTCAACGATACTATCTTTATTTACTATTTTTATACCTGTTTCTCCTTTTTTATTTAATGTAAGCAGTGCAGGAGATAAAAAGTGAGACATAACGCTCTTTTTTGGTATATTAGCAATAGCACTTATACCTGAAGGTAACCCCTCTAAATTTTGCACTTTAATTTCAACCCGAAATGTTCTTGTAGCTTGATCTGCCCTTGGTGCAATGAAACTAATTTCTCCACTTTTCTTTTGGCCTGTAAGAAACTTTACTTCAACCTTCTGATTATTATAAATAGTAGAGATATCATGTTGTGACACTTGAACACTAACAATAAGAGGATTATTATCAACAATTGTTAAAATTTGATCACCAACACTTAAATAATCGCCAACTTCAATTTGCTGCTTATCAATTATTCCATCAAAAGGAGCTACAATAGTAGTTTTTTCTATTTCCAACCTAATCTGTTTTTCTTCTGATTCTGCTGTTTTTAAAGCTACATAAGCCTCATCAATACTTGTTTTTGCTATATGTCCTTTCTGATAAAGTTTTTTTGCAGCACTATATTTGTGTTGCTCTTCTTTAGTTTTGCTTATAGCTTTAGCAAGCTTTTCTTTGCGACCGTTTTGGTTTAAGTTAAGTATTGCCTCCCCTCTCTTAACAGTAACACCTTCTTGTAAAATTATACTATTAACCCGCCCATTAGTTTCTGCTCTTAACGTTACCTCTCTATTTGGCATAACATGACCTTGTGCGGTAATACTACTAATAATAGGCTCAGCATCTTGATCTTGTACCTCAACAAGCGTATTTCTAATTGATGTGCTTTTTTCTGATACATTATCATCCGTAATTTTATTAGGATTTAATATCATCCCAAACCCCATCCAGGTAATTACTAATACAGAACATGACATGGATATTATATATGACTGTTTCATTATATTACCTTTTTTATTTTTCTTTAGTTTTTATAAGATGATTGAGCAGCCTATCGGTGTTTTTTTTCAAAAAATCAATCTCTGCTTTCATCATAACCATAGCATAATCCATAAGAAAATCAGGCCCATATTCACTATCAAGAATTTTTTTACTAGATTTATCTTTAATGCACACTTCTGTCCAATGATGTAATTCATCAAGCCTTTCCTCTATAATCTCATTAACTCTATCAGGGGTAAGCATCTCAGAAAAAAACATTAGCATCATTAATTGCGAACGTACTTTATGACGAGGAGGTAAAACCTCTAAGGATTTAGAAAAAAATTACGCCCTTCATCTGTTAAACTAAAAACTTTCTTATCTGGATAATTATTCTGAGTAATGTGTTTAAATGTAACTAAAGATTCTTTTTCCAGATTTTTTAAAGCTGGATAGACAGAGTTGTATGAAATATCCATGAAATGACCAAAATTTTCTTCTAAATATTTTCTAATATCATATCCAGAAGCATCTCCAAGTGTTAATAAAACACCAAGACAAAGCGTTTTTGTATCCATAACTAAAAAGATAACATATAATATACTATTATTTTTTATAATAGTATATTTCTTAATATGTATCAAATAGACAATTGAACTCCAAAAAGGATTATAATGATAAGCGTAAGCGACATGAGTAAATGTAGTATTTATATTATATTTTTAATTATAATGGTTAGTAAAATATCCTCATGCTTCGCTGAGTCTGATATTAAAAGTCAAATACCAAAGCATATTTTAAATCAAAAAAGAACAAATTATCTAACTCTAAGTGTTGAAAATGACTTGTTTGGATCGGGTAGAGACAGTAATTATACTAGTGGTATATTGCTTACGTATCTAGATGCAGGAAACGATGCCTCATTGAAATGGCTTCAACCGTTATTACCCTTTTACACATTTAATGAAACAACCAGTAGCGTGTATTATTTTGGGCAGTCCATGTTTACTCCTGATGATATTACGATACCAACTCCTCAATATGAGAATAGACCTTGGGCTGCATTTTTATATGGCTCAGCAGGAGCTACCACTTTAGTTGGTAATCATATTAATGATTTAAATATAACACTCGGCATGATTGGGCCTTGGGCTCAAGGTGAGCGAGCTCAAAAATTTGTTCATTCAATTATTGGTTCGCCAACACCACTTGGATGGTCTAACCAATTAAATAATGAACCAGGATTAATTCTATCATATCGGCGTCGATGGCCTGTTCAATTAGTAGAAAATCATCATAACCTGTCGCTTTCTATTGACTATAATTTAGGAACAAGTATTGGTAATGTATATACACTTGCTGATACGGGTTTTACATTTAGGGTATCACCAGCAAGTGAACGGTGGCAAGACTCTCCAATGCTAGTACCTCCATCAATGCCTGGTACAGGATATTTCTATTCACAAAGTGGACAATTAGGATGGTACCTATTTGCAGGGCTGCAAGGACGTGTAGTTGCTAGAAATATTTTTTTAGATGGTAATACTTATTCTAATAGTTATAGTATATCAAAAAAGCCCTTGGTTATGGATGCCGTTGGTGGTATTTCAATTAATTACTCAGACTTCAGGCTTGCCTATACAGCTATATATAGAACAAAAGAATTTGACATGCAAATGGAAAACACATTTTTTGGATCAATTTCAGTAAGTTATCGTTGCTAATAATTTATGATGCTCTTAAAGAAAGAAAATCTAATTCTACAAGATTAGGTAGCCATCCCCTAAAATAGGATAGTCTAAAAGTAGAGTTTTAT
>TARA_R110000764_G_scaffold3437_1_pt1 | contig 10943 bp, 13 predicted proteins | sample TARA_R110000764 | Tara Oceans TARA_R110000764 (sample SAMEA4398111) | marine metagenome | biome: Polar Biome; feature: [SRF] surface water layer (ENVO:00010504); material: water (ENVO:00002006), including particulate matter (ENVO:01000060) such as... | depth 5 m
CTTCCAGTGGGCTTGGGCGAGTGGGTTTTGTGCTGGGCAGTATGTTTAATCACTTTAAAGAATGGTTCTTTGGAATTATTTCCTCAGTTAAAGTGACATTAATATAGTATTGTTATATTTAAAACGTTTTTGAGAGTATTGATTTGAAAGGAAAACTTCGGTACGAATTAATTTATCAGGTTCTGGATGACGCCATTCAGTCTGGCTTACTTTCTCAAGGAGTGGTGCTTTTAGAAGGTCCTCTTGGTGAGTTGTTTGGCACAAGTCGTGTGCCTGTTCGCAAAGCGCTTACGTTATTAAGTGAAGAGGGGAAAATCAGTCGTTTTGATGGCCGTGGCTTCATTGTTGGAAACACTGAAGCAAACAATATTGAACCGATTCGACGAACCGTGAATAAAAACGACTTAGGGCTAGAGTCTGATCAGGAAGTTGATAATCGCAATTTAAGCGAAAAGATTTTTGAGGATTTGTTTGAGCAAATTTCCACTTGTATGGTGTTTGGTCATTATAAAGTGGAAGAAGGGCGTGCTGCTGAGCATTATGGGGTCAGCAAAATGGTAATCCGCCAAGCCTTATTACGTTTACGTGATCGAGGTGTGGTTGAAAAAGAACCTTATTCTTCTTGGTTGGCTGGCCCGCTTACCGCGCGGCAGATCAAAGATGATTACGAAATAAGAGCATATTTAGAACCTTCGGCTCTTAATTTGTCCTCTCCATTGGTTGATAAAAGACTTATTTCGGAAATGATCGTTAAACATGAAGAAATGATTAGCGGTCAAGACATGTCTATTGAAGATATCGCGTTAGTGGAGGATTTTCTTCATGGTGTACTGCTTAAGAACATTGATAATACGAAGTTACTGGACGTATTAAATCATTGTCGAAGCTCTGTTGTGTTGAACAAAGTGTTTTTTTCAAGCTTGAACTTATCCATGGATGTGGCAGCGTTGAAAGAGCATAAATTAGTCTTAGAATTGTTGTTGCAAGACAATATAAAAGCAGCAGCAGACAGTTTAAAGGAACATTTGTTGAATGCACAAAAGCGCTCTTTACAGCGCTTAAAAGTAGTCTCGGTTTTACCTGACCCTGAATTTCCTCGTTATTTGGTAAAAGTATAGTTCGCTATTATTGAGGAACCCTTGCATGACAATGTTTCGATCTTCAGTCACGCAAGGGGGTTATATCATTCGTTTTTCGTGAGTTCTCGCCATTTTCGTACTAAATAATTATGTTCGTCCATGACGGAATTCCAAACGGCAATATTTGACATGCGCTGCTCATAACTGCCGCCTGAGCGTATGCTGCCTTTGGGTATGAGAGGTTGATCATCTATGCCATTTAGGTCTTTAAGGGCCGGTTTTCCTTCATACCAAAACTGCCACTCTTCTTCAGACAGATAATTTTTGACACTGTCGGTATTAGAGATGTAATAGCCTTGTCTTGCAATGACGGAACCAGGCCAACCAGAAAGCCACCAGTTTAGGTATTTATATACATCGTCTAATTTATGTCCTGTTGCGCATTTAGAAACCGATAGCCCGCCACACCAAGCACGATAGCCTTCTTTTGGGCAGGCCATTTTATAACCTGCGTTGTTGCAATGGTTACGGTAATAAATCGGAGCCCATATGCTTTGAATGTAAGAGCGTTTGGATTTGAGTAATGTAATTGATTGGTCGTGATCTTTCCAAAATTCAACGAATTGGCCTTCGTCTCTTTTCGTTTTTAGTATATAAATGAGTAAATCAATTTCTGATAGCGCCAAATTAGAGGGGTCTTTGAACTTGGCTAAACCTGATGCATTGATGGCGATTGCGGCATCAATGGTTCCCATAGCCGCATCATTTTGAAAAGCGGCTTTTCCTCTCATTTGAGGAGCGAGCAACCATTGCCAACTTTCTTCTTGTTCCTGAAGTTCTGGGGGGAGTAATGCTTCGTTATAAGCAAAGCTGTCCACGTTGTGGGCGAGCGGCAGCATGCTAATTTTTTTGCTTGGTGTTGAGCCTAGTGAGCCGTCATGTTGAACGTATAACCTTCCCGAGGGCTCTGACCCTTGCGCTAATGGCTGTGATGGTAAAACGCGACCTGTTTTAGGGAGTGAGTTGATAAGGTCCCATTGGTCTATTCTGTCAATGTCTATAGGCTGAATAGACTGAGCTGGCCAAACAAAGTCGACATTGTGGAACCACTGATCGTAAATGTCGTAGCTTTCAGGCTGCATCACGGCGATTCGTTGGGCGTCTTGCACACTGTGTACGATAAATTCGATGTCAATGTTGAGGTCTTTTTGTGCCTGTTTTCGGATCTTGTCGATCAAGGTAACAGACGTCCCTAAAACTCGAAGTGTGGTCTTTCCTTTTGGCATGATATCTCTCTGTGTGATCTTAGTTTAGCGATATCTCGAATGCATTAAAGGAACGAGTGATATCTTCTGGATCAATGTCTCGGGTAATAAAAATAAGCCCTAATTTAGCGGAGCTTAGTGATTCTTTATCGAGTATTTCAAGCGGCGCTAATACTTTTCTGACTGCATTGAGTAAAACATAGTTTCTCGTGTTTCTGTCAAGGAGTAGGCCTTTGACTCTAAGTATCTGATCATTGTAGCGATAGAGCAACATGGAAAGCCAAATAGAGAAGCGTTGCCAGTTCACGCTCTTCACAAAAATGGCTTGTGTTTGAATCTTGCTGTGAGCCATTTGCTTTAGGGCTGGTTTTCCTGTGCCTTTTGTTGAAAGAGGTAAAAACAACATGGAATTGAGTGGAGTATTAAGAGCGACTCTTAGCGTGTTCTCAGAGGCTGTTTTTATAAAATGATCCGCAAAAGGATTAATTGCTCGGCATTTTTCTTTTAGCAAAGAGTAATTTTCTTCTGAACTTCCATCTACTTTGGTAAAAATAAGAGTGTCGGCACTGCTTACCTGATTACTCCATTCGGCAATGTCTTCGACATTTTGTACGCTTTCTAGAGTATCAATGGTCGCGATTATTTTGCCTTTGCGTACCTTGCTAGCCAACTCATTATCATGGAATAGGGTGGATAATATTGGGGAGGGGTTGGCCAAACCTGTGGTTTCTATAATGATTTGGCAAAGAGAGTGATTGATGTCGTTGGATAGTAAGTTCAATAGGGTCTGTTTAAGGTCTTCTCGGACTTGGCAACATAAGCAGCCGTTCTCTAGAAGTACGGTTTCACCCTCTAAATGTTGGGTTAAATGATGGTCGATTCCAATGTCACCTACTTCATTGATGATGAGTGCTGTTTGGGTGGTATCACTGTGTTGTAGATATTCTCGCAGCAGCGTTGTTTTACCACTGCCAAGAAAACCAGTGAGAATATGTACAGGAATTCTAACGTCGGTTGTGGTCATTTCGCTAACTCCATGGATAGGTGTTTATGAAGGTCTTGATTGAGTGGGTCTAACGCTTCACCAGTAAAAGACTCAATACTGCGCCACAACTCATGTAAATTTGAAAAGAGCACTTGATTGCCTTTCAGGTCTTCGAGTAGATAATTCGTGCCATGTATGTCACGGATTGTTAGTCGTTTAGGCGACAAGATGGTTTGTAAATATTGAATTTGAATGAGCCGGTTGCGTCGAAGACTGTGAGTATCTGAATGGGGAGATTGGTTCCAAAGGTCTGGCTCTGCAAAAATGCCACATAACCCGCACATATAATACACTCCATAGAAGTTTAGTTAGGCTGGGTGGTGTAAGGGCACCTCCCAGCGTTTGCATTTAGGGCATTACATCGCCCGAGTTAGGTCCTAGAGTTTGGCCGACAAAAAGGTTTCCACCCGGTGAGCTGGCGAGGAGCAATGCAGTTGGCGCAATTTCTTCGGCTTTACCAAAGCGCCCCAATGGCAGTTCTTTTGCTTTAGCCACTTTCCATGCACTGCTGATACCATCGACAAGAGGGGTATCAATTGGTCCTGGTGCGATAGCATTGACCAGTACGCCATGGGAGGCGCACTCAATGGCAAGTGATTTGGTTAAACCAATAACACCGGCTTTTGCCGCTACATAATGACAAAGTTCAGCGCCGCCTTTGATACCTAATTGAGACGAAATATTGATGATGCGTCCATGTTGCTGTTTTTTCATATGTGGAATTGCCGCTTGAGAAGCCAAAAAAACACTTCGTAGATCAATGTTGATCATGTCCTCCCACATTTTTAACGATATGTCTTCACAAGGGGCTTGAGTTAAAATTCCGGCATTGTTGACCAAAATATCGATGCCTTCAAACTCCATGATGCAACGGTTTACACCGGCAATAGCACCAGTAGGTGAGCTTATGTCGCTGATCACCGAAATAACCTCGGCGCCTTCTTGCTTACATAATTCTGTTGAGGCAATCAGTGTCGCTGGGTTTATGTCCGTCAGTACTAGTTTCGCACCAGCCTTCGCAAATTCAATCGCGATGGCTTTACCTATACCGCTGCCAGCACCACTTACCACCGCGCGTTGATTTTCTAATGTCATGATACTCTCCATTACTCAGGCCATTTAACCGTCAGTCCGCCATCTACAATGAGAGATTGGCCCGTGATATAGGACGATTTTTCAGATGTTAAGAATTCGATAAGGTTTGCCACTTCATCGGGACGACCAATACGGCCAAGCGGGATAGATTTTGTGGCTTTTGCGAGACCTTCTGGCCCTAAGGAGTTTTCTTTGTCTAATGATTGAGGGGTTTCAATTAGACCTGGGATGACCGCATTACAGCGAATGTTTCTATGCGCTAGCTCGACAGCAAGGCTTCGGCAAATTCCTGGAACCCCCGCTTTTGCAGAGGCATAATGAACATGGTCATGCCAGCCGTATACACCACCCGCAATAGATGAAATAGCGACTAAGCTGGCACCATTGACCAGGTGCGGGCTGGCATCTCTAAACAAGCGAAAAACCCCCGTTAAATCGACATCTATCATTTCATACCATTGTTCATCACTCATTTTGTCTATGGGTGCGCTTCGTAAAAGACCTGCGTTTGCGACGACTATGTTAATTTTTCCGTATTGCGCTACCGCAGTATTGACAAACTCTAGGACAGATTCCTTTGATGATACGTCCAAGGGAAGCCATATTGCATGTTTTGCAGCGTTACCAAGTGTTTTAGCCGCGGCTTCAGGAGAGTGTGGATCTTTATCAAAATAACCTGCCACTACTTTGATTCCTTGTTCGCAATACAGTTTTGTCAGAGCTAGACCAATGCCACTGGCAGCACCACTAATAAGCGCCACTTGTGTTGTATTGTTTGTCATATAAAAGTCCTTTAGAAAGCCACTCCGAAGAGTGGCGTAGATTGAAAATGGCTTATTTCACGCTTGCTGGATCAACATGGCGTGCAAAAAGGATAAGAAGACCGGATAAAAAACAAGGTATAGAACCAAATAGAAAAGCAGCTGTTTGCCAATCACCACCACTACTCAAAACCGCCGTGGAACCAAGGCTTGCGAAAATAGCGCCTACCGGTCCCATAGCATTAACGATGGCACCCGCTGTCGCTCTGATTGAAGTTGGAAAACTTTCACTAATGAAGAAAAGCGCCGCCGCATATGGGCCTATTAAGAAAAACAAACCTAATCCGTATAAAGCGATAACGGCTAGCTGATTACTTGGTCCATAAAGCATGCCAGTAAATGCAATGCCGCCAAGTGCCCAGCCAATCGAGATGGTGTTTCGACGACCAATTTTATCGCCAAGCCAGCCGTGACTCATGTATCCAAGGTAACCTAATAAGTTAGAAGCGACCAAAATGATCAATGAGTTTTCGAATGACACGCCGTGAACACGTGTTAAGACAGTCGTGCCGAGGACACTAAAGACTTGAATGGCAAACCAATTCAGCAGCACTGCTCCACCAAGAACCAAAGTAGCGCGCAAAGATGTGCCTTTAAATGCGGCAGCAACGCCAGCGCTTTGATGCTCTGCATAGTCAACTTTGTGTTCGAGAGCAAGGCTTTTTGCTGAGGTTTCATCACCCGCTTCACGTAATTTACGAATGCGTTTATGAACTTGAAATTGAGGTGTTTCTTTTAATTTGAAGGCAAAAAATATCAAAATAAAAGAAGGGATGGCCGCAAAAATGAAATTACCTTGCCAGCCGACAATCGGTAATAAAATGGCAGTAATACCTGCCGCGATGAGCGCACCGATAGGCCAACCACCTTGAACTAAGCTATAAATGAACCCTTTCTTCTTTTGAAGCTCAGGGTCATCAACCGCTGCATACATTTCTGTGAGATACGTCGCATTGACGGTCTGTTCTGCATAACCTAAACCTGCCACCGATCGAATAAGGGTTAATGGACCTTTACCTAGACCTGCTCCAAATGCAGTGAATAAAGAACAAAGGCCAGCACCACCGACTGTGAAGATGAGTCCTGGCTTTCTTCCCATCCGATCTACAATGGGGCCAACGGCGAAGGCAACAATAGCGCCGCCAACAGCAACCCATGTGGCAATTTTTGCTTGCTCTATTTCTGACCATCCGTATTCATTTCCCATCTGGGGAAGGAGGGTGCCGAATAGAATGAAGTCATAAACCGCGAGTACCCAAGCAATGAATGCGATCCAAGTTGCGAACTTTACGTCTTTACGGGTGAGCTTATTTGGAATCCACTTCGTTTTTTTGTGCTCTTGTATGGATTCTTCTTTTGGTGTTCCTAATGTGTCCATCGTTACTGCTCCGGTTTTATTACTTTCTAGGGTTGCGTTTTAGGAAGTCGTCAGCGATCTCGTCGAAGGTGACAAAGCGGACGCCTTCGTGGCTTTTCATGTGGCTAATCAGGCGCTCAAGCATTAAGAGAACTTGGGGGCGACCAGAAACATCGGGATGAATTGTCATCGTAAAAGCGGCATAGTCGTTTTCTCTGTAGACCCAATCAAATTGGTCTTGCCACATTTCTCCTAAATGTCGAGGGCTAACAAAACCATGACTATTAGGCGATTTTTTCACAAACATCATTGGTGGGAGATCATCCAAATACCAGTTTGCAGGAATTTCTACCAAGTCTGTTTCTTCGCCACGAACAAGCGGTTTCATCCATTCGTCAGGGTGTTTGCTGTAGTCAATTTTTGTCCACTTGTCACCAACACGAACGTAATAGGGATGAAAATCGTTATGCATTAAACTGTGGTCATACTTGATGCCTTTTTTAAGAAGCAATTCATTTGTAACGTTGCTGAATTCCCACCATGGAGCGACATATCCTGTTGGACGTTTTCCAGACAGCTTGGTAATAAGCTCAATGGATTTGTCTAATACAATCTCTTCTTGTTCGGGAGTCATGGCGATTGGATTTTCATGACTGTAGCCGTGTATACCAATTTCATGACCGGCTTGAACCACCGCTTTCATTTGCTCTGGAAACGTTTCTACGGAATGGCCTGGAATAAACCAAGTGGTTCGTAGCTCTTGTTCTTTAAAGAGTTTGAGTAGTCGTGGTGCACCAACTTCTCCTGCGAATAAACCGCGGGAAATGTCGTCTGGAGAATCTTCTCCTCCGTAAGACCCGAGCCAGCCTGCAACCGCATCAACATCAACACCGATAGCGCATAAGATTTCTTTAGCCATTGTTATTTCCTCTTGCTTGGTTAAAAAGTGATGTAATGAAAGGCTCTATCGTCATGGCATGACGAAGAAGCTCTGTATCATTACCGGAGCACTGCGAAAGCAGTAAACTTGTTGGTAAACCGTTGGAATTTAAGCCATTAGGTAGCGCAATGCCTGGGCAATCTAAGTAGCTTCCAATCATGGTTAAGCGAAGTGCTTTAAGGTTGTATTCATTGAATGACTCTACTGACTGAGTAATATCGGATAGCAGCGGGGCTGTTGTCAGTGTTGTTGGCATGAGTAATGTGCCGCCTTTTAACTCTTTGGCCAGTTGCCTTTTTAGTGTTTCCCTTTGCTGGTACAAACGAGATACATCTGCGGCTTCAATATGGTTAGAATTTTTTAAGCGCTGGGCAACCAAGGGATCGATGGATGATAACTGCTGCTGTTTAATGAGGTGTTCGTAGGTGACATAGGCTTCGATGCTTCCTAACCAGCCGATACGATTCACCAATTCAAGCGTTTGGTTAAGTGTGGTTATTTTATGGTTTTCTACTTTGATGCCATGTTTTTTTAGTGCATCAATAGAGGCAAAGAAAGCGTCTTTTGTTGCTTCATCCATTGCGAGTTGATTACAGAACTGCTCGTCAAACACTAAATTGAACTGAGTATTTGGTGGTATCGATGTCGTGTTTTTGTTTAGCCAATTGTCGATGTAACAAACGTCTTTGAGTGAAGCGCAAATAGGTCCGGTTGTGTCTAAAGATGGAGATAAGGGCGCAATGTTAGAATTGTCGTAACGTGAACTTGATGCTCGAAACCCCACTAGACCACAGTAAGACGATGGAATACGAATAGAACCTGCAGTATCAGTACCCAATGCAAAAGATACAATTCCTTCCATAACGGCAGCAGCAGAACCGGAAGATGACCCTCCAGTAATATAGTTTCTGTTTTCTATTTTTTGTGTAGGGGTTCCAAAGTGTGGGTTTAGACCTAACCCAGAATAAGCAAACTCACTCAAATTTGTTTTGCCAATTAATACAGCACCAAACTTAATCAACTCTGAAACCTGAGGAGCTGTTGAATTGGCTGGATCTGTATAAAGTTTTGAACCCCTTGTGGTGATATATCCCTCAATATCAAATAAGTCTTTTACGCCAAATGGAATGCCATCTAGCTCACTTATTTGGGCGTTATCTAGCCAGCGTTGAGTCGATTGTTGGGCTTGTAACAATGCTTCTGCTTCGCATATCTGTATAAACACTTCTGGATGCTGTTTGGCTTTCTCCAAAGCAAATTTAGCAATGTCCAAAGGCGTAAATTGTCTTTTACGGAATCCTGCTTGCAAATCGTCAATGTTCATTTTCATTTTGGATGATTTCATAATCTATAAATGTATATTTAATAAAAAGTACATTTTTAATGTAAATCAATTTAAGGATCGAATGCAACTTAAAAAAATAATTTTTTTAAGTTGTTGTTTTTAAATGATAAAAAATATCTAAGTTAAGGCTTTGTGAAATAAATGGATGCATCCAATTTGTGCTCTAATTGTTATTTTGCCTTTTTTTGGTGCGCATTTTTTTTAGTGTGAAAGTTTTATTTTTTGGTGATAGAGCGTTTGGGGAGGGGGAGGGCAGGATATTTAAGTCGTTATATTACGAAGTTTCTGGTTAGAAAGAAGGGGTAATTGATAGTTCAAATACCCCTTGTCCTGGATTACTTGATCACTTTATAAACCGCGGTAATGTCTTCATCCGCAAAGCCTGTTTTGTAAACGTCTCTAGAACCACACCTACTGTTAATTTTTTATCTCAATTACACTTATCTCATCAATAATATGAGGTAAGTAGAATGGGTAAACGCACTGAAGAGCAATGGCGAGAGTTGATCCAACTTCACACTCACAGCGGTCTTACGATAAAAGCATTTTGCATTGAGCAAAAAATCAGTATCAGCAACTTCTATCTATTCAAAAAATAGTTTAAGTCTCCCCTGATAACGGCTTAACGGAAGCTGTTTTAGTCGCCTGCATGGCACACAAACGACGAAAATTTACGGATGCGGAAAAAGTGCTTGGTAAAGGCAAGGCAGGGAAAGTGCAATGGGTATTGAGTCTGTTTCAGAAACTCTATCGGACCGAAAAAGAGATCAAAGGCAAGTCTGCTGATGAGGTTTATAGGATAAGACAAGGACGGGCAAAGCCATTGATGACGGTTTACAAGGATTGGCTTGATAAATCGATTAATCAGGTGCCGTCAAAATCCACCTTATACCGCATACCGAACCCTCAACTATGCCGAATGTCCTAGCTCATCATGTATAAAACGTTGATGCAGCTTATGCTTGGCTGCAAAGGTGCATTTTTTATTCGGCATAGTTTACCCTATAGCTAGAGGCTAATGAGGAAGTTTAATAGTTTATCGTCTGGTTGCGCTACGCTTATTAAATTGCGTTACTTTAGCTAACGCAGCATTCCTTCAATGCCATATGGGCATGCATGTATATTTCCGTTGTTTGGATAGACTCATGCCCAAGCCACATGGCTATTACCGTTATATCCACACCAGCGTTAAGTAACTCCATTGCCGCAGTATGTCGAAGCACGTGAGGAGTCACATGCTTTTGTTTCAAAGATGGACATTGAATGCACGCAGTAGCGGTATGTTTTTTACTAAATACTGCACACTATCTGCACTAAGGCGAGTGCCGCGTATTGTTAGAAACAGTATGTCCTCTTCCATATTAGGAAGTATCAACAACCAAGTTTTCAATATACGAACAGCAGGTTTAGTTAAAGGAGTAGTTCTTTCCTTTCGGCCTTTGCCAACACATCGTACGTACGCCGGTAGGTCAAGCACTAGAGCGGCTATCTGTCTTTGAACGTGCGTTATGCAGGTAACTTGACAACGCTTCTCCTACTTCCGCTAACAGTGGCAAAGTAATAAGTGTGCGTCCTTTTCCACGTATGTTAACGCGATTTGCATGCCAGTTAATGTCATTTAGCTTCAACAAAGCTATCTCATTAGCCCTCAGTCCTAAACGACTCAATAACACAATTACGGCATAATCCCTTAAACCAATATTGCTGTTCTTATCGCAACTGTTCAGGACTTGTGTAATTTGGTCAAATGTCAAATGTTCTGGAAGCGCGGTTAAATCCCACGCCCTAATGCTAGGAACCGCAGAGGACAAATTGTAAGTTGTATGTCCTTGATGCAGAAGGTATCGAGAAAACGTTCGTAGCGTCTAACACATATTTTGTGCTGGGCAGTATGTTTGATACTGTATAGAGGGCGAGGGGATTGGTCCTACCAACCCTCTCTATTTTTTTGATTGCGTAAAAAACTATTTTATCACTTTATAGACGGCGACAATGT
>TARA_R110000764_G_scaffold138294_2_pt1 | contig 10938 bp, 7 predicted proteins | sample TARA_R110000764 | Tara Oceans TARA_R110000764 (sample SAMEA4398111) | marine metagenome | biome: Polar Biome; feature: [SRF] surface water layer (ENVO:00010504); material: water (ENVO:00002006), including particulate matter (ENVO:01000060) such as... | depth 5 m
ATTAAAAATATTACCAATTAATCGAATTAGCTGACTGGCAAAAATGCCACCATTGCGGTCGTTCATCATCAAATTATTAATGCTAACTTTGTGCGCTTTATAGTCCTTTCAGTCTGAATAAACCTATAATTAGGGTGTTCAGATCATGTGCCTATCTCATTCGAATATTGTGCGCTCATTATTTTGATGATTCCCTTATGACTTCTAATCTACTAAGCAGACATTAAAATTCACGGCTAAATGTGACCTAAAACAATTGGTATTTAGAAGTTATTATGAGTATTTTGGAAAGCTAAAAGTACCTGTAGAAATCGACACACAAGTTTATTGTTTATTGCCCTCATTATATTCCTATTGTTCAACGTTAATTGCGAGCCTAGTCGCCGTGATTTTACATCATTTTTTTTGTCCTAATAGAAAAGTATTTAATCATTACTTTGAAAGTTAAGCTAATTCTGAACATGAGATTCAACTTTAATTAATAAATTTACGGGCAATTTTGTTAGTAAATTAACAGGGAAATAATCACCACCTTTATACATAGCTCCATGACCGATAGATCTACTATTGCTGCGTTCATACAATTGCAAACTCGTTGGCTGTGAAAGGGTTAACGTATTAAAAACGATATGTTCTTAATTTTAAGCTATTTTACTTTCTGTCAAAGGTATTGAGAACTGAGCTACAAAAGTATTACCATTATTTGCCAGTGTAATTGAGCCTTTATAGTTTATCGCTATGGTATCTACAATAGATAAGCCAAGACCGGCACCCTCTGCTGAACCGCTACGCCAAAAGCGCGTAGTCATTTTGTCAATGTCTGTGGCGGTAACATTAGCCGTGTTGCTAACATTAATATTTAAAAGGCTTTCTGTAACGTTAATGGCCATTAAAACAGGTGTTTTTGGGGGACTGTATTTTAAAGCATTATCGAGCAGGTTACGGCAAACAATAGCGATCATAGCTGATGGGATAACGGATATGAGTTCTTTTCCTTGTATTGAATAAGCTATACGTTCACTACCTTGCGTTGTCTCATTTATCATGTTTTTAATGAGTAATTCAACTGACCAAGTTTCGTCAGTATGGACTTGGGTGATTGCATCAATATTTGCCAGTAAAAGTAAATTGTCTAATATAGAATTTAAACGCTTTGTGCTTTTACTTACCTGCAATAAAGCTCGCTGTTGCTTGTCTCCTGTTGTTAGTTCAGCAAGTTGGGCTTGAGCCAATATACCCGCTAACGGTGTTCTAAGCTCATGTGCAGCATTACTGGTAAATTGCTTCTCTCTTGATATCACTTCAGCTAATCGTGCCATTAGTGCATTTTGGCTGTTGATCAGTGGTTGCAGTTCTTTTAATGGTTGCTGTATTTGAATGGGAGCAAGGTCTTCACTACCGCGTTTTTCGAGTGCTGAAGTTAGTAGCATTATCGGTTTTATGCCTGTACCAATTGCAAACCATAATAAACCTAACGTAATTAAAATCGCTAATGCAGGGGGAATAAGAATACTTTTAAGCAGATCATAATATAAAGAATCACGCTCAGAAACCTTATCTGCAATGGTTATTTTATGTTGGCTGGTGATTAAAGTGAACGTACGCCACGCTGTACTTTCAGCTTGAATATAATGGAACCCAGATTCAACTGCTGTGCTATTGGGAAAAGTGCTGCTATTGCTTGTTGCTATAATACTGCCGTGCAAAGAGCTTATTTGACAGGTTAATCCCTTTGCCGTACCAACTTCATTGGCTTCCATTATTGCTGGTAAAGAGGCTGACATAGCACTTTGTGGCACATGCGCTAATATATTACTTAGCATTATAGCGGTAGATTCTAGACGTTTATCAAAGCTGACGTCTAATTTATGACTAAGACCCGTCACCATCCAAACACTGGCTAATAGCCAAAAACCAATAAATACGGCTGCCACTAATATTGTTAGGCGAAGGCGCAAGCTCATTGTTCAGTTACTTCAATTGAGCCTAGTCGAAATCCAAAACCCCGAATAGTTTCTATGCCTTTAGTTCCTATTTTTTTACGTAAATTAAATATATGTACATTCAGGGCATTACTGGCTACGTCGTCACATGTGCCGTATAAAACATCTTTTAATTGGCTTTCAGATAAAATACGTTGTGGATTGTTAAGAAATATTTTTAAAAGTAAATCTTCGTTCCGAGATAAGGGGATATGTTTGTCATTAATTAATAGTTTGTGTTGTTCTAAGTGATAAGTCAGCAGGCCATGTGAAATGGTGTTTGTTAGTCTGTCGGTTGTGCGTCGCTTTATACTGTACAAACGCGCTAATAACTCTCTTAGGTCAAATGGCTTAACCAAATAATCATCAGCGCCATTCTTTAATCCTGTTACTTTGTCGTCAATTGAATTACTCGCCGTGAGTATTAGTACCGGCAATGAGTGTTGATTTTTTCGCAGCCATGTTAGCCACGTTATACCATTTCCATCCGGTAAATTTAGATCAAGAATACAGAGATCGAAGTTGCTTTTATTCAAGATATTTTTTGCATGACTTATTGAAGCAACATGTTCCACAGCCATACCTTCACCCGATAAAAAAGTGCTAATGGCATCAGCAATAACAGCATCATCTTCAACTAATAAAATATACATTTTTGCTCAAATACAATTCTTATGCCGCTAAGATTAACGTGAAAAAGCGCAGGAGAACAAGCGATAAATTAAGTTTTTAGCAGGGTTTAGCGAATGAACTTTTTCTTAATGTTGGCTTAATATTAGCGATTTATCATTGGTAAGTTAATGGAAAAAAGATGTGGTAAATAAATGCTAAGTATTGCTGTAGGGCCGATAGTTCTCTCAATTTCACAATTAATTACTCTGGTAGGGTTATTTATGTTTTGGGGAATAACTTATCTTCAAACACGTAACAATGCAAAACAGAAACAGTTTTTAGAGTATATATTCACAGCCATTATTATTGGTTTTTTAACCGCACGATTGACCTTTATAATCGCTATGTGGCAAAGCTACCAAGAGAATTGGTGGCAATTAGTAAATATAAGTGATGGTGGCTTTATACCTAGCACAGGTTGGGGCGCTGGTGCCTTGGTACTGATGTTTTATGCTAGACGTAATAAATTGTTCATTAAAGCTTATTTTACATCGGCATTAATTACTTTTTTCTGTTTAATTATTCCTACTTTTTTTGCTGTTATTTATCAAGCAGCAGTCGAACTGCCTAGCTCACCTTTACGTAATATTGAAGGCCATGAAGTCGATTTAAGACGCTATAAGGGCACGCCAGTTGTTATTAATTTCTGGGCATCTTGGTGCCCACCTTGTCGTAGAGAAATGCCGGTATTAGAAGCCGCTCAAAAACATAACCCTGAGCTTGTTTTTGTCTTTGTTAATCAAGGCGAAAGCCTGCTTAGTGTTAAAAATTTTATTGATTCAACAGCGTTGGATTTAAAAAATGTTTTCATCGACCCCACTAGCAATGTTAGCCGAGAAACTGGCGCCGCAGGGCTACCAACCACATTATTTTATAATGAAAAAGGGCAGTTAGTTACTAGCCATATGGGCGAATTATCTCAAGCTAGCTTGCGTTATTACCTTAATCAAATTAATTCCGTCGTACCTTTAAAAAAAGGATAAACCTATGAAAATATCAATTTTATTTACATTTTTTTTGCCGTTAAATCTTACTGCTACAGAAACAGTTAACTACCCAGCACCCTTAACGTTATTCACTCAGCAAGGTGGTGAAGTGGTCAGTTCTTTTAAAGCGCCGGCAAATATGACTGGCTATATCGCTAACTTTCAAAATGAGACTATTACTTTGTATGTCACTGAAGACGAAAAGTACTTATTTACCGGCCCATTAGTGGATACTGAAGGTAATTCTGTAGGTGAAGAAAAGCTGAATGCTTATGTTAATGGTCCAAAGGCGGTTAAGAATTGGCAAGCCCTTGAAAACAGTCATTGGGTAAGAGATGGCTCTGCGTCAGCCAAGCGTATTGTTTACACTTTTACGGATCCCAATTGTCCTTATTGTAAGCAGTTATGGGATAAGGCACGGCCTTGGGTTGATTCAGGAAAAGTGCAAATTCGTCATATTTTAGTCGGTATTTTAAAAGCAGACAGCTTAGGAAAAGCCGCGGCCATATTAAGCGCGGATAATCCTGAAGAACAATTGAAAAAATTAGCTGGCTCAGGATTATTTCAGTCTATAAAACCAATTGAGAACCCAGAAAAAACGATCCGTGACAAGCTAATTAACAACTATAAAACCATGCTGTCTTTAGGTGCCCGTGCAACTCCAGCTACTTTTTATCTAAATGCAGACGGAGAATTTAATAAACAAATTGGCTTGCCTCCTGAGTCAATATTAGCCGATATTTTTGCCCCAAATGACGGTAAGTAGAGTTTAGTCAGATGAATTATATTTTATTAACAGAGGCTAAATAAATGTGGTTAGTTAAGCTCGCTCTTCGTCAACGTTATACGGTTGGCGTATTGGTTATACTGTTGTTGCTGTTTGGCATTAGGTCTTTACAAAAAACATCTACTGACATTTTACCTTCAATTGATATTCCCTATGTCAACGTATTGTGGCAATACCCAGGTCTTAGTGCCTCTGAAATGGCGTCAAAAATTTCATCATTTAGTGAAATTGCCATCATGAATAACGTTGACGATGTAAAGCGTGTTCAATCTGAAAATGGTAATGGCTACTCGCTCATCCAAGTCAGTTTTCACCCCAGAGCAAAGTTAGCTGTTGCACTATCGCAAATTACCAGTGTCTCTCAAACCATTTTAAAGCGGCTACCAAAGGGAATGACCCCACCGTTAATAGTTAATTATACGACGTCAAGCGTACCTATACTTCAACTCGCCGTTTCTTCTCAAACGATGACTCAGTCTCAACTGTATGATTACGCTCGACTAACTCTAAGACGACAATTGCAGTCAATACCTGGCTTACGATTGAGCCTACCTTTTGGTGGAGCTCCTAGACAACTAATGGTAGATATTGATCCCGATAGATTACAGGTGCATGGACTAACAGCAAAAGAAGTAGCCATGGCTATTTCGCAACAAAACATTACGTTACCGACTGGTATTTTACGTGAAGGAAAAGTGGCCTTTACCGTTTCAACTAATGGGAGTCCGGAAGGTGTAGCTGAGTTTAAAGCTATCCCCATTAAATATAGCGAACATGGTCTAATTCAACTTCAAGATGTTGCAACGGTTCGTGATGGTGGCGCTGTTGCAACTAGTTTAGCTCGTGTAGATGGGCAAGCAGGCGTTATTGTTTCTATTTTAAAACTAGGGAATTCATCTACCGTAGATATCATTAATGAAATCAACCGTCGTTTACCAAACATACAAAAAGGTGCGCCTAAAGGCTTAACCTTAACGCCTATATTTAACCAATCTAAATTTGTTGTGGCTTCTAGAAATGCAGTGTTAATTGAAGCGGTAATAGTCGCCCTTTTAGTCGCTCTGGTCGTTTTAATTTTTATTGGCAGTGTTCGCAGCACAGCCATTGTGCTTACTTCTATTCCATTAGCCCTTTTAGCTTCTCTTACAGGGTTAACTTTTTTTGGTCACACATTAAATCTCATGACATTAGGAGGGTTAGGATTAGCAATCGGTATATTAGTCGATAATGCCTTGGTGGAAATTGAGAATATTAACCGCAACTTAGATTACGGCAAATCAATTCGACAAGCCGTAATTGATAGCGCCAAGCAGGTGGTATTTCCTGAGCTTGTTTCAACGATGAGCATATGTATCGTTTTAATGCCTATATTTTTGTTAAGTGGTACAAGCGCATACGTTTTTGAGCCTTTAGCCTTAGCGGTTCTACTCGCTATGATTGCATCTTTTATACTCTCAAGAACATTGGTGCCCATACTCGCATTTTTATTACTGAAAAATGAACGTGAAAATGTAAACCGAAATTCGTTAGTGCACAAAGTCCACATTAAGGTTGAAAAAAAATTAGACCGAATTATTGCGGTGCATTTATTAAACTTAAAGCGACTATTGAGTTGCCGCATCTTAGTACTCACTGGAGTGAGTATCGTGGCAAGTATCATATTAACTTCTTCGTTTATGATGCTTGGAAAAGACTACTTTCCTAAATCTGACGCGGGCGGAATTCGATTACACCTTAGAGTTGAAAATGGTGTACGACTAGAAGTGGCTGCAAAACAGTTTGCGAATGTTCATCAATTAATTAGAACGATAATCCCTGCTAACGAAATTCAGGCCATTGTTGAGAATATTGGACCTCCAGATGCTATAAATCGAACTTGGATTAGTTCTATGATTAGCACGTCTTCAGAAGGCGAGATATTAGTACAGTTAACCCCTGATCATGCACCAACTGACCTTTATATTAGAAAAATCAGAGCTCAGTTAGCGTTACAATTCCCTGACTACCAAGTGCTATTTCGTCCTGCTGATATTATTTCCCAAACACTTAATGGCACTGCTAGTTCTGCCATTGAAGTAAAAATCACAGGCCGAGATATAAAAGGAAATTTACAGGCCGCCACAAAACTAATGAGCAAGTTAAAAAATGTTGAAGGTGTTGCTGATATTATCATTGATCAAGTTACGGCCTGGCCTGATATCAATCTCAATATTGATAGAATACTTGCAAAAAAACTAGGTGTGAATATGACTGACATCAGTCAGACCCTATTAGTGAGCCTAAGCTCGAGTGCAAACTTATTCCCAAACACATGGGCAAATAATGGCATCAGTTATATTGTTGCGGCTCAAGTTCCACCCTATCGTTTAGACTCGTTAAACACTTTGTTAAATACGCCAGTTAAAGCCACTAATTCAGCTCAGGGAACCGTATTATTAAAAAGCCTAGTGAGTGTAGAAAAACGCGCTCGACCTGCATTAATTAAACGGCAAATGTTAGCCCCGACAATCAGTATATTGATTAACGTTGATCAACGCGATTTGGGTTCGGTTTATACCGACATCACAAAAAACGTTGCGTCGACAAAGGCTACTCTTAAAGCTGGCAATAAAATCATTATTGAAGGGCAAGCAAAAGACATGCTTTTAGCCTACAGTGACTTGGCTACGGGTATGGTGATGGCTGCAATTTTAGTATTTCTATTGATGGTAATAAATTTCCAATCTTGGGCCTTGCCACTTGTGGCTTTAAGCGCAATGCCTATGGCCATTAGCGGCTCTTTGCTTGCCCTATTCCTCTCAAATACGCCGTTAAGTGTCTCCGCATTTATGGGCATGATTATGGTAATGGGAGTAACAACGGCAAATAGTGTTTTAGTTGTTAGCTTTGCCAGGGCTGAAATGCTTGCGGGAAAACTAGCAAAAAATTCAGCATTGTCTGCGATAAAGACAAGGTTTAGACCGGTAATTATGACAGCTATAGCTATGTTGGTTGGCATGATCCCCATGGCATTAGCATTGGGAGAAGGAGCAGAACAAAACGCTCCTCTTGCAAGAGCTGTTATTGGAGGCTTAATTTTTGGCACACCAGCAACTTTGACATTAGTACCACTAATACTGAGCTTTCGAAATAAGCCAATGTTTCAAGATATCGAGGAAAACTAAAATGACAGAACATAAAATCAGACATAGCGCCCAATCTAAAGCCCAAGATTCCGTATTACATAAAGTAATGCACATCATTGCACTTATTGGCCTACTTATATTAACAACCTTAACGGTGCACGCAGAAACGAATCCTCCATCAAGTTATCAAACCGCCACGCTGACCAAAGTTTTGGATCAAAGAACGGTGAGTCTGCCAACCGTTTCACAGGCTAAACAAACGACAAAGTTACATTCTAGAGCCAGTGGTTATATCAAAGAACAATATGTAGAAATTGGTAGTGCGGTCAGTAAAGGCGATGTACTTGCAGTAATTGATGCTCCTGAGATTAAACTACAAGAGCAACAAATACTGGCTGACATTGAGTTTGGCAAAGCCGAGCATGAATTAAATCGATTAACGTTGAAACGAGCCAAGCAGTTAATAAAAGATAACTTAATTAGCAAAGCTGAATTAGATAGGTTGACCGTTCAAACAGAAAAATCAAAGGCTAAAATAGCAAGTTTGTTCGCACAAAAAGAACAAAACCAATTTCAACAGTCATTACTTATTATAACGGCTCCATTTGCTGGCTATATTACAGATAAAAATATTGAGATAGGCGACATTGTCAATAGCGTTAACAATCAATTAGATAACTACCTTTATAAACTACAAAACATAAACGAATTGAAGTTAATCACCTATGTGCCACAAAGCGAAGTTAGTAAAATATCAATTGGAGATACAATCGACGCCACGTTTACAGGCTATGAGGGCATCTTTGTATCTGCGACCATTACTCGTAAGGCGCAAGCAATAAGTGTTTTATCCGGAACCATGCTTGTTGAAGCTGAGTTTGATAATCGCGAGCATAATCTACCAACCGGCCTTAACGGAACCATTTCCATTAATATTAATAACCAAAAGCTCAGACAACCTAAATGGCAAGCACCGTTAGCAGCGCTTACTTATCATAAAGGTGGAGCCGCGATTGCGACCGTAAACGAAAATAATATTCAATTTCAAAAAATAAACATCGTTTCACAATCAACCGAACGCTTTATATTTGTTAGTGAAATTCGTCCTAACAACACGGTGATACTCAACCCGAACGCCTTATTGGACTATATAACTCTCTGATATTTTAGATCTTGTACATCAATTATTTAAGTATTAGTTTAATAGTCCGTAGCCATAATGAACAATTTAAAGCCAAAAGCATATATTCTTGTAGCGATAGATTAATGTTGCTTTTGGTATCGAAACGAAATGATTTTAAAGGTAAATCAATCCAAAAAATGTCCGCTGAAGGCTCATAGTGACTGCTAGATATATTGATTCAGCTCTTAATTTATGACCGCTTACAGCCCAAAAGATGTCGATAGGTGCTAAAACCTTAGGTCTTCAAAGTGGCAAAAGTGAATGTTCAGATACGAGTCGTCAACGGCAGCTTTGAGCTTGCAGGAGCCATTAAACCTCAAACCCTGAGACTATCCCTTTGACAGGCGAGTTAGCCACCAAACCCGTCATTGAGACTTTAAATTAAAGTGACAACCCTTCCGATAAAGCAGCACTACAGGAAATCTTAAAGTCGTTCCAGTTTCTCAGCGTGAAGTTTGAACACTTAATATTTAATATTGATTGAAATTACCGAAAGCGGACATTCAATTCACATGATTCTTATGTACTAAACCTTTAATAGTACTATGCCGGTTTGGGGCACATTGCGCCACAGGATTTAGGAGCACTTTGTGCGCAAATCGGAAGTAATATTTTGAAATTGAGAGTGTTTGTCGAGATCAACTTAGTACCAGTTAGTTGACCTAATATAACCGACAGCAGAATTGAAAATTGAAAATTATTGGAAAAGCGGACGTTCCTAAAATCGGTTTGAAATAAACGGCTTAAAATATTCATTTAATAACCAAAGGAAAACCATTAAAAGGCAACAATTGATGTTGGTGCGGTAAGTTTTTACCACACCATAACTTATGTCACTTGACCAGAACGTCTTGGCTAATGATATATCGTGTTAATACGAGATACTTGAGTGTTGATGCTTATTAATGTTGTGACAGAGACTTTTTTATTTGATTTCAACTACGCTTTTAACTGTAAAATTCGACGAGCACCACTTAATACAACAAGGGCAATTATAAATCCAATAACAAGATCTGGATAACGCGATCCTGTCAGTGTTACCAGTAGTCCTGCTAATATAACGCCAACATTTGCGATAACATCATTAGCTGAAAAAATCCAACTAGCCTTCATATGAGCGCCATTTTCTTTACTATCAGATATTAAAAACAAACATGTAACATTGGCAATTAACGCAAGTGCACCAAAAATCATCATTAAATTTGATACGGGTTCACTTCCGTATATAAATCGCCTTAACACTTCACTTAAAGCACCTAACGCAAGGATAACTTGTAGCAATCCCGATATGTGGGCTGCTTTGAGTTTCATCTTAATACTTTTCCCAACCGCATATATCGCTAATCCATATACAGCAGCATCTGCAAACATATCTAACGAGTCAGCAATCAGTCCAGCGGATTGAGCAATCCAACCCGCGATGAATTCACAAAAAAACATGAACCCGTTAATGATCAGTAACCACTTAAGAATAATGGTTTCTTTCCCTTCATTTTCTTTAGCAGATACTTTGGCTTGGGTTGCTTCAACACTGCAACTTTCTCTGGTTATTTCTAACGTAGCACCTAAATTCAATGATTGAAGCTTCGTAGTTATCTCATCCAAATGAGCATCATGAAAAACTTTAACTAGCCGATTAGGAATATCAAATTTTAATCCAACAGGTGGTTCAATACCGTCGAGCGCTAACCTTATCAATCGTTCTTCAGAAGGACAATCCATCTTAGGCACTTTATAATCAGTGGTGAAACGCCCATCAAAAGCATCAGTATTTTTAATATCTTTAATACTAGAGTCAGTAACAACTGACTCACATTGGCCACTACATTTATTTGACATAAAAAACCTTGCTAAACACATTTTTACAAAGTATAAAGTCTATAGTAACTATAGAGTCAACAAAGAAATTTAATATTATGAAAATTGGCGAACTAGCAAAATTAACAGATTGTTCAGTACAAACGATCCGTTATTATGAAAAAGAACAACTCTTGAAATCCCCAGAGCGAAGTGAAGGAAATTTTCGTTTATATAATAAATCGTCACTTAAACAATTGATGTTTATTAAACAATGCAGAACGCTCGATTTAACCTTATCGGAAATTCGTCAACTGCTTGAGTTACAAAGTTCACCCTCGATTCAATGCAACTCAGTTAACAACATGATCGATAGTCATATTCAGCAAGTTGAACAACGTATTAA
>TARA_R110000764_G_scaffold17132_2_pt1 | contig 10932 bp, 7 predicted proteins | sample TARA_R110000764 | Tara Oceans TARA_R110000764 (sample SAMEA4398111) | marine metagenome | biome: Polar Biome; feature: [SRF] surface water layer (ENVO:00010504); material: water (ENVO:00002006), including particulate matter (ENVO:01000060) such as... | depth 5 m
CAAATCAAATATGCTCGTCATTGTTTCGCGTTTAAATAAAAGAAGGTTCTTCTTTTTCGTTATACTATACGATATAAAAAAATTAAAAAAATAATATAATAATAAATTAAATAACTACGGGTGATGTGTTGTTTTGCTATTTCATAGTCAAACTGAAAAAGAACACGTTCTTTTATCAAAGCATATCCCCAACGATCCCAAGGGGAATACCAATTTCTGGGACTCCTACAGCGGAGGCAATAGGAGAAAACACCTTAGCAAATGGTTTAAATACAGATGTAAAGCCCTTACCAAAATCGGACCAGAAACCACCACCCGCAGGATTTAGACCTTTACCACTCATCTTAGAGTGTAGGGCTTTCATAAGACCAATTTTAAGCATCTTTTGTAGTTTTCCATTATGCTTTGCCAATACTTTCTTAACGCCAGCACCAGACATACCCTTACCAGTCATTTTCTTAATCTTCATCTGTGTAAGGATAGGGACAGCGTATTTAGCCACGAGGTCAAGAGTGCTACCAATCTTACCGGTCTTTGACATGCCAAGATTTACAACCTTTTTAATCTGTTCAGTAGGAAGCATTGAAGGTGGAAGCCCAAGGTGTTTTGCCAATGATGGTAAAGCCTTAGTAGCAATAAAATCAGCAATCGCCCCAGCACCAACAAGTGGTTTAGGGTTTAGTTTATAGCCTTTCGAAGAAGGTAATGTTTTACTTCTTGATTGACCCGTAATTGTCTTTCCAGACCCCTTAAGTCTCTTCTGTTTAGTCATATTACGAATAAGTTTTTGCTTCAATGATCCGCCGGGGAGAGACAAACCGTAGCCCTGTTGTGTTAAACTTGCTCTATTAGACATTAATAGAACCTTATCAGGGTCGGAAATTTTAGCAAGAGAACCAGCGAATTTACTTTTATCCATTAGCCCCGCATCTTCAGCAAGATTTTTAGCCTGAATAAGTCTCATGCCTGCTTGAATATTTCGCCCCGCGTCACCACGACTCGCCTGAATTTTCTTAAGTGAGTTAATCATACGGTTATCCGCTGTTCTAATCTGTTTAAGTTGCCCCGCTGTAGTCCTCGAACCTTTAGCGAGTGAATAATCTATATCGTGCCTTTTTGCCACCATATCGGCGGGTGTTCGTCCAGGGTCTCCGCGGGTAAGCCTTTTAATAACCTCGGTTCCAGGGCCCATAAAATTTGCCACACCATTCTTACCATTTTTAAGTTGTAAAATCATATGCTTTTCACCAGCGAAACCATCTCGTGCGGTTTCGTCGGAACTCGGGATCATATTTCTTAGAGTGGTTCCAACTTCTCCGGAATAGGCATCCGCGATCTTATCTTTGTTGTCATAAAGGAATTGAACACCTTGCTTACCTTTGTTAAAAATACCGCGGACCACGTCCATGAAACCTTCACCGTTCATTTGGTTTTGGTCAAATGCTTGCACCTGAACCAAGTTCATTTTTCGTCCGCATTGTGTTAGACCTATGTCGTTATTAACCTGAGGCTTATAAACATATCCTATTTGTTGCCGTCTTGACTGATTTAATCTTGTCATTTTAGATAATTGAAGTGTTTGTGTAAAATTAACGACGTTATTTTTACTACTATATACCATACGATATAAAAAAAATAATATTAATATAATTGAATTATAGCACTCTTACACCCATTCGTATGCATACAAGAATACTTTGTAAAATTAACTTTGTTATTTTTACTGTCCTTTCCCAATGACATACGGTAGGAGGTAATCTATGACAATCCTACAAGTCCAATATTCCCCGTTGGTATTAACCTGTCTTTGCTTGTCGTCTGTAATGTAAAACCTCATATTGTTTCTCTTTGCCCCTGCTAATTCTTGAGCATTAGATTTTGCGGGGTTTTGGGGTTTGTGAATAATTTGAGACCCTGGGGCAACATCAATAAGAACCTGTGAAATAGTTTGATTATAGCGGTTGTTAAATCTAATACCCTTATTAACTAAATCACTATGGACAAGGAAATAATTAATCTGGTTGAATTGTGCTATGTTAGGTGCTAAAATTTCAATAGGGGCTGATGCATAAGGTCCATATACTAAACTATCAAAACCGAGAATAACCCGTGGTGTATCCGCCTGTGTAAAATCAACTGAAACATCGTCATAATTAATCCGCATTTCAACCTTCTGCGTTGCCGAGTCAGGTGTGAATGAAATTAAAGGCTCTGGGTCAGTTCGTGCTCCTAAATTCTCCAAATCTCTTTGAATTGCTTGATTTAGACCGCTCAAGTCATACAAGCCCTGCGGAATAGTAAGAGCATATGCATTCGCCACTCCTGGTCTTGTTCGTGAAAATGTCCAATTTCCTACGGTTTGATTTGACGAAGATGGTAAAACTTCATAATTCATTTGGGTTGTTGTGTCGGTGTTAATCGCCTGAACAACAAATGATGAACCAGCCAATACCCCGCTTTCAACATTAATTGTATCGCCAACAAGGAAAGCACCAACGGGCAAGGCTGAACCCGTAGATTGTAAAATATCAAATATTGCTCCTGTTAAGGACATTGTATTATTAGCATCAAACCCCATTGTCTCATAACTTGTTTTTACTGGTGCATCTTCACCTGTGATATACATCTTATCATTTTGACCTGTGATAATATTAGGCACGACCCACCAAATTGTAGCCTCTTCAACTCTTACATTTACATTTAGGGCTTCTTTGGGGATTTGTAGGCCATCGTCCAACTGTATTTCAAAATACGATCCGTCGGCTGAACGATTAACAGCCCCAGCGTCTGGGTCGCTGGACACCACAAAACTTATCTCTTCTGGAAGCATCATTTTTGAATTGTCTTTGTGTAAAAATAACGCAGTTAATTTTACTATATACTACATATTATTTTTTTATTAAGTATTTATTCAAAATCATTTTCGTTAAATACGTAATCCGCATCATTGTAGCCACTCCAATCGCTCGGGTCATTTTCTTCCTCATCATCTTCTTCTTCTTCTTCTTCTTGTGTGGTTACTTCATATTTAGTATTATCACACTGTTCTTGCTTTTTAGGTCGTCCAACAGTTTTCTTACGATAGTTTTGACCACCTCGTGGCAAAACAGGTGGTGCGGTTGCTGGTCTGGTTGCCATCATTTCTTCCATAATCATTTTTTCCAACATACCTTCAAGGTCGTCACTTTCAACCAAGGCGTCAATGTTATTGTTTACCGCACGTGAAGCAATTTGTGCTGTGTATCTGCTTATTTCTGCTGAACTTGGTTGTGTGTTTCGTGAAACAATTTTATTCTTATATTTGCCCCGCCCGCGTACGGCTTGTTTTCCTCTGGGTAAAGTTTTATTAATGGTTTCAATCTTTTGTTCTACGTACTTATTATCTTCGCGGTATTGTTCTGGTACTTCTTCCAATTGGTGGGGGTCTGTGTAATGACCTGACACTAAACCCTGTTTGACTAAATTAAGCCATGTTCTACTACCCACCTTCACAGGCCGTTGCGTGTTGGGGTTAATGATTATGTCCCCTTTCTTAGGAACGTTTGGTGCTGTTGCTGACATTGTTATGTTTATATAATAGCAATATAAAATAAATTGTAAAAATAAAATAATATGTAGTATATAGTAGTAAAAGAAAAAACTTTCTTTTACAATTTACACAAAGAAAAAACTTTCTTCTACAAATGGATATCCCCAAACGCTCTAAGAAGAAAAAGGTAAAACACCGCTTACCAAATGAATTAATCGCTATCCCATGTGCTGATAAAGCATTCCATGAGCGTTGGTATAAAGGTCGGAATATGTTAAACTTCCCCCACCCGTGGAGAGGTGTGTTTTTGGGACCACCTAACTGCAGTAAAACGACGACAATAAAAAATATTATACTTAGGGCCAAGCCTGAATTTGAAGAGATATTTTGTATCCACTGTGATGCGGAATACACAAAAGAGTGGGATGACTGTGAAGTACAAATGTTAAAAGATATACCAGCACCCGAAGAATGGCTCGGAGAAGTTAAAACATTGGTTATACTTGACGACCTTGAATATAAGGGAATGGATAAAACACAGAAAGCGAACCTTGACCGCTTGTTTGGGTTCGTCAGCACCCATAAGAATATAAGCGTGGCATTAACCAGTCAAGACCCATTCAATGTGCCTCCGATTGTTCGCAGGTGTGCTAACCTTTGGGTGTTATGGCCGATGACCGATATAGACGCTATGTCAAACACTGCACGTAAAACTGGATTAAAAACCGATAATTTTAGGTCTATATTCAAACAACTGATGGCGGGTCAAAGAGACGGCTTATGGCTTGATATGACGCAAGGCAGTCCATACCCCCAAAGAAAGAACGGCTATGAAATAATATCAAAAAAGAAGGGAGAAGATAGTATAAAGGAAGAGGCCAAGGAGGATAAATTTAAGACTGAGGGGTGCTTTTAACGATGAGTAAATTATTAAAACATAATATTTTTTTTATATCGTATAGTATATAGTAAAACGAAAAAAGAACGTGTTCTTTTTCTCAAACACAAAAATGACAACGACATTTTATTCAACGAAACGAAATGCTAATGTATCTATTGCAAACAGTAAAGTATGCGGTTATCGTATTTCTAACGATATTATGAAGAAAGGGTATTCCGATGGTGTCCGTGCTGGACGCGATAACGGTGTTGTAAATCAAGGGCTGAGCCGTTTTTCAACCGAGAGACAGTGTGAGGATGCTGGTTCTTCTTGTGCTGGTAATGTTAATTGGATTAACTACCGCAGAGGTGAAAATTTTAATCCTCCTGAAAGTGCTAAAAACCAGTTCAATATTGATAGGAAAGGATTTAAGTCAGGGACTATTTATGAAGAAAAACAAACCGCCCAAAGTATCAGTGGTATCAATCACCGCATTGGTCAGGGGAATCGTGAGATTGTGAGACCCGCGTTTATGTCCCCAGCCGTTCACGCTCGTCTCCCTGTTGATTTTGATAAATTACAGGCCATGGACATTGCTGATTTTGGACAAAAGGTTCAACTTGGACAAGAACAATTAGAACAACTTACGATGGTTGCTGTTCCTGACCCACAAGATACACAGTGGTTAGATGAAGCACGAAGACTTGTGGTTTCATTGCGTGCTCAGGGTATGAGCAAGTCCCAGATTAGACAAGAATTAAATGTTAATAAGCCTTTGGGTCGTGAGCAAAGAACTAATAATGTCCTGTCCAAAAATATTGCCCGTCATCAAGGGCTATCCTTTAAATCTAAATTGGCTGAAATTAAACAAGAAATTGATAATGGGAATGCTGAGAACCGTAATCAACAGGCTACATTGGTCGGTCAAATGTCTGTTATGCTTCAAAATCAAGATGCCGTGGCTCGTTTGACAGCGGCTGAACTTAGAAGTATTAATCAAAACCTTATTCGTCTTAAAGTCCCTAAGGATTATAGGGCTGTATTTCCAGGTCGTCGTGTTATTGCTGCTGGCAGGGATGGTTATTTTATCAACAATAAGGGTGTTATTGTTATGTTCTTGATGAGTAATATTCCTGTTGATAGAACACCAAACAAACCTATATTATCATGGAATTCGCAAAATAGAACATATAACCCCGTTGCCCTTCTGCAAATTTACAAACTGGGTGCTGAACGTTTCTTAGATATGGAAACCAGGACTATTGACACTGTTGAATCATTGAATGCCAAAGGACTTGTTCCTCCCGCGGCTGACCCTGTTGCTCCTATTGCTCCTGGTATGCCTGGTGCTCCTGATTTTGACCTATTTGCTTAAAAGCGGTACTCAAAACTTACATATTAGATAGCATGTGTTCATGTTCTTTTTTTAGGTTGTTTGTACCAACTACGCAAATGTTAGAGGGATCCGTACCTCGTGTAAGTGCTACATATCCGTTATTGTGGTCACCTTCTCTGTCCACCATCTTATCAAACTGATGAATTGCATACTTCGTATCAATGGTTGCCCCCTGTACTTTCCACACAGTCTTCGCATAACTTGGTCTAAAATGCCTCTTCAGGTCATCAGTGCTAATCACAATAGAATAATCGTCGGATGTCAAGGCCACGGACTTTTCATTGCATTTCGCAATAACAAACAACTGGTTATTTGTGTATAGGTAGTCTTTATGCTTACGTGAGGTCTTACAGTTCTGGTTTCCCATTACTTTCATACCTTCAAACAGACATGGGAACTCATCAATGGAATCGTGGTCAACCAAACCCACTTCATGTGGCAGAACCCCCATATACTTATCCACAACAGGCATGATTAAACCTTCCTCCATCGGTTTAACCTCCAGACCAATGTTAAGACCGGGGAATACGTTCTTGACTGCGTCTTCCATTCTTGTGAGCAATTCGGGCGTAACTTTATTCTGGTGGTCCTTACTTACCATAATTCCATCAAAGCATAACACCACTTCTTTTTTGTTTACAAGGTTTTCCGTTGTCAACACACCATACATGATTTGTAACATCTTGTTCTCGTATTCACACATAAGGATATTATTAAAACTGGCCTCAATATTCCAGTCTCTGCGACATGGACTCTTACATTTACCCACACATGGGCGATGGAACTTGGACTTACCTTTACAGTTGTTCTTACATGTGCCGTCAATACAACTCTGGCGATCAGCGACCTTACATTTCCGCTTACATACACAAGTACACATACAACCGTTAATACATTTACCCAGACGGTGTGTCCGTTGTTTCTCGAAACGCTCGGGGTACTTAGTACAGAAGTCCTGGTGAATTAATTTGGTCTCGGCTGTGAAATCAGCCACCCATTTGTTTATACAATACTTCTGTGTTTTTCCATAACCTCCATTCATTATTGCCAATAACATTTGTTTGGTATCTTGTCGATTGAGTCCAAACTGCTTTCTAATCATGGTGATAATCGCCTCACGGTTTTTAACATAGTCGGTCAGCATTGGTCGATGGACTTGTCCGTGTTTCCTGCACATATAATCCAAGATGCGGGGGTGAGCATTGACCATATCAATATCAACGTAATAATCAGCGGCGATAGTGTGTCGAATCTGCCTTGTAATATTCTGTAGGCTTTGACTGCCCTCCGAATAATAACGACCGTCGTGATCCGCATTAGACTGGTAATACGTAACATCCGAATACCATTCACCGTTCTCATCTTTCTTTTGGTTAGCCAAGTATTTGTATGGAATAACAAAACAGTTTTTACCGCTATCGTGACTGTCAACAATCTGGGGAAACTTATCTTGATTTCTAACGAGATATGCCAACTTGTCAACATCACAACGTTCAGTAGTTCTAATATGCCTCCGCCCCTTCTTGGTCTTTTTCAAAAACCGCATGCGTTTTTCTAACGGTATTTGTTTGATAGATTTCTCCTCAGCCAATCTATCTATCACTTGGTTATTCAATTCGACCCTTTTCTTATTTGTAATACATATATGGTCGTCGACAGTGTCAGGGTCAAACTCACCTATGGCGGGTACGATACCCGTGTCATAGAATTCAACACAAGCATTTGCGTAACTTATGTTTGCTCGGCACTGTTTTTTTAAAGTTACGCGGTTACCGCCGAAGATATTGAGGAATGCCCGTGACTTGTCGAATTTCTTGAATCCGTTAATACCTTTGCATTGTTTAAAGTCACCAAACCCGATAATAATTATGTGCTTGGGGAGGTAGTTCAAGATTCTCCATATCTCAGGCGTATTCATTGAACACTCGTCAGGTAAAATAACATCAACATCCTTAACCAACAGATCCAACACAGACGTTTTTATTTTACTGTCCATAGCAATACCGAGCCCTGAGTGACAAGTCTTACCATTAATGATTAGACCAGCGGCGTGCGTGAATGCCATACGCTTAACTCGTTTGCCCTGGGCCTCATATAGTTTACTTAACTCATTAAGGATATATGATTTGCCCGCACCAGCGAACCCATCGACATAACACCTGGTATAACCAAGCAGGTCTTTAGCATCATAGTACTTATCGGGGTCAGCGTCGGTATTATTCCATTTAATTTCGGATCGGTGCTCGACAGATAATGCGTTGTCTTCTTCTTCAGTCATGACGGTCCTAATCATTGGGAACGGCGAATTCAACTCACTACCACCAACGGTGACCTGGTCGAACACTTCAATACGGTGGTCACCAAACTTAGGTTCAATGGGCAGATCAATCCATTCGGGTATAGCACCAAAGAACTTCACGCAGTCAGTCTTGATACTTTGGACTTTGTTGGTCTTTGAGATTCGCATTGCCAACTCATAGACTTTAGCCCTCCCCCTCTGCACGATAGCCATATTAGTCAAGCGGTCTGTACCCATTTTATATGTCATCTTTTCAGTCTCCACCATATACACCGACTTATCGTCCACTTTACATAGTTCACGGATATTCTTTCGGCCCGTATCATTCTTGTGATAATAGTAGGAGGCTTCAAGTTTGTTGTCCGTAATCTGGACCGACTTCTTCTTATTAGCAGCAGCCGACGCGAGATGACCAATGAACATATTAACTACCTCTTTGCGTCCACGATCACTGGTTACAGTTTTGTATACTGTATCCACGAACATCTTTAATGCGGAGTCATTATCCTCACTCAAGTTAACCTTAACACAATGGGTAATCTGGTCCATTGTAATCACACAGTGCTTTAATCCTGTCCGAACAATTTGATAGTCGAACAATCCCTTGTGCTTGAACAACGTGTTCTCAGGACAGTCAACGTAATACATGTGGCTTGAGTTAATCAAAGGAGGGTCCCCTTCATCCCGAAATTCATCTCCATCAAACGGCAAAACCTCAGCGTCGAGGTCAACGGTGTAAAAGTTACCTTCTCTGGCAATCGAAGCATAATGCCTGTAGAAGTCAACACCCTGACGTTCACCAACAGGATCCTCACAGACCGTATCAAGTCCATACCGAACCGTTTCCGTGATTAACTGCCTCACCAACGTATTCGGATAAGACGACTGCAGTTTCAAACCGAGTTCATTCCAGAACGACCGTGCCAAACCAAAGACCTTTTGATTAGTGTAAGGAATTTTCATGTCCTTAGCAATCCTCCCGTAGTAGTACACATCATCGTTAGAATATATCGCCGTCGTCTTATTCACGTACACAGCATCAACTACGTCTTTACGGTCTATCTGGGCTGGGTATACCGTACCTTTTTGAATCAGTTCCACCCATTGTTTGCGAAAGTCCTCCTGATTCACATAAATATTAACCACTTTACTCTTGTCGTGTACCTTGACTGCTTTTTTATAATTTTTAACAGCATTGGTGTATGCTTTACAGTCTTCCACGCGTTTTTTCTTAAGCCCCTTAATTTGGGCTTTCTCCTCTTCGGTCTTACGGTAGCGGGGAAACTTAAGTTTAATCATAGCCATAAACTCGGGTTTGGTTGGCATTATTTCTGGCTCTGGTTCTGTGAACTTCAATTCGTCGGCAATCTTTTCGACCGCTTCAAGTGCCTCAGCAAAGGTCGGTTCTGTAAAATACATGGTCTCCTTCTCTTCCTTAGGTGGGGTGGACTTCTCATTCCTCTCGACAACCAAGGTTAAAACGTCCATCGGTGCTTCACCCTTAGTCTTCATGAAATCATTACGGTTTTCATCGTTGACCCGGTGGATATGAGTGGAACCAATAATGTATAGCCTAATCTTTCTACCATCCCTGCCCACCACCTGATTACGAAGATCATTCTCACAGATCAAGGTTTTGTCCAGGTCAAATAGGCGACACGCCTTATTCTTTGCCTTGAACACCGCAACGAAGTCATCAGCGGTCAGGCCATCCTCAACTTTCTTTTCACCAATCACCTCAAATACTTGTTCTTTGGTCACACCAATATCTTCAAGTAAGATGTCATAACCACATGTCTCGGTATGTCCCGTAGTTTCCTCCGTGCCAAGGTGAGGGTATACCAGGTTAGTCCTGAAGAATGGAAGGTTCAGCAATGTCCTATATACTTTAATACGCATGGGTTTTTCAAGCCTACGTGTATCAACGTCAGCCCAGTCATCAATGTTATTATACCCTGCATTACCATACTCACTGTCTTGGACTCCCTGCATAATTTGCTCGGGGGCTGGGTTTTTTTCACGAGTTTGAAACCTGGCGGTCCCCGTCGTCGAATAACGAACGTCATCCTTGTGCTTAATCGTGTACGTATACGATTGTTCATATCTCACCCCAGCATCCCTTACAAACTGGTTCTCCCTGAGTTGTTTCATAGTTGCCACACGGCGACGGCGTGTCTCGGCTATTTCTTCAATTGTTTTTCTATTTTCTCTTACGGCTGTTAACATAACTGCCTTGATCGTGCTCCATTTCAAATCCTGGGGTTTCCCTAATGTGACAACCTGTGTCTTGTACTCTTTCCATAATATGTTTTTGTTAGTCATCGTTTGCGTCTCGTGTTGCGGTTTTATATTATGATATATAATACGGCATATAATATTCTAATATAAAATTAAATAAATATATTAATATATATCGTTAATATAAAATACTATCTTGAGACTTCTTCCGTCATAATATATTATACACCATGGACACCGTCAAGACATGCCGCAATTGTGAAAAGTTATTAGACATTGTCTGTTTCTATAAAGCCAATCCCAAAAGTAAGAATGTAACATACCAGAGCCGATGCAAAAACTGTATGATTAGCATTAAAAAAGCCAAACGCGGACTTTTAAACGAACACATCGTACCTCGAGTACAAGCAACTAAATGGGACTTGCTCCCAATACATCACCAAGAATGGGTGTTGGCTAATCTCGCGATTCAACCAACTATTATAATAGCACAATTCTGTGGTGTAAGCCCCAGCACTATCCGAACGTGGATCTCACGAGGCATAATTATCCGACCTTGAAAACACATCCCCAATCAATCCTTTTTTTTT
>TARA_R110000764_G_scaffold90083_1_pt1 | contig 10903 bp, 12 predicted proteins | sample TARA_R110000764 | Tara Oceans TARA_R110000764 (sample SAMEA4398111) | marine metagenome | biome: Polar Biome; feature: [SRF] surface water layer (ENVO:00010504); material: water (ENVO:00002006), including particulate matter (ENVO:01000060) such as... | depth 5 m
TTGTAGAGTAGGAGGAAGTTTAGGTAACATCTATAACGGCACATTTGAATCACCTACTGCTCCTATTACGTGTACACGTACATGGTGTACGTGTGCTGCCGATATTCCCTTAACCAAATATTTAAATGCAAATACAAAATCTAATCACACAGAAGTATAAACGCTTTTTTGCGTTCGGATGCAGCTTTACTCATTATCCCTGGCCTACTTGGGCCGACATAATCGGAAGAGAGATTCCTTACTATGAAAATTGGGGGAAGGGCGGGGGTGGCAATCAGTTTATCTTTAATTCTGTTGTGGAATGTAATTTAAGACACAAGTTCACTAAAAATGATCTAGTTATTGTAATGTGGTCCAGTTGCTCAAGAGAAGATAGATATGTTGACGATCAATGGTTAGTTGCTGCTACTGAATATCGAGAAAAGGTTTACGGTAAAGAATGGATGAAAAAATTTGCCAATCAGGGCAAAGGATTGATGATTAGAGATTTTGCTACTATCTATGCTACACAACAGTTGTTAAATTCCTTAGAATGTGATTGGATTAATTTAAATAGTTTACCGTTGGTAAGATTTGATATGGATCGGGCAGAAGCTGATGTGCTTAACAAAAAAGCTACGATTGATGATTTAGAAAATAGATGGTCAATACAACAAAAAATGTTGTGCCTGGGAAGCGACCATAGAGACGAATATCTAGCTGATAAAGGTGTTGTAGATTTTTACAAAGATATCTTTCTATCTATCAAAGAACCTGTATTTGACAGAATTTTAAAAAATAAGGAAAGGCCAAACTTTGGTGATAAACACCCGTCCCCCCAAGAAGCATTAGACTATCTAAATGACGTTTTGCCAAACAATCTAAATGCTAAAGAATTTGTAGAAGAATGGGGGAAGATAGTTAGATCTATTAAACAAAAAGATGAAATGCCTAAAAAATTTATTAGACAAGAAGTACAACGATTATAATAAATGTGCTAGTTCCGGAAATATGTCTGCTGCATTTAGTTTACGAATCGCATCTAGTTTGTTTACATATTCTTTAAATCCTGGCAATAAATGACTGTTATCTGCCGAATCCATATGTGTTAACAACCCTTCCCATTTGGACCAGCCAGATGGATTATGTATCCAAAAATCATCGTCTTGTGTATAATTTTCCCATAGCCATGTTTTAAGTTCTGCAAAACGTTCACGCACTTCTTGTTTGTCTTGTTCTGGTAGTATTGTAATATTAAGAAACGTTGGTATATGTACTAGGTGCATGTTAACCAATCCGCCTCCCATTTTTACTCCGCCTACTAAACCAATATTCATTTTTTTAAAATTACTGTTTATTTTCCATTTTATAAAATCGGGCATATGTTTAATATTGAATATTTGCACTGCTGTTGCCATACTAATATGTATGTTGTCAGGTGTATTATCTAACATATGCAATGTGCGTTCTACATCAGCAAATTTTGTAGGGAAGCGAATATAATCATCACGTTCAAAACTTGCATCAACACTAACAGCAAATTTAACTTTATGAAACTTTGACCATAACTCGATCAATTCTTCATCCACAAGCAATCCGTTTGAGTTATAACGTAATAGTATTTTATCTTGATAGCCCTGACGAATAATTTCTTTAATAAACATTTTGTGTTCTTTAATCATTAGAGGCTCGCCTCCAGCAAAGTACACTTGTCTTAGGTTAGGAATTTGTGCATTAATTTCTTTCCAGAATGAATCTTTTTCGTGCCACTTGTTATTAAAAGTTTTACGATCCCATTGCATTTGTCGTTTAACTTCAGGATCTTGTAATACCGGAATAAGTTTTTTATGGTCCGCAACCCACTTACTTGAATCATGTGGGCTACACATTATACACTTAATGTTGCACGTATGTCCTAATCTTAGATCCAAATATTTTAAATTTTCTGGCACAGTACCGTCTTCTTTTGTTTGACGAATAAGTTCAGGAATATCTACACCGTTATCGTCTCGATGCCAAGTGCCTGTTTCCCAGATACGCTTACTTACAATACCTTGGCTTTCTTCTTTAAAACAACCTGTACAACTTGCAGGGATTTCACCATTAAGCATAGTTGTACGCACACTTTTCATATAATCGTTATTCCATGCCTCCAAAGGTGTATGTTTACCAAAGTTTGCAGGTTTGCCATCTTCCATTTTTACAAGGCCTACTTCATGATTATCACCTGCGCCGCTTGCATTAGATGTACAACATAATCGCATATCGCCATTTGGTCTAGTTGCCATATGTATCCAAGGTAACACACAAAATGTTTCTGTGCCGCTTACTTCTGCAATTTCAGCTTGATACTTTTCTAAATCTGACATTATATCTTTACCTTGTCTATAAATTAATTAAATGTAAACATGTATTGTACTTATTTAAAAGTTTATCAGTTATGTAGTTAACTGGTAGTTTAATTACATAAATATAATTAGATGAAATATATAGGCAATATACAAAACAATGCGTGGACTGATTCTGTAGTAGACCAAGTAATGTCTAAAGAAGGCATGTTGCGCCCTAAACAAGGAGGCATACCAGAAGACACTAAAGGAAAAAGTGAGTGGCAGAAAGCAATTGATGCTGGTTATGATCCTACTGCTGTGTACTTTCAAATGTTTGATAAAAACAATTTACAAATAGACGTTCCAAATATTTCAACGTGCGGCAGACAGCAACACTGGTGGATTACTAAGATGATGCCGGGAAACTTTATGCCAATGCATGTAGATCCGCATACTGTACAACAAAAAAATGCAGATAGATTTTGGATACCATTACAAGACTGGCAATCCGGGCACATCTTTATGTACGAAGACTATGTTACAACTGACTACAAAAAAGGTGATATATTTCAATACGAAAATAGTGCTGCACTACATGGTGCAGCTAATATAGGATCTACTCCAAGAGTAATATTACAGGTTACATTGCATGAATAAAAAAATAGTAATAGTCGGCGGCGGCACAGCAGGATGGATGGCCGCCGCTTATCTTGCAAAATATCACGGCAGTGAAAATGTTACAGTTGTAGAATCTGCAACTATTCCAAAGATCGGAGTCGGCGAGAGTGTTACTCCTCACGTTCGAGATTTCTTTGAAGAAATTGGAATGGACGAATCCGACTGGATGAAAGAAACTGGTGCTATTCACAAGTATGCAAATAAGTTTATTAACTGGTGCGGTACAAACGACGAGTCGTATTTTAGCTTTAACTATACAGCACCTACAGCTAATTTTTATAAAGACATTGCAAGTCATACATCTAAAGAGCAGTTTTTAGATGCAACTGCAAATGAGCCTAGAAGTATAGAAGTGTTAAGTGAACTAGCATATGACAGGATCGACGAATATATTTGTCCGCAATTTCATTATATGGAAAACAATGTATCTCCATATAAAGACAATAAGATGCTGCTAAATCAACCATTTAGTCATGCACATCATATTAATGCAGAGTTTGCAGGGACTTATATTAAGACTAAAATTGCTCCAGACGTAGCCAATATAATTGCTGATGTTGTTAAAGTAAATGTCCATAGAGAAAACATTAGTTCGATTGAATTAGACAACGGATCTGTAATAACCGCAGATTGGTTTATTGACTGTACTGGGTTTAGTAGAGTATTGGTTAACGCACTAGGTTGGAAAACAAAAGCATACGACCACCCAATAGATAGTGCCTGGGTATGCCCAACCGATTATGACGATCCTGGAACTGAGATGGTAAATTATACTCAAAGCATTGCAGAGCCGTATGGGTGGCGTTTTAATATAGGATTGTATCAACGTGCAGGAAACGGCTATTGTTATAGTTCACAACACATTAGTGACGAAGATGCTAAAGAATATTTTCTAAAACAAATTAAAAATCCTAAAAAGGAACCAAGATTAATTAAATGGAAGCCTGAGAGATTAGAAACGTTTGCTAACGGAAACTGTGCTGCTGTTGGTTTAACATGTGGATTTGTTGAGCCGCTTGAAGCAAATGCGTTATACACTATAGTTACTAGTATTAGAAGATTAAATGAAGTATTAGATTTAAAAAATTATGACTTGTATAATGAAAAAATGTCATGTACCATTGACGATATTGCTAATTTTATTTTAGTACACTATACGCTTAGTCCTAGAACAGATAGTAACTTTTGGACAGACATGCAAGTTATGGGTAAAGACAAGAATCATGCATCATTAGTTATAGACAAAATATACAATGAAAAAAATAGCATGCGCGGTGCGGCATCGGGGTATACAATGTTTCCTGATTATATGTGGGCACAACTTGCAGCACACTGGAATATAGAGTTTAACGTTCGAAATAAATCTAGCGATGCAGATAAAACATTAGCAAAGATGCATTTTGATTTTAATAACAATAAGCACAAATACATTGCATCATTGTGCGAAAACAACTACACGTGGCTTAAAAATAATATTTTTGAAAATGTGCCTAGTAATGAATGGCAGAGTAAAAATGGATGATGCTGAATTACACATACTAGAATGGATTGATAAGATTTCAAAAACACGTTCTGAATTAGGAGGAATGCCTGTTTGTCCGTTTGCTAAAAAAGCTAGATACAAAATAGAATATTTAACAGACCTCAATATTAATCCTGTACTAGGATCATTAGAACTAATAGTTTATGTACTAGATAACAAGTACACATTTGAACAACTAGATAATATTTCAAAAGAGTATAATAGCTTACATCCTTCTTTAGTATTTTTACCAGACGGTAAAAATAGATATTCTAATATTAATGGAGTACAAACTAGCAACGGAAAATATAATATATTATTATGTCAAGATAGGGCTGGCCTACAAGAGGGCAGAAATAAACTACAAAATACATCGTATTACTCGTTCTGGGACAAAGATTATTTAAAGGAGATTTTAGAACAATGACTGAAAACTTTTACCACAGGTACTTAAATCTACCATTTGACTATCCTAAGCCAGAGTTATTTAACGACCTTTCTAAAGACGACAGGTGGGTACAGAAACTAGACAGTGACATTATCGATGACAGATTTAAAACATGGATAGAAAGTCTAGGCTTAACTATATCTAATGTCATAGAAGGATTTTATACAAAGCCAGGTGGCGCAAGTATTCCACTACATACTGATACGTCAACTATACCCGGTACAGTTGATTTACACCCTAATGATTGTTGTAAATTAAATTTTACTTGGGGTCCTGATGATAGTACTACTCGATGGTACAAGATTAAAGACGAGTCTAAATATATAAAATTAAATATTGCAGATCATAAAGCTAATAAACAATTTGCACCTGACTTTGTTCCTGACATAGACATTAAGTATGCACTACTTGCAGAATGGGAAGATGTGGAGTTAGTACACGAAGCTGTTATAAATCGTCCCAGTTTGCTTAACATTAGCCAATTACATTCTACCTGGAACCCGTCGGTAGATGAACCAAGGTGGACATTATGCTTCACACTACTAGATAATGGCAGCATATTAACATTTAACAACAGCTTAAAGATATTCAAGAACTACATAGATAATTAACTACGCATATAAATAATTTAACACTAACTAGGAAACAAACATGAAATTTAAAGGCTTAATACCTGAACACCAGGTGCAAGATATCCTTTTACCGTTACCGAGATGGAATTATGGCGAAATTAGAGAAGGTAGAAAAGTTATAGATCCTCTTATGCACTTTGGTGCATTTGTATTAGGATACCAAAAAGACGAAATCGTAGACTTTGTTGCAGATGTACTCAAAGGCGAACGTCCTGAGCTTGGCGAAAACCAAATGTCAAAGGGCGGTGCTAACAGATTAAATCATATCAGCTTTGAATTTGCCGACAGAGTTCATGCACTAACTGGAATGAAGTCTTTTTATTCACTTAGTGGGTCCGATGCTAATGAAGGCGCTATTAAATTAGCTACTGCATACCAATGGCAAAAAGGCAACAAACATAAGAACATAGTTGTAGGGTTCAGCGACAGCTACCACGGTAGTACTATGATGACATGCAGCGTAGGCTACGAAAACTTTATGGACAATCCATTTTATACACTAGAGCCGCATCAGAATACAAGACGCATATCCAGAAACTGGGCAGAGCAAGATATAGACTGGGATAATGTGGCTGCTGTAATGATCGAACCATGTTCATATGGTTCTGCGCTGCTACCTCCTACTGATGAATGGTGGGCACACTTAGACAAAATACGTACAGACCACGATGTTGTAATTATATTTGACGATATCTTTACTGGTGGTGGTAAGACAGGTAACTATGTAGGTTGGCATGACACTCCTATCAAGCCAGATATTTCAACTATGGGCAAAGCAATAACAGGTGGATTTTTCCCCCTAAGTATGGTATTATATAATGAGAGAATTGAAAATGTTCTGCCTGAAGGCTTTTTCTGGGAACACGGATTTACTTACAGCTTTAGTTTAGCAGGAATAGCTAGTGCTATAAAATACTTAGATATTCTAGAACGTGATAACTTATTAGAAAAGCATGACGAAATAGTAGAACGTGCTATTTCAGTATTCGAAAATAATGGACACGTAGTTACTAGCAGATATGGATTAATATTTAAAGCTGCTAGAAGCGACGATGAGCAAGACAAGCACTTTTATGTAATACCGCTGAACGCCGACGATGAATACTTTGAAGCACTACAGGAGAACCTAATATGGTTTACACAGAATACGACCCATTAGAAGAAGTTATTGTTGCAGACTCATATGCAGGTGGTGACTTAGATCATTTATTTCCAAATGAAAACTTATCACAGTTTAATCAAATACTAGATGAAACAAAAGAAGACTTTGACAAATTAGCAGACTTTTTAAAAGCAGGCGGAGTTACAGTTAAGAGACCAGACGTATATCATTACGATGGACATATTGCAATGTCAGGATTTGATGTAAAGTTTCCAATGGGGCCGACAGTTCCTAGAGACCAATACAAAGTATTAGATAAAACTATTATCCAAACATACACTAGCTTAACTGATCGGTATTTCGACGGACTAAGTTTTTATAATATATTTTCAGAAATGTTTGATGAGGGTTATAACTGGATTAGCCAAGCTGCTCCTCCATTAGTTCCTGTTACACCAAGTGACATATGGTACATGCCAGGGCAAGAGCCTGGAACTAACATTTATTATAGTAAATTAAAAGACAGAGTATTATTCCACACAGCAACTATGTTTCCAGTAGGTGATAAAATTATTGTAGACGCCGATGGACCTGGTAGTAAAAAAGGTTACGAATGGCTTAAACGTAATTTAAAAGACTTTGAATTTATAGAAAATACTAACGGACATGCTGAAAACTACGGGCATATTGATCACGGGTTTCTTATGATCGATGACGAGACAGTTTTACATGCTGGCATCGAATGGGTACCACACGCTTTGCGGCATTTAAAATTAATTGATGCTGAACAATTTGTGCCTTCTCCAAAAACAAAAGAATATAAAACAAACTTCATTGCTAAAGGTGGCAGATACGAATTAGACTGGGTTGAAAATTATTTAGGTAATTGGACAGGTTATAATCAAGACTGTTGCTTTGACTTTAACGTACTAGTTGTGGACCGAAACAATCTTATCTTTGGACGAGAAGTGCCAGATCTATTTAAATTCTTAAAAACACACGGAATTGATTGTCATGTATGCGATCAACGCCATATGTTATTTTGGGAAGGTGGCATTCATTGTAGCACGTTAGATACTAAAAGACGGGGCGCTAAAAGGTCAATCATCTAAGATGGAGAAGTTAACTGTACAAGATATTATTAGACAGGTTGGTGGAATAGAGTTAATCAATAACACTGGCATTGCTAGTAATAATAAGTATATGATACATGCCGAAGACTGTATTAAGGAACAATTAGACTGGGCACATACCTTAAAATTAAACCAGTCGTTGCCATTAGATATTTTAGAAATTGGCACAGGTGCAGGATTCTTTCCGTATATCTGTAGAGAATACGGGCATAATGTAGATTCGTGCGACGACCGATATCCAGGCAGCTGGTGGAACGACGGCTATCAATTATTAAACTTAGATCCAAAGAATTATTTTGTATACAAAAACACAAGTGTAGGCAACGCATTTGATCAAAAGTTTGATATGATAGTAAGTTTTCGTAGCACAATCGGAACTCAAACATATGTCGACCCTCCTGACACTGGTATCGATGTTTGGAACATCGATGAATGGAAATTCTTCTTTAAAGACTGTTCCAAACATCTATTAAAGTCGAATAATAGTTTTATGTATTTTAGTTGTAATAAAGGCTGTAACTTGCCGCCATATGTTAATATGAATCCAGACGAGGTTAGTATCTGGGGTTCAAAGAAGCTCGGTGAGTTTTTCTTACCATTCCAACAAGATCAACACAACATCTTCAGTATTACTAAAGAGCAAATAGATAACTTATGAAATTACTAGAACACAAGCACTTGATCATTCGTACCGAAGTTAACAACCCTCCAAGAGATGAAGTTTGGTTACAAAATTGGCTTACTGAACTAGTAGATAAAATTGGTATGAAAGTATGCCGAGGGCCTATTACTGCATATGTTGACATGCCCGGGAACGAAGGATTAACTGGCGTAGTTGTAATCGAAACTAGTCATATTGCAATACATGTATGGGACGCTGTTGAGCCAGCACTTGTGCAACTAGATGTTTACACATGTGGTGCTTTAAATAAAGACATTATTTTTGCAGAGTTAGAACAATGGGATCCTGTTAAAATTGAATGGAAATACCTAGATAGAGAATTTGGATTAAACGAAGTGAAGTAAAGAAAGAAGTATTATGATATTATCAATATTTGGATTACCAGTTGTTATAATTAAAAATAATGATATAAACACATTATTTTCGAACGAACTACATGACGAAGTAATGAAGTATCTTATGCTTCCTGAAAATAAAGATGTTAGTCACCCGTACGCAAGAGGTGGACGAATTTGTAGTACAGATCTTAATTTTACATTAACTAGCGATAAAGCGAAACAATTTAATATACTATTAGATACACTTAAACAAACAGGAATAAAGTATGCTAATTTGTATTCAGATGCCACTGATTTACAATTTGATAATATGTGGATTAATTTAACTTATGCAGGTTGCGAAACTAGAAATCACTGGGATAGGTATACCGAAGAAGATGAAAAAACTCTAATAATGTTATTCTATCCTAAAGCTCCTTTGGGTGGATCAAATTTAGTGTTTATACACAACAGCAATTACGGTGATTGGCCTAGCGAATATCAAGATAGTGACGTACTTAGACTTGCTATCGAAGAAGGCGATATTGTTATTATGGACAATACTATTTTACATGCTGTAGATGCACATATGCCAAGTGAGCCTCGTATGTGTATTGCTACTGAATTTAAGTTTGTTTAACTTTTTTATCAGTACCAATAAAGTCGTGTCCTATGTTATAGTTACTAGGACAAAATTTGCATTGCGGTATAGGATTAACTAAATTGTTTACAAATTTCTCAACATCATCATCGTGCGACATTGGTTGATATGCATGTGCTAACTCTTTATCTGCAACTGCAACATTAAATTGATTTAAAAAATCTGGTAATACACTTACTAATGGACATTTGTATAATTTGCCTTTATTAAGTTGATGGCAAGTTTTAAATCCACAAACATCGTGTGCTTCGTCTACATCGCTATCGTACCCCAGTGTTAGTTGCTTATTAACTAAGTCCATTGCACTAGCTCTAAATGTTTGTGACCAGTCAAGAATTACTTCAACACCGTTTTTATCAATGAATATTCTAGACACTCTGCGAGCAGGAGCTTCTCCAGTATCAGATACGATTACATCAAGGAATGTGTTAATAAAGTCTAAAAAGCCGTCATAAAGTTTTATATCATGACATGTTATCCAAAGTGTACCATTATTCTTTGATAGTACATCATAAACATCTTGTGTTAGTTTATTAAGTGTTGACCCATTAGTAGATATTTGTAATTTAGCAGTTGGCCATAAGTTAGATATACCTTTGAGCCATTTATTGAAATCAGGATTCAGTGTAGGCTCGCCGCCCATAAGTTGTATTATGCCAATATCAAGTTTTTTGCTTAACAGTTCGTACTCATCTTTATAGTCGTCCCACCGCTGGTGTCCTTTGAAAGCATAATTATTAAAGCTCTGACAATGTGTACAACTGTAATTACATACATTGGTAATGTACATTTCTGAATATTTTAAAGTAGGCTTCATTTCTTTTTTCCAATAATCATATAGCGTGTATACATAGGAGTTTCAAATTCACCTCGCCAAAGAGGTTTAACTTTACTCATACGCATAAAGTCATCTGCGTCTGTTGCACAACGTATATGTTCGGGCAAGTCAAAATAGTTATTACTCTGTATTACAAATATTGCATCGTCTGGTTGATTACTTAACCATTGTTCGTATTGTTCTTGCGTAACGTGTTCACAGCTTGTATTAATAACTACATCAGCATTATTAGTGTATTCGCACATATCTGCTGTTACCGCACTAAACTTACCTTGTATCTCGTAACGCTTGTTTACTGTGTTTGCTATATCTTCACATACAGGGTCTATATCAACGCTTGTAATGTGCTGTGCAGCAATGTTAGAGTTAAAGAGTATACTTGCCAGCACACCGTTCCAACCACCGTATATGACGATATTTAACGGTCTAACAGGTACAAATCCTATTAGGTTCTTAGCTAACCATACTTTGCTGTTTACTTGCCCTTTCCAAAAACTTTCAAGGGTACGATAGCGATCTTCACTGTTACGAATGGCATCCATCCAAAATAATACATCTTGTATATCAACCTTCATTTTGCC
>TARA_R110000764_G_scaffold50275_3_pt1 | contig 10898 bp, 12 predicted proteins | sample TARA_R110000764 | Tara Oceans TARA_R110000764 (sample SAMEA4398111) | marine metagenome | biome: Polar Biome; feature: [SRF] surface water layer (ENVO:00010504); material: water (ENVO:00002006), including particulate matter (ENVO:01000060) such as... | depth 5 m
TCTGCAATCGATACGCCTTCCACGGGGCTTGCTGAATTCGAGATTCAGCGTCCGTTCATGGATGACGGAAGCTCTGCTTAACTTTAGTCGGGGGTGTCTCGGTGAGGCACCCCCTTCTTTAATTTCAAAGGGAAAAAAATGGTCGATATGATGGCGGAAGAAAGACATGGTTTTTATGTCGATTTCGAGCTTCGGCCAGAGGAAGACCGTGAGCAGACCATTGCTCAAGGTATGCCGATTTTCAAGGATGTCGAATTCGCTATCATCACGATGCCGGGTGGCGGCTTGGTGGTCGATAAGCAGATCACAGACTCATTACTCCATGAGTGGCGTCACGGCGACAACCGGCGCAAACCGCCATCGCCATTCGCTTTCACCGCATACGAGGCGTGGAAAGAAGGCCGCGAGGCTCCCGTGAACGGGACTGATTTGAAGAACTGGCCGGGTGTAACGCCCGCGCAGTTGAAGACGTGCCAGAACGCCACAATCCGCACTATTCAGGATTTAGCTTCGGCCAACGCTGATACAATCCGTAGACTGGGCATGGGCGGTGTCGCGATGGTCGAGAAGGCGAAGTCCTATCTCGACTCTGCCGAGAGCAATAAGGCTTCCGAGGAAGTAGCATCGCTGAAGATCAAAATGGAGTCGTTGGTCGAGGCCATCGACAAGAAAGACCGCCAGATTGAGGATTTGCTGGAGCGGCTCGACAACGAACCCAAGAAGCGCGGCAGGCCAAGAAAAGAGGAATAAATGACGCTTTTAACCATTGTCCAGAACGCATCCGATACAATTGGCCTGACGCGCCCGTCTGTTGTAATCGCTTCGGTTGACCAGAACGTCAGGACTTTGCTGTCTCTGGCGCAGACCGAAGGGCGGGAAGTGCTAGACCGTTTTTCGTGGCCTGCGACCCAGATCGAGAAGACCCACACAAGCCTCGCGGCGGAACTCCAGGGCGTTATGACAACGCTTGCGCCAGGGTTTTCGTACATCACCAGTTCGACGTTCTGGGATCGAACGCTGACGCAGCCGGTGACCGGGCCGTTGTCGCCGATCGAGTGGCAAGCTCTGAAAGCCCGCACAGCGACCGGGCCTTACCCCAGCTATAGGATATTCGGTGGGAAGCTCTACGCCTACCCAGCGCCCTCTGCGGGCAACACATGGGTGTTTGAATATCAGTCTACATATTTCTGCCAATCCAGTTCCGGGACCAATCAATCGGCGTGGGCCGCTGATTCCGATGTCGGTGTTCTGGATGAGAACCTCATGGAATTGGGTGTCGTCTGGAGATTCAAGAAAAAGAACGGATTGGACTATTCGGAAGATTTCCGCTCCTACGAGCAGAAGCTGGCGAATGAGACCTCACGCGCGGGTGGCCGGAAGGTTCTTGATATGATTTCCGGCAGCACTGCCGCCAGGGGCATTTATGTTCCAGAAGGCAGTTGGGCGTAGTGCCGTGGGGATATCATGCGCTGTTCGATTGCCAATCTTGCCCGATTGAGAGGATAACAAGTGAGGAAAATATCCGGGAATTCATCAATGAAATCGTCTCGGCTATCGATATGAAATCGTATGGTGATCCGATGATTGCCCACTTTGCGACACATGACGCGGATGCGGCTGGATACAGCTTCTGCCAGATGATTGAGACCAGCAACATCACCGGGCATTTCTCAGACAAGACTGGCGATTGCTACATCGATATATTCAGTTGCAAGGAATACGATACGGATGTGGCGGCTGACGTTATAGACGACTTTTTCAGACCTGAAGAAGTGAAGATGAGATACTTTGAAAGGGGCGGCTAGTGATAAATCTGGATCAACTCGCTGCCGTTACTGACGACTTTGTGAAAAAGAACATCAGAGTTTTGCAGATACATCGTTTCGCCGACGGTGAGTTCGATCATCTTAAACGATTGGAGAGATGGGCCGAGTTGCCCTTCGGGGCGAGGGTGGCGGATTTAGGATGCGGGATTGGCGAAGTGGCGCGGACTTTCAAGCAGTTACGTCCCGACCTTTCTTTTTGTTTGGTGAATATAAGCGAAGCGCAGCTTCTCTATGCAGACCCGGCAATGCAGCAATATGCATGTAATTTCCTGAATGTACCGGAACCCGATGGGTCATTCGACGCGGTTCTTTTCTGTTTCTCAATCGGCCACGAAGACCAAGCCGAGGCAATGGCTGAAGCGCGCAGGATTCTCAGGCCAGGGGGCATACTCTTCATATATGACATGATCAGGGAATCAGGGAATAACAAGATCATGGAAGACGTCAGCTATACCGTATGGCCCAGAGAGCATATGGAATCGGCTTCCATCGGGTTCGATCTGGATTATTATATGGAGCCGTTCGATAGTGGCTCCTACGGAGAACAAATTCTAGGCGATGATTATGAGAAGTTCTTCGGCGGCACATCGCCAGCCATTTGGCGTTTCATTAAGAAAGGGTAATGTTATGTTTGAAGGCGAGGAACTAACACCGGAAGTGATTGCGGAATATATGCGAACACCGGAAGGTGCGTTGGAATTACAGCGAATAATGACTGACATGGAGCAGTATCAAGGGATTGGCGACGACAGCCAAATCGGCGCTTCTCCTGACAATCCAGGTGCGACTCGCGGCATGCCCTTAGAGACAATCGGCGCTTCTCCTGATATCCCCGGCGCAACTCGTGGCTTGTCTCCTAGAGATAGCGGTATCGATCCAGTGGGACAAAACAGACAAAACAGACTTCGTATGGAGCAAATCCTTAGAAAGTTGCCTCAGAATTACTAATGGGACATTAAAATGCTCCAGCCTCTCCTCGATAATTCCAGAAAGACCAAAACCTCCCAAAGCGGGAGCATCCCGGCACCTGTCCGGGGCTGGAACGTGCGGGATTCTCTGGCGAATATGCCGGAAGATTTCGCGGTCGAGTTGGAGAATATATTCCCGAATCTGACAAGCTGTGATCTCAGGTCCGGTTTCCTGTCCCACTCAACCGGCAACGGGTCAGCGGCTGTCGAGACTTTGGTCGAATATGCCGGGCCAGTTACCCGGAAACTGCTATCTGCGGCTGGTTCTGTGATTTACGATTCTTCCGCTGCTGGCGGTTCGACATCTATCGCCACAGGTAAAGCGAACGCCAAATGGCAAACGACGATGTTCGGTACATCCGGCGGCAACTTCCTATTCATGGTCAACGGCGCGGACGCTCCGATTTATTACAATGGGAGCGCCTTCGTCACTCCGAGCCTAGCAAGCGTCACGGCAACGGACATAGTCCACGTTGCGGCCCACCAGAGGCGATTGTTCTTCGTCTTCAACGGCAGTCTGATCTTTGGCTATTTGCCGGTGGTTTCAGTGGCCGGAACTGTCGCCACATTCGATATCGGTGGTTTATGCAGGAAAGGCGGATACATCCAGGCAATTGGATCGTGGACGCGCGATGGCGGTGCTGGGCCGGATGATCTATTCGTCGCCATCACAAGCGAAGGCGAGTGTATCATATATTCTGGGAATGATCCGTCTGTGGCTGCATCCTGGAATCTTGTCGGTGTATTCAACATTGGCAAGCCAATTGGGCGGCGGTGTGTCGAGAAAGTTGGGGCCGATCTTATTGTAACGACCCAGGACGGCGCGATATCTCTATCCACTTTCCTGCCGATTGACCAAGTCGGGAGTCTCGGACAGACAATTACCACAAATATCCAGAACGAATTCCTGGCATCTTCCAGATCGTATTCGACGGTCTTTGGCTGGCAATCAATCCATTATCCGCAAGGGTCTTATTCTCTTTTTAATATTCCGAAGTCCACCACGGAATCCGTGCAATATGTTGTCAATACCCAGACGGGGGCGTGGTGTAAATTCACCGGGCAAAATGCCGCCTGCTGGTCATTATTCAATGGTGATCTGTATTTCGGCGCACAAGATGGCGGTGTGATATACAAGGCCGATACCGGGGTCAGTAATAATTCCGCCAATATAGACTGGAAGATACGACCGGCTTTTTCCTATTACGGGTCGAGGGGAAGCCAGAAGATTTTCACATTGTGCAGACCTCATTTCACGACGAACGGAGCGCCTGCGTTCGCCATCGATTTGCAACTTAATTTCTCGAATACCAATCCGACGAATATTCCGACAACCCCGGAATTGGCCGCTGCGACATGGGACGTTTCGAAGTGGGACGAATCCAATTGGGCTGACACGGTAACGACCGCCGCCTGGACAACGGTGGCTGGGATGGGGGAGTGCGCCTCTCCTACAATTCGCGGGAATACGAATTCCATCACGCTGTCATTCACCGCATATGACATGATCTGGCAGCAGGGGAGTGCGCTTTGAGCGAACTGGTCTGTGGCCGCGACGATGAACTGGCGCTCTGGGCCGAGGCCCATTACCCCGATTGCGCCCCGCTTTCAAGGCCGCTGACGGCAATCGGAGTGTCTTCGGATGACGGCGAAATCATGGGGGTTGCCATCTTCCACAATTATCGTCAAAATGACATCGAAATCACTTTCATAACCGCGACCCCCAAATGGGCCACGCCGGGAAATATACGGGGCATCTTGGATTACCCGTTTACCCAATTAGGTGTGAAGCGGATGACAGCAATCACCACTAAATCAAATAAGAAAGCCCGTAAATTTATGACAGGGCTGGGCTTCATGCTGGAGGGGGTCCATCCATATGCAGCCAAAAACGGGACATCAGCTTGTACATATGGCCTGTACCCAGAAAATGCGGAGAAATGGTTAAATGGGTAAATCAGCACCTTCACCGCCGCCGCCTCCTGATCCAGTAGCAACTGCCAAGGCGCAGGCTTCGATCAACAAGGAAACAGCTATCGCCCAGGCGAAGCTGAATATGATCGATGAGTATACGCCATATGGTTCTTCCGTTTACACGGAGAGGGGCACCCCAGGCGACGACGAAATCCAGCAGTATGCCCGCACAACCACGCTCGATCCGGCGCAGCAGTCGATTATTGACAAGCAGAACGCCGTCACAAATGCGTTGAATGAAGTAGCTGTTTCTCAAGTCGGGCGTGTAGGCACTGCCTTGGGAGACCCATTTACCTATGAAGGTCTCCCCGAATCCGGCACCACGGCTGGCATTAGAACCGCCGCTGAACGCGCGGGGCAGATAGCAGATAGCGATTTCGATTATGTCGGCCAGCCAGATGCGCCTTCCGCTTCCGGGGTAACTGGTGCCGCCGCTACTGCCGCCGGGTCTGTTGGGACTCCGTTCAACTTAGGTGGCACCGCCCCCTCAACTGGCGACATATCATCCGCTGCCGACAGAGCAGAGGCTGGCATGGATCAGCCTTTCAATTATGCCGGACTCCCTGGGTCGTTCGGGACAGGAGGTGCGGAGAGCGCGGTCCAGACGGCGACCGATGCTTATGGCACACCGCTCGACTACTCTGGCGCTCCTGCCGCCCCTGCTGCCAACGCAGCGGCTCGCCAGCAAGTTATAGATTCGGTCTACGGGCAATATGCATCGAGGCTTGATCCCAAGTTCTCCGGCGAAATGCAGGCGATGGAAACCAAGCTCGCCAATTCAGGTATCGCTCGCGGAACACAGGCGTTTTCCGGCGCAATGGATGATTTCTATCGGGGGCGAAACGACGCTTACCAAACTGCCCAGAATGCTGCGATCCAGGCTGGTGGCGCGGAGCAGTCGCGCCTTTTCGGATTAGGAACGTCTGCGCGGCAGAACGCAATTGCAGAGCAGAATTATCTCCGCGCTTTGCCGGGGGCCGAGCAGGGACAGCTTCTGGGTTATCAGGGGCAGCTTTCCGGTCTTCAGGGACAGGCAAGAGCCGATGCGGCGGGGGAGCGTCTTACGGAAAGAGGGATTCCGATCCAAGAAGCCGGGCAACTTCAGTCTCTCAGAGGGGCAGAATTTGACGCCTCGTCAGCGGCCAGGGATAGGTCCGTTCAGGAGCAGTTGCTGCAAAGGGGAATGCCAGCGCAGGAGCAGGCCCAAATCCAGCAGATGCAGCAGTCAGCGTTCGACGCGCAGGCTTCTCAAAGGGACCGCTCGATCCAAGAGGCTCTTATGCAAAGGGCGGTTCCCCTAGCCGAGCAGCAACAGACATACGGTATGCAGCAAGGTCTTTTCGGCCTTGACCAATCGGCACGGCAGCGAGCTATCGAGGAGTCCGCATATCTCAGAAACCTGCCGCTGAATGAAACGTCCGCGCTCATGTCCGGTAACCAGATTATGAATCCGCAATTCGGGGCAGCACCACAGACGGGGATAGCCAACACCGACTATTCCGGTCTTGTCTCGAATAATTACGCTTCCCAGGTCAGTGCAGCTAATGCTAAATCTGCGGCGAAGAGCGCCAACACCGGGGCTATTATCGGCGGGATCGCGACCGTAGCGGCGGCATTCTGATGAAGAAGGTTGTCCAATTCTCTGGCGGAAAAGACAGCATCGTCTGTCTTCATCTCTTCAAGGATGTTGATGATGTGCAGGCTCTTTTCACGAATACGGGTGGGGCATTCCCCCATGTCGAGGATTTCGTCTCGGAAACCTGTGAAGAATTCGGCGTCCCCTTGATTATAGCGCGGCCCGAAAATAGCGTTATGGACTGGCAGAAAGCTAACGGATTGGCGGCGGATATTGTTCCTTGGGACTCGACGCCATTCATGCAAACGATGTCGAAGACCGACTTTGGCGCGACACTTATTCCATACGCGACCTGCTGCGCGGAGAACATCTGGAACCCGATGAATCAGGCGTTGCTCGATAATGACATAAAATATGTCGTTCGGGGATCGAAGGAGTGCGACTCAAAGGTTGGTGTCCCTGACGGGTATGTTGATGACAACGGGATTTATTACCATTCCCCGCTCTGGAATTGGACGGATGAGGATGTTTTCGAATACATCTCCGATCACCAGATAAACCTCCCTGATCATTATTCCATCAGCGGCGACAGCGATAGCCTGGATTGCTGGTGTTGCACGGCGTACATGGGCAAAACCGGAGCGGCGAGGGTGTCGTACACGAAAGACCGATACCCGGATTTGTATGATTCCCTGGCCCCTAACATCGCGCTTGTTAATGCTGCCGTTACCAACGCCGTGAAATATTACGCGGAGGGGTTCTGAGATGGCTTATACAGATGTCGAATACACACGCGAGAGAATGAAGGACGCATTATTGATGGGGGCAACGCCGAAGTTGAAGAAGCGTGGTGCCCTATCTAAATTCGAGCAACAACCGGATTATCTAGCGGACGCGAAGCGGCGTCTCTTAGCGGGGGCAGCCGCTCGCCAAAGAGAGAAAGAGGCGAGTGAGGCGCGCGAGCAAGCGGCGCGTTATGAACAGTTTGAAAATGCCGACTGGAGATAGTGATGGCTCCACGCCCAAGATTCAATCCAGTTGAATTCTATAGGAAAGCCGCGTCTACGAAACCGCTGTCTGTCGCGGCTCCGAAAACAAGACGCACGCCAGCCACTGCGGCGCAGCTTAGTCCCGTTGGTCATTTGTTTGACAAGGCGGCTCCGCTGATTGCCGATTATATTACGGCAGAGAGGGAGAAGAAAAGATCAGCAGCGGCGCGAGCGGAAATGAAGGATGTTCTGTCAGCTTATTATGATCGTGGCGGTGAGCAAGCAAAAGATGTTGTCTTGAATGCGCCGATGGACATAGACGAAACGTCTGAAGATGTAGACCGCGATGCTGAGATCGCATTTAATAAACCGGGCGGGATGGATGCTGTGAATGCTATGGACCCGTCTGTGTCGCCAGGGGCTCAGGATATGCGAGCGGCCCTTATGCATGACTCATATCGTCAGAGGCAGGAAAGGGAAGCGGCAGAGTTGAAGCGGTCTCGGGGTATGGAAGATTATGAAAATCAGAAACGTATCGACGCAAAATATAGAGAGCGGAAGATCGACAAATATGGAACGCCGTTTGTGGTTGCAGATAAGAATTCCTCAACAGGATACTCCCGCAAGCAAATAAACCAAGCGGGGGCCGGACGGATTCTTGGCGAGGCCGCCTCACCAACTAAGGTATTCGACCCAAAAGCAGCACAAAAGAATAGTCTCTTTAGTGGCAGAGAGAAAAGATACGGTGACTCTATGGCAAAACTAAACGAAGCTGATGAGATTATTGGCAATGTCAATCAAATGTGGAACTTGGTGCAGAATGTAGAATCTGGTTCGCTTGCTGAGTGGGGATTAAAATTTAAGAAATTTGCCAATAATTTTAAGTTCACTTTCGATAGGACCGATATCGCAAATGCGGAAGCAATGCGATCTAAGGGAATGGATTTTATCCTTCAACTTATTAGTAATACAAAAGGTGCTATATCTGAAAAAGAAATGGAGGCCTTTAAACAAGCCAGTGCAAGTCTAGCAAATACTAAGGAAGGCAACGAGATGATATTAAACCTCTCTCGCTCTGTTGCCGAAAGAATGAAAGCCGAAGCCGAGGCCGTTAGAGAGGATTACGGTAAGAATCCAAATATGGGGAGAAAAGAACTCGATGATGCCATGCTTAAAGCGCGTAAAATTTACGGTCCCCTTTGGACACCCACTATGAAACCACCAAAAGGTTTCGATCCTAAAGTTTGGTATAACATGACCCAAAAACAACGAGTGGAATATACTAGGTTGGGAGGGGGTCAATGAACGAAGCACAGAAAAAATACCTTGAACAAGTCGGGGCTGAACAAGAACAAGAAAAGGCGACTGATTCTAATTGGTCAGTCGCGAATGTCGCGCGGCAAACCTTGGGCCAAGGTCTTGCTCTTGGGTCCGGTGACGAAATAGAGGGTGCTTTCCGTGGCATTTACGAGGCCGCTACATCCGGAAAATCATACAGCGATGCAGTGAACGAAGGGATAGAATACGCCCGCGCTCAGAATAAAGCGTTTGAGACTCAAAACCCCAAGTCTGCGCTCGCAATGCAAGTCGGTGGTGGGCTGTTAACAGGACTTGCCGGTGGTGGCAGGGCGCTGGCGGCGAAGGGTCTTAGCATGGGTGCGAAAGCAGCCAGGGGAGCGGGGGTTGGTGCGGTCGTGGGGGGCGCAACCGGGGCCGGGATGGCCGAGGGCGGCGTCACTGACAGAATACTCCCTGCCGCCACGGGGGCAGCATTAGGCTTCTCAACCGGTGGTGTGTTGCCGGTAGCTATGGCCGGGGCGGGCAAACTTATATCCCCAATAAGAGGTATGATCCCTGGCGGCTCCAGAAGGCAAGCAGAGGGACTTTTCAGAAATACAGCAGCCGAAGACGCGATGACAAGCGGGACGCTGCGAAGCGGTCTAGATGATATTGGTCCCCTAGGTGTTGTTGCTGATGTAGGGGAGCAATCCACAAAAGACTTGGCCCGGTTCACTGGTAATAAATTTGGGAGCAAATCTACCCAGAAAATGCTAGAGACCAGACACCTTGACCAAGGGCCAAGGGTTGCGGCATCTATAGATAAGAATGTGGCGGATATACCATTAGACGATTATCTGGTTAACACCACAAAATTACGCCAAACATCGGCAAATAAGAATTATGGAGAATTGTACAAGGCCGAAGTACCATTGACAGATAAATTAAAAGGCTTTTTCCAGAATGACGCCATTAAGGAGGCTTATGAATCTGCGAAAGATATAGCCAAGGTAAACAATCATATATTAACGCCACTGAGTCAAAAATTAGATGAGGGGGTTGCGTTTCTTAAACCGAATATGAGAACGCTCGACTACATTAAGCAAAGTTTAGATGACAAGGTGAGTGAGGCATTCCGTGCTGGAAAGAATAAACTTGGCGCTGCATTACAAGCAAAACGGGATGAATTCAGACAACATATTGACGAGATTTCTCCAAAGAATGAACAAGGAATTAGCTTATACAAGAATGCTCGTTCTGAATATGCTGGACATTCTGCTGCTCTTGAAAGCGCGGAATTGGGGGCAAAGTTTATTTCAACTCCAAAGAGTGTCAGTATTAGAACAATAAAAGAAATGGGCGACCATGAGCATGAAGCCTTCCTTGTCGGCGTGGCCGAAGAATTAAGATATAAAGTTCTTTCTGCGCCTGATGCCGCTGATGTTACAAAAAGGATATTCGGTAATCACTTAATAAGGCAAAGATTAAAAGCGGCATTTCGAGGTAACGAGGAAGCATATTCTGCTTTCGAGAAAACAATTATGAATGAAGCGGCTATGGCCGAAACGAACGCAGCGGTTCGTTTCGGGTCAAGAACTGCCCCGATGTTGAGCGACGAAAGTACCTTTTCTAAAGCCGCCGGTGCTATGGGGGATGCCGTTGGGATGGCCGCCGGTTCTCCTGGGGCAACTGCGAGACTTAGCGGTAAGATGGTGGACGCTCTATCAACCCCGCCAGAGGCTGTTGCTAAACATTTGAGCGGCATGTTGTTATCGCAAGACCCCGCAAAAAAGGCGATGGCGATAGAATTATTAAAAAGAGGACGGACCGCCACGAGCCGCGCTGGCGGGATGACTCGTGCCTTGGTAACGCCCGCCGCAGCATATTTAACAGCACCACGCCCAGGAGCAAGATAAATGGCCCGCAACGGATCAGGCACTTACAGCAACCCATACCCTAATTTCGTCAGTGGGACGGTCATATCGTCGGCTGAGACAGATGCCAACAACAGTGACATCGCGACGGCTCTGACCCAATCCATCGCGGTTGACGGACAGGCGGTGGTGACGGCCCATATTCCTCTGGCTACTCACAAATTAACCGGGGTATCCGCCGGGTCCGCAGCGACGGACAGCCTTAATCTGGGACAGGCCCAGGCTGAAGCATTTGTCTGGTGCGGCACCGCTGGCGGCTCTGCCAACGCCATTACGCTGGCTCCCACCCCCGCGATCACGGCCTATGCTGCCGGGCAGCGGTTTGTCTGGATGGCAAGCGGCTCAGTCAACAC
>TARA_R110000764_G_scaffold44425_3_pt1 | contig 10886 bp, 9 predicted proteins | sample TARA_R110000764 | Tara Oceans TARA_R110000764 (sample SAMEA4398111) | marine metagenome | biome: Polar Biome; feature: [SRF] surface water layer (ENVO:00010504); material: water (ENVO:00002006), including particulate matter (ENVO:01000060) such as... | depth 5 m
GCGGCCTGCTCGCCGGTCAGGTCGGCGCCCGGCAGGTCCGGCTGCGGCACCGCGAATGGCGCATCCGCCGCCATCTCCTCGGCCCTGAGCGCCCCCGCACTCACCAGCCCCTTCACGACCCCGCTCGACACCCCTGCCGCTGCCGCCAGCGTCGCCGCATTCGCCGGGCCCACCTCCTCGGCCGCATCCAGGACGCGCCGCCGCGTATCGGTCAGTTTCTTCGGCTCCTCCCCCGTCAGGTGGAACACGGTCTCCGTCGGCGACGGCAACAGCCCGCCCCGCGCCCGCAGCGACATGCCCAGCACATGGCCCGGATGCGACACCGTATATTTCGCCGCCCAGCCGATGAACTCGCGCATCGCCGTCGGCATGGGTGGCACGTCATAGACAGACAGGACCGGCTTCAGTTCGCGCCCCGCCGCCGCTTCATCGCCCAGCAGGTCCCACACAACGCCCAGCCGCTCGGTCTGCCCCAGCGGGGCAGTGACATAGCTGCCAACGCTGACATCCATCCCGTCCGGCACCGCATAATCAAACGGTTCGGGCAGCGGCAGGACAAAGAGAATCCGGGCAACAGGCATGGCCCACGGCTTAGCGCCGATCCTGCCGGGCGTCATCCCGCCCACACAGGGTCTGTAAGCTGCAATCGGCGAAGCGCTGTCCGTTCCACACGATTAGAGGTTGAACAGGCGCGATGACTCACATAATTCTGCCCGCAATTTTGGGGGAACGGGAATGAAGAAAGTCATCATTGGCTTGGCTGGCTTGATGGCCGTGGCGTTGAGCGCATGCGGCAAAGACAGCCCCACCCCATCCGGCGCAACCATCGGCGCAACGGACAATACCATTCAGGAACCCCGCCAGCCGGCTTTCGATCGTTTCGATATCGGTCGACTGGACAGCGAATTGTCGAAACCGGTCACGCAGGGCCGCCTGCTGAATATCGCCTATCATTTGTCGAAAGACGGCCAGGTCGAAGCATCTGGATTTCACGGCGTACGCACGCTGGCGGGCAGCGACCCGGTGACCCAGGACACGATCTACAGAATCTATTCCATGACCAAGCCGGTGACGGCTGTCGCGGTCCTGATGCTCTATGAGGACGGCAAGATCGATCTCGATGCGCCCGTCAGCCAGTACCTGCCTGAACTGGGATCCCTGAAAGTCTTCACTGGAAAGGATGCGGCCGGCAAGCCAGGCCTCGCGCCCGTCAGCCATGCCCCAACCGTGCGTGAACTGCTCAGTCATACTGCCGGCTTCGGCTATGGCCTCACGACGGACGACTATGTAAACCAGCGGTACCGGAAGAAAAACGTCGAGCGGGCGCCGAATTTTGATGCCCTGCTTGAACGCGTTGGAAGCATTCCGCTACGCTATCAGCCGGGGGAAGGCTGGGAGTATTCAATAGCATCGGACATTCAGGGCGCCTTGATCGAACGCGTCTCCGGCATGACGTTTGAGGCCTTCCTCGAAACCCGGATATTCCAGCCACTGGATATGCCAAGCACAGGTTTTTCGATCGACGAATCTGACATCGGCCGACTTGCCGACATCACCCGACAGGCCGCAGAGCCGAACACGCTGGCACTGGCCGAGCCACGTGACCAACGATTACGTGGCCACGAAACCAAATTCCCGTCCGGCGGCGCGGGTCTTGTGTCCACCCTGAAAGACTATGACCGGTTCGCCCACATGCTCCTCGGACGCGGCACACTGGACGGGGTCACCCTCCTGAAACCTGAAACGATCGACCTGATGTTTGGCGACCTTGCGACAGCAGCCATCAAGACAGGCGGCGGCCAGTTTTCCGGGCCGGGACGCGGGCGCGGCTATGCTCTGGGCATCGGCGCTGTCACCGAACCCACAATGCGGCGAAACGGGCCACCTGTCGGAACCGTCTTTTGGAGCGGTGCCGCTGGCACTTGGTTCTGGATTGATCCTGCAAACGACATCGTGTTCATCGCCATGATCCAGAGCGTACCGCCGGTTACGAATTTGCAGACCTTGTCGAACGACATCGTCTACCACGCACTCCTGTCAGACTTCGCGGATCTGCCGTAACGCCGGGACCTCAGGCCAAACGGCCCCGAACCTGCCGCGCGCGCAGGAACCTGCAAGTGTGGTCAGGGCCGCGCCGCGTCGAACAATGCGCGCAGCTCTGCCGACGCTTCGGCGAGCGGCGACTCATCTCCCGCAACCCGGCACTGGATCAGCGCGCCTTCCAACACCGCAATCGAGAAACGGGCCAGCCTGGCCGCGCGCTCCGGTGCGATCCCGCTCTTCCGCGCCGACACTTCCAGCACGTCTGACCAACCCACGAACGCCGCAACGCCCGCCGCGCGAATTGCATCCTGCTCCGGCACGGTTTCCAGCAGCGTCGTCGTGATCGGGCAGCCGTCCCGGAATCCCGACTGGCGCATCCACCCCGCCAACAATGTCAGGTAGCGCGCAATGAGTTCGCCCGGATCCTGCGCCTCGGCCGCCAGGTCCTGCAGTGTCGCCGTCACCTTTGCCCCGGCCAGCGCCACCGCCTCGGCCCCGATCTCGGCCTTGCCCGCCGGGAAGTAATGATAGAGCGAGCCTTTCGGCGCGCCGCTATCCTGCAATATCTCGGCAAGACCCGTCGCGGCATAGCCCTGCCGGCGAAACAGTTTCACGGCGCTGGCGAGAATGGCCTCACGGTGTTTACGCGGAGCGGGCATGGAGATTCCTTGGCAATCGAACAAATTATATAGACCGGTCTACATTGTTCGTCTATAGCGGCTTCATTAACAGAGAGTGAGGTCACACCATGAACCACGGCGTTCCAGACGGGTTTGCCCCTCACTTCCGCAAAAGCGGACTGACCGATCCCTGGGAGCCGCTCTTTTCGCGTCATACCGGCGACGCGATTGTTATCGGGCTCCGCGCTGGTCCGGCCCATGCCAATTCGCGCGGCTTCGTTCACGGGGCCCTGATCACCGCCCTCGCCGACAATGCGATGGGGCTCAGTTGTGGCCTCGCGCTGGACGGCGCGTCGGGACTCGTCACCGTCGGCCTCTCGGTCGACTTCCTGTCCACCGCCCGGCTCGGCCAATGGCTCGAAATTCGCCCTGTCGTCCTGAAATCCGGGCGCAACCTCTCCTTCTGCAGCGCCACCGTTCATGCAGACGACACACTCTGCGCCCGCGCAAACGCCACGTTCCGCGCTTTCATGCCAGAAAAGGTGCCTGCATCATGACCGCCACCGATCTCCTCGCCACACTCCGCGCGGTCAATGACAGCGCCGCCTTCAACCGCTGGGCAGGTTTCACCGTCGCGCGCGCCGCGCCTGGCGAAATTGATCTCACCCTCACATGGCGCGACGATTTCGGTCAGTATGCGGGCTTTCTGCATGCCGGCCTGGCTGGCGCGCTTATCGACACGGCCTGCGGCTTTGCCGCCTTCACCCTGTCCGGCCCCGTCCTCGCCTCCCACTACAGCGTCAACTGCCTTGCCCCAGCAATTGGCGAGCGCTTCATCGCGCGCGGACGTGTGGTGAAAGCGGGCCGCAAGCAGGTCTTTACGTCTGCCGAACTGTTTGCCGTAAAGGCCGACGTCGAGAAGCTGGTCGCTACCGGCGACGCCATCCTCGTGCCCACCGCCCCCTGAGGCCCAGACGTCGCCTCTCTCCCCACCTTTATCCAACCCATACCCTGCCTGCGCTATACTGCGCCCCATGAGCCATCCGCCCGACATCATCCACCACGGCCTCGAACAGGCGCGCCTTGCGCTATGGGCGGTGATCAACATGACGAGCGCACACCTGCGCCCGCTCACCTTGCGGCGCAGCCTGAAGCAGAAGGCCATGGGGCGGCTGAAACAGCTCGAGATCATCGTGCGGCGGCTGCTCACCCTGATGGCGCTGGCGCTCACCCTGCCAGCGGTGCGCCCACGGACCGGCCTCACCCCTGCCACCCCCGTACCGCTCCCCGAGGGCACCGAACTCGTCACCTTCCCGGCCCCGTACCGATTTGCCCTGTCGGGCCGGGTGCAGCCACCGGTCGATTCGGATGCGTCCGTGCTGTTTCCGGGCAGTCTCCGGGCATCCGGCCCGGTGCTGGCGGCGCCTTTCCTCGCGCGCGTTTCGGCCCTCTACAAAGTGCTCGAAGCGCCGGACCTCTACGCCAGACGCCTCGCACGCAGCCTTGCCCGCAAGCAGGAACGCGGCGACCCGAAACCCGTCGCCCTGCCCATGGCATCGGCCTATCGCCTCCGCCCCGAACTCGGCATGATCGCCACGGCCCTGCCGGGAATGCTCTCCACCGCGCTGGAAAAGTGGGACAATTCAAGCTGAGTCCCCACCTCAATCAGACAGGTTTGCCGGGCACCGGGAGGTGTTTCCGGTCGCACCCGCATCTCTCCCCCCGAGGATACCTGCGGAGGCAGGTATCCATGGACGAATGCCGCCACGGGTGCCGGGGGAAAGGCCAGTCCATGGACCCCTGCCTGCGCAGGGGTCTGCGGAGATGGAGAGTGGGATTTCCAAAGGGGCTCAGGGTGAGCGCTGCCGTCGCAACACCAGCCTGCCCCAGCGATATGCCTTGCCAGCCTTTCGCCCGCCCCCTACCCCTTTCGGCATGGCAAAAGACATTTCCACCGGCTACGAGCCGCTCAGTTCCATCGATGCAGTCACCGCAGGACTCGCCACCGTTGGCTATATTTCCACGCGCGAGATTTCGACGGCAGTGTTCCTGGCCCATGGCCTGCGCAAGCCGATCCTGATCGAAGGCCCGGCCGGCGTCGGCAAGACGGATCTCGCCCAGTCGCTCGCCAAATGGCTCAGCCTCCCGGTCCTGCGCCTGCAATGCTATGAAGGCCTCGACGAGGGCAAGGCGCTGTATGAATGGAAATACGGCAAGCAGCTGCTCTACACCCAGATTCTCAAGGAGAAACTCAACGAGCTGATCGGCTCGGCGGACAATCTCTCCACCTCGCTCGGCAAGCTCGCCTCCTTCGAAGACCTGTTCTTCTCCGAGCAATTCCTCGAATCGCGTCCCCTGCTGACCGCGATGCAGCAACCGGCCGGCTCGGTGCTGCTGATCGACGAGATCGACAAGTCGGACGAGGAGTTCGAGGCCTTCCTTCTGGAGGTCCTGTCAGACTACCAGGTCACTGTGCCCGAGATCGGCACGATCCGCGCCAATGTCCCGCCGCTGGTGATCCTGACATCGAACAATGTCCGCGAACTCGGCGACGCGCTCAAGCGCCGCTGCCTGCACCTCCATATCGGTTTCCCCGATGCGGCCCGCGAACGCCAGATCGTCCAGGCCCGCGTGCCGGATGTATCGGAAATCCTGCTGAAACAGCTGGTCAGCTTTGTTCAGGGCGTGCGCGAAACCGACGTCAAGAAACGACCTTCCATCTCGGAAACCGTCGACTGGGCCCGGACGCTTCTGCTTATGCACACAACCGCGCTCGATGAAGAATTCGTGCGAACCACGCTGAATGTCCTGCTCAAACACGAGAGCGATATTGCCGCCGTTTCCAAGGAAGTCCCCCGGCTCGTTCGCGAGGCCACCGGACCGGACAAGGCCGGACGCACCGCCTCCGGCTATCCCGAACTCGGGTAGCGGAGAATGGAGCGCACGCTCACCAATTTCATCCGGGCGCTGCGTTCTTCCGAAGTGCGCGTCTCGACCGGCGAAGCCCTCGACGCGACCCGCGCTGTCGCCCTGATCGGCTATGGCGACCGGTCGCTGCTGAAGGATTCCCTCGGCTGTGTCCTGGCCAAGTCGGATCAGGAGAAACAGGTCCACGACCGCCTGTTCGATCTCTATTTTTCCCATTCGGAATCGCAGGCAGACAATGCGGCGAGTGCAGCAGGGAATGAGGCAGAAGACGGCGGCTCCCAGCCACCTTCGGAAGACCTTGTCGAACTGCTCCAGTCAGGCGACGAATCCGCGATTTCAACCGCCATGGAGCGCGCCGCCGAAGCCGCCGGGATCGACGATATCCGCTTCTCCACCCAGGTCGCCTATTACGCCCAGCAAATCATCAAGCAGATGGGCGGCGAAGGCCTGCAACAGCGCCTGCTGGAGGCCCTCCAGGGCCGTGAGCCAAGCGACGAGGCCGAGGCGCAGGACCTCATCGACATCCGCCGCGACCTGACAATGCGGGCACGCGAACGGGCTGAGCGCGCCTTCGACGTCTTCGGCGCCGGAGAAACCCAGCAATTCCGCGACGACTTCGCCGCCGAGAAACGCCTCAACGCGCTCGACCGCTACGACATGGAGCGCATGAAGGGCCTGATCGCCAAGATCGCCAAACGCCTCGCCGTCAAACACTCCCGCCGCCGCAAGAAGCGCAATCGCGGCCAGCTCGACGTGCGCCGCACGATGCGGGCCAATGCCGGTCTCGACGGCGTGCCGTTCAATGTCATCTGGCGCCAGAAGAAGAAGGACCGCCCCAAGATCGTGGCGATCTGTGATGTTTCCGGCTCGGTCGCCCAATATGTCCGCTTTCTCCTGCTCCTGCTCTATTCGCTCGCAGACGCGGTGCCGGACATTCACGCCTTCGCCTTCTCGCATCGCCTCAAGCCTGTCGACGACATTCTCGCCGACAATGAGTTCGAAGCGGCGATGGCCAAGATCATTCGCGAACTCGGCATGGGCTCCACCGATTACGGTCAGGCCTGGTCGGACCTCAAGGTCAATCATGAAAACATCATCGACCGGCGCACCACGGTGATCGTCCTCGGCGACGGCCGGTCAAACTATGGCGACCCGCGCGCCGACCTGTTCCGCGACTTTGCCCAGCGCGCCAAAAGCATGATCTGGCTAAACCCCGAAGGACGCTCGCAATGGGGCACCGGCGACAGCGCCATTCCGCGCTACCTGCCCTTCTGCACACAGATGAGCCATGTCGCGACGCTGAAGGATCTGGAACGTGCCGTCGACGAAGTTCTCAGCGCCTATGGCTGAGGTACGCCCAGCACATTGATCTGCACGAAGGCGGCCATGTTGATGGCAACCGTCATCCAGAACAGGTAGCGGAACGTGCCCTTGCGCGTCTTGTGGCGAAATACCTCTTGCGCGACGATCGCGCCCGGCCAGCCGCCGACCAGGCCGAGCAGGAGCAGGACCGTTTCCGATATCCGCCAGCTTTTCCGGATCGCCGCATTCTTGTCGATCCAGTAGCCGACAACGCAACCGAAACTCGCGACGCCATAAATGATGTACCAGTTCGTCGATACCGGGATGACGCTGGCGACCGACACGACAATGCCGATAAAGGCCGCGATCACGAGGAAGGGCGGCAAGTGACGCAGATAAGATGAAACGGGCCGCTTCTCCACCACGACGGGTTCGATGATCGGTACGGCATTTTCAGCCCGCTCGCGACCGGTCGGATCAAGGACGGCATCGAAGGCATAGGCCTGGCCAATATCGAGTCGTTTATCGGCCTTCGGCAGGTTCTTGATATGCAGGAACACGTTCGGCCCGCCATCGTCCGGTGCGAGGAAACCGAAGCCGCGGTCCGCGTACCATTCAACAAGTCGGCCTTCACGTCGCATCGTCAGTTCCGTTTCCCTGTTCCACAGCTGCAGCGAGGGCCGCGCTGAGGAAGCGATCAATGTCACCGTCGAGTACACCCTGAGTGTCTGAGGTTTCAACCTCCGTGCGCAGGTCCTTCACCATCTGATAGGGTTGCAGCACATACGAGCGAATCTGGTGACCAAAGCCGATGGCACTCTTGGAGGCGTTCGCATCGGACGCCGCATCCCGGCGCTTCTGCAATTCCTGTTCATAGAGTTTCGAACGCAGCATGCGCCAGGCCTGGTCGCGGTTCTGATGCTGCGACCGGGAGACCTGGCACGCCACAACGATACCGCTGGGTGCGTGCGTCAGGCGCACAGCACTGTCAGTCTTGTTGATGTGCTGGCCGCCAGCGCCAGACGCACGGTAAGTATCGGTGCGCACATCGGACGGATTGATCTCGATCTCGATGGTGTCGTCGATCACAGGCGAGACGCTGACCGAGGCAAAGCTCGTATGGCGCCGCGCCGAACTGTCGAACGGCGAGATGCGCACAAGCCGATGCACGCCCTGCTCCGATTTCAGCCAGCCATAGGCATTCTCGCCCTTGATCTGGATCGTGGCCGACTTGATGCCAGCCTCTTCGCCTTCGCGTTCGTCGAGTTCCTCGACCTGCATGCCGTGCGCGTCTGCCCATCGCATGTACATGCGCCTGAGGATGTTGGCCCAGTCCTGGCTCTCGGTGCCGCCCTCACCTGCATTGATCTGGACGAACGCATCATTCGAATCCACTTCGCCCGACAACAGCGCCGCGAGTTCGGCTTTCTCGGCGCGTTCGGCCGCCTTCGACAAGGTGCGTTCAATATCTGCGATCATCGACGCATCACCATCGGCGAGTTCGAGCAGTTCCTCGGCGTCCTCTGCTTCCGTGCGCAACGTCTCGACCATCGCGATCCCGTCGGAAAGGCGCTGGCGTTCGCGCATCATGGCCTGCGCCGCCTGCGAATCGTCCCAGAAGTCGGGGCGCTCGGAAAGGTTGGTCAGCTCATCGAGTCGTTTTGTGGCAGTATCCCAGTCAAAGACGCCTCCGTAGCAGGTCGGACGACTGGCGAATCTGGTCGATCAGGGATTTTATTTCAGCGGACATGTGAACAAGCCTTGTTGGGCGCAATTGCGGAAATGGAACAGCAGGGGCCGGGATAGCCGAGCAACTCCCTGCGGTCAAAAGCCTGGTCAGAAAATACCGTCGAGATTGTCGTCGGCAGACTTTTCAGGTGCCTGGCGCGGCTGGCCATCCTCGGGGACCGGTTGTTCGCCGGTGCGCGGATCGAAGGTTCCGAACGTGCCCGAACCCGAGCCCGAATTTCCACAAGCGCCCGAGATCGACAGGCAGTCATCCGTGCCGTTGAAGGCCGCCATGCCGGGCTCGGTGCCCGGGCGGAAGGCTTCGTCGATGATGACTGACGTGCCGGGGCCCGGCAGCTCACCCGTGCGGGCATCGATCTTCACCAGACGCACGCCGGGCGGGATCCGGAACGGGATGGCGGGCGTGAATTCGAGGGCCTTTTCCATGAAATCCGTGAAGATTGGCGCAGCCACGGAGCCGCCGGCCTCGCCTTCACCCAGCGAGCGGTTATCGTCGAACCCGACGCGCACGCCGACCACGATGTCTGGCGAAAATCCCATGAACACGGCGTCGCGATAATCATCGGTCGTACCGGTCTTGCCAGCCAGCGGCTTGCCAACCCGCAAGGCCCGGCGACCGGTGCCACGCTCAACCACGCCCTCCAGCATGTGGGTGATCTGGTAGGCGATGATCGGGTCGAGCACCTGATCACGATTGTCGGGCAATTCCGGTGGGCCTTGACCGTTCCATTCCTCTGCCACGCAACCCGTGCAGGCGCGTTCGTCGTGACGGAACAGGGTACGCCCGTGACGATCCTGCACGCGGTCGAGCAGCGTCGGGGTCACCATCTTGCCGCCATTGACGAAAGCGGCATAGCCGCGCGCCAGATTGATCAGGTAGACATCGCCTGCACCCAGGGACATGGCCGAGTAAGGCGGCAGCTTGTCATAGACACCGAGACGCTCGGACAGTTCGGAGACGGCTTCCATGCCGATATCCTGGGCGACGCGCGCCGTAACCTGGTTGAGGGATTTCTCCAGCGCGATGCGCAGGGTGACCATGCCGTAGGAGCGCCCCTCGGTATAGTTGGCCGGACGCCAATAGTCGCCCGTCGAAACATCGAACGACACGAACGGCGCGTCCAGCATGCGGCTCGCCGGTGTGTAGCCCTTCTCAAGCGCCGCCGCATAGACGAACGGCTTGAAGCTTGAACCTGGCTGGCGTCTCGACTGCGTGACGCGGTTATAATTGCTCTTGAAAAAGGAATAGCCGCCCTGCATCGCGAGTATGCGACCCGTGTGCGGGTCGATCGCGATCAGCGAGCCGTCAACTGCCGGAACCTGCCGCAGCGTGGCGTTGCCGACAGGCAGGAACATGGATTGCGCAACAGGTCTGGCAATCGGGTTGCCCTCTTCATCGAGCTCGGGTGTTTCAGGGTCGGGCGCGCCTGTCTCCCTGGCATTCAGGACCTGGCGCTTGAGTTCGGCCAGGACGACATAGCCGACCTGCAGCCCTGGCTTGCCGACCTCCGGGTCGAACGTCTTGGCCCATTCGAGTTCTTCGGCAGGCAGCTTGATCTTGGCCCCGTCGGTCAAAAGGAGCTCTGCGCCCTTGGAACTGATCGAGGTAATGAGTCCGGCTTCCCATGTGCCATAGCCGCCGGGCAGTTCGACAGCGTTCAGCGCCTCCAGCATGCCTTCGCCAACCGGCAGCGTTGCGACCGGGCCGCGATAGCCGTGACGCCGGTCATACGCGACAAGGCCGTCCTGCAAGGCTTGTTGGGCGGCCAGCTGCATGCGCGTATCGATGGTCGAACGGATCGACAATCCGCCCTGCTCCAGCGTTTCCTCACCATAGGTCTTGATCAGGTCCCGGCGCAGTTCCTGCACGAAATAGGTGGCGGCCGCATATTCCGGGCCGCGTAGTCGTTTCGTCGTGGTCAACGGCAAGGCGATCGCCTCATCGGCCTGTTCACGCGTGATATACCCGTCCTCGACCATGCGGTTGAGAACATAGTTGCGGCGGAAAAGAAGCTTTTCCGGATTGGTGTACGGGTTCACCGCCGAGGGCGCCTTGGCGAGTGAAGCCAGCACAGCGGCTTCCGAAATGTTCAGCTCGGGCAGGGACTTGTTGAAATAGTTGAGTGCCGCCGAACCGACGCCATAGGAGCGTCCGCCGAGATAGATCTCGTTGAGATAGAGCTCCAGGATCTCGCCCTTCGTGAACTCTTTCTCCATGCGCTGGGCGACGATCGCTTCCTTGGC
>TARA_R110000764_G_scaffold16324_1_pt1 | contig 10882 bp, 14 predicted proteins | sample TARA_R110000764 | Tara Oceans TARA_R110000764 (sample SAMEA4398111) | marine metagenome | biome: Polar Biome; feature: [SRF] surface water layer (ENVO:00010504); material: water (ENVO:00002006), including particulate matter (ENVO:01000060) such as... | depth 5 m
AGCGGCGGAGGGAGGATACAGGAGTCTGGTATTATGTCCGTCAAGTGCGGACCTAAGCCAAGGCAACTAGTAGGATGATGTTGTCGGCGCACTTCTCCCTGAGCGAACTTGTAAGGTCGGAAACGGCAACCCGTAATGGTATTGACAACACGCCAGGGGACACCGAGATCGAGAACCTTATCGTTACTTGCAGAGAAATATTGGAACCAGTGCGGGAGCACTACGGTATCCCGTTCGCGCCCAACAGTGGCTACCGGTGTCTGGCTCTCAACAGAGCAATCGGTTCTTCGGATAGTTCCCAGCACGTCACAGGGAATGCGGTGGATTTTGAGATACCGGGCATTGACAATAAAGAGGCTGCTCTCTGGGTCATGGAGAATTGTGACTTCGACCAGCTAATCCTTGAGTTCTACAAGGAGGGAAGACCCACCAGCGGTTGGGTGCATTGCAGTTACGACGAAGAAAAAGAACACCGCAGGTCGGCCCGCATCTTTGACGGGAGCACTTGGTCTGGGTTAGCCTAACTAACCGCTGCACAAATCAACGTGAGCCATCATTTCTCAAATCCATCAGCCTTTAGCATCGTTCACCTTTTTACTTCATAGACAGGAAGCAGGACGGAGATCGCGGAGGAATCAAGGGGGGTTAGACTCCCGCATAAGCAAAATAATCGAATCGTAGTCCTCTTGCAGCTCTGCAATAACATCACTCAAGAAATCCAGAAAATAAATGGCGCTCCCGGCCCTGCCTGGGCACTCCGGGTCCGCGACAATTTGTTTCCAATCGTCTATTTTCTTACGAGTTGTAGGGGACGGGAGCGCCTCTCCCTTCGTGTCGTGCCAGATAAAAGTTATCTTTTCAGTCATATTGAATCTCCCTTATTCTTTCTTGTGAACAAAATTTGGCTCATACTTGTATCCTGACGCGTTCAGCATGCTCACTCATATTCTCCCTGTGGGATTTTACGTAATAAGGCCATCAACAGAATAGAGATCGCGGAGGAATCAAGGGGGGTTAGACTCCCGCAGGATCGAATCGTAGTCCTCTTGCAGCCCTGCAATAACATCACCCAAGAAACCCAGATAATAAACAGATCTCCCGGTTCTGCCTGTACACTCCGGGTCCGCAACTGTTTGTTTCCAATCGTCTAATTTCTTACGAGTTGTAGGGGACGGGAGCGCCTCTCCCGTCGTTTCGTGCCAGATAAAAGTCATACTTTCGGTCATATTGAATCTCCCTTGTATTCTTGCCGAATTGCGGAATGTCAGCTTAACCACTCCCTAGCGTCCTCTCCTAATATGGTATCTGCGATCTTGATTTTGCTGCGCAGTGCGGTGACGATCTTTTCGTCGATGGTCTTCGGTGAAATCAAGTCTATATAGGTGACCTTGTTCTCCTGACCGATGCGGTGAGCGCGGTCTTCCGATTGAAGGCGAAGCTCCAGGTCATAACTGTTGCTGAAATAGATGACGGTGTTTGCCGCCGTAAGAGTCAAACCATACCCGCCCGTTTTAGGGTGCCCCACGATGAACCGCAGATCAGATTGACGATCCTGGAATGTTTCCACGATCTGCTGTCTCTCTGAGTCCGGGGTTTCACCGTGGAGCGCTGCGACCGCCTGTACGCCAAAGCGGTCGCGCAGGGCCTTGACAATTGAGCGAATGTCCTGCGTCCAGGTCGCCCATATAATTGCCTTGCCCTGTATCTCTTCACAGATTTCCATCAGCTCCGACTGCCTGTTTGACTTCAGGGAATGGACCGTGCCATCGTCGTCTGTCAGGCTACCGAGGCATATCTGCTGGAGCCGCATAATCTGTGTTAATACGTTTTGCGTGGTGGATAAATCACCGCTGTCTAACCTTGCCAGAGCCAAATTCTTCATCTGGGCATATGCGGCTGCCTGTTCCTGTGTAAGCTCTACCTCACGCTTCATGTAAACCTTGTCTGGTAGGTCGAGGCAGTCTTCCTTCCGGACCCTGAATGAGTGCTCATCCAGCGTCTCGGCCAGTTCGTCTAGCCGTTGGAAGCCAAGAACCTGATTAAAGGAATGGGTCCCCATACTCCTACGTTGCACCACAGCATACCTGCCTTGGAATGCATAATAGCTCTTAAATCCCAGGATCTCCGGGCTGAGAAAGCCCATCTGGCTAAAAAGATCCATGGGCGACTTGGTGACCGGTGACCCTGTTAAGATACGCCGCATTACCGCACCAAGGCCCACGGAACAGATCGCTTTTGTCCGTTTTGCTTGCCGATTCTTTATGGTGGTGGATTCATCCACCACCATAAAGCCGTTGAACCTCTTGACAAAGTACTCCGCGACATACACGCCCTTTTTGGTGCTGAATGCTTCCACGTTCATCAGGAGGAACTTAAGACTTCCGTTCTTCTCTGAAAGGTCGTGAAGCTCCTTGCGTTTTGATTTTGTCAGGTTAGGCCTCCAGAGGACGACTTCTTTATTAATCTGCTCCGGGAGGTGCGCCTCTATCTCACCAATCCAGTTGGCGATTACGCCCTTGGGTGCTACGATGACCGCAAGGTCTACCTTACCTCTCAGGAAATTGTGGGCAATCGTGTCAAGGCATACTTTTGTTTTCCCGGTTCCCATGTCCATCAGCAGGGCATAATTGTCCCTATCAGAACTGCCCTCCAAGGCTTCCAACTGGTGGCGGTACGGCTCGGTCCGAAAAATAAACTCAGGCATAAATAAGATTTCTCTTGCACCTACTCAGGTTTACCCGTATACCGAATATCGACGGTTCAGTCAACCGCCTACAAACTTTCGGAGAAAAAATGATGCCGGAACTACTAGATGAGATGATAACCGACTCCCAAGAAAGGCCTGCCGAGATTGGACGAATGCAAGAAGGGCGGCTCGACGCTGTGTCGCGTCTGGCGAACGAAGCCGCCGGTCTTGAGCAGGCCTTAGCCGAGGCAGAGGCTGCCGTGAAGGAGACAACAGCGGCTCTCCGTAAGATAACAGACGAGCATTTGCCCGAAGCCCTGGAGGCTATGGGCCTCCAGAAGTTCACGCTGACTGACGGCTCGGAGATTGCCGTCAAGCCCATCTACGCCGCCAGCATCCCTCGTGATCGTAGGGAGGAAGCGTTTCAGTGGTTGAGGGATCACGAGTTTGGCGATCTCGTAAAGAATAACGTGATGGTAACTTTTGGTCGCGGTGAGGATGACATTGCAAGGGACTTTATTACCCTCTGCGGCACACAAGGATTCGTTCCAAGCCAATTGGAGAAGGTCGAGCCGATGACCCTCAAAGCGTGGCTCCGGGAACGGGTCGAAGCGGGTGACCCCGTCCCACTAGATCTCTTCGGGGCTTTCATATCACAACGAGCAACCATAAAGAGGAGCAAATAACATGGCCACATCCGTAGCCAAGAAGAAAGAAACAGAAATCTCGTTAATGAGCGAGAGTATGTTCGCTGACGACGCCGGTATTGGTGTGAGCGACTTAGGCGCTGAAGACCTTGCTATACCTTTCCTCAAGGTCCTGCAAAAGATGTCCGATGAGTTGGACGACCTGGAGGATGCGAGAGCCGGGGATATTTATAACACCGTGACCAAGAACGTGACGCCTGGGAAGCAGGGAATCCTTGTGATTAACTGTGCCTATAATCTTCAGCACATCGAATGGGAGCCGCGAGGGACCGGTACTGGGGCGCCTCACGCTATCTATGGCCCTAGTGACCCTGTACCAGCGACCGAGCGGGGGGACGACAACAAGGACTATGTCGTCGGAGGAAGCGGGCGATACCTTGAGCGCACCGCGCAGCATTATGTCCTCACCATCGACGAAGATGGCCTGACTCAGCAGGCACTCCTTCCGATGAAATCCACCCAGTTCAAAAAGTCAAAAGGGTGGAACAGCGCGATGCGATCACTGAAAATGAAGGATGGCAGTGGTAACCTATTCACACCGCCGCGATTCTCCCACGTATGGAAGCTGGAAACAGTGCCCGAGGAAAATAAGAACGGATCATGGCACGGTTGGCAGATATCTAAAGACTCGGTCGTCCAGAATCCGTCCGTCTATGCGGAGGCGAAGCTCTTCGCGGAGTCAATCCGAGCGGGGCAGGTAAATGTCAAGCACGTCCGGGAAGAGGACAAAAATTCCCCTGACGACGATCTGCCTTTCTAGGTACAGGGCATAACGGGGGAGGTCATCCTCCCCCGTCTCCCAGCGCAATGGAAAAAGAAATCGAGAGATTCTCGCGGTTATTCCGTGGTTTAGATCGGGCCTACGGGTCCTTGGATCTGACTACAAAGGATGCGCGTGGGAAGCAGAAGGGCAAATACAAATTTGTCCACGAGCCACGGACCCTTGCCACCTACCGGTCGCACCTGGATGGTGGCACGAGCATAGGAGTTGTCCCGATCAATGAGGACAACCTATGCCTGTGGGGGGCCATTGACGTGGATCAATATCCACTGGACCACTCTGCAATATTAAGGAAACTGCGGGATGCTGCTATGCCGCTGGTGGTTTGCCGCAGTAAGTCAGGCGGAGCACACCTATATTTATTCCTCACAGAGCAGGTAGAAGCGGAGAAAGTCCAGCTCAAGCTCAAGGAAATTGCGGCGGAGATTGGCTTGGGCGGCTGTGAAATATTTCCGAAACAGATAAAACTGGTTTTAGATCGAGGCGACAATGGAAATTTCCTCAATCTGCCGTACTTTGACCACGAGAACGGTCTCCGTTACGCCCTCAACCAGGACGGCAGCGCGGCCTCGTTAGAGCAGTTCCTTGACCACGCGGAGGGTGCCTCAATATCAGAGGGACAACTGGACGATCTTTTGTCCAGGTCTGTTCCTGATGTGGATCAGAAGCTCCGCGACGGACCACCCTGCCTCCAAGCGCTCTTGCGGCAGGGATTTCCAGAGGGAACCAGGAACAACGGGTTGTTTAATCTTGGCGTCTATTTACGCAAGGCCTACCCCGACGACTGGGAAACGAGGATACTTGAGTACAATCAAACCATAATGACCCCGCCGCTGGATTTAAAAGAGGTCAACGTCGTCGCGGACCAACTGAAGAAGAAGGAATACCAGTATAAATGCGCCGACCAGCCAATCTGTCACTTTTGCAACAAGGACCTCTGCCGCAGCCGGAAACACGGCGTGGGCGGGGGGGACAACACCCCCACGGTAGCCAATCTTCGTAAGTACGACAGCGAGCCCCCGCTATGGTTCTTAGACGTAAACGGATCGCCCGTAGAACTCGATACAGAGGCGCTACAGAAACAACCTAGATTTCAGATTCTCTGCATGGAGCAAATAAACTTCATGCCCCGGACAATTTCCCGTCAAGCGTGGGAGGCCCAGATGAACACCCTGCTTGGTCTGATGTTAGACACAGAAGGGGCCGTTATCAGCACCTCTGGGGACACAAGTGTCCGTGGACAGTTTTATGACATGCTTGAGGAGTTCTCCACGCACATGCAGTCTGCGCTGGATAAAGAAGAAATACTACTGCGCCGCCCGTGGACCGACGAGGCCAGCGGCAGGACATATTTCCGGCTCAAGGATCTAGAGGCTTTCCTCAAGCGCAACAAGTTTTTCGACTACCGGGCAAACAAGATCGCACAAAGGCTCCGGGAGATTGATGGGCAGTCGGAGCAGTTTAGAATAAAAGGTCGGGCCGTTCGCTGCTGGTCCATTCCCGCGTTTGCTAGGATGGAGGAGGAGTTTGAATCCCGATTCGACGATGAGGAGGATATACCGTTTTGAAAAAGAAAAATTCAACCTTCTGGAGCCAACTACTCCGGGAGATCCGCATAGAGAGCGGGTTGACACAGCAGGCTCTCGCTGACCGATGTGAACTGTCCAGGGGCACCATAGCGGAGTACGAGAGCCAGCGAGCGGCGAGACAGTTATCCATCTACCGCGTGGAGCATATTTTGGATGCCCTCGGCTACGAGATGGACGCCTTCCTCAAGGGGGATGGATAGTGTTCAGGTACTTTGGCCCTCCTGGGACTGGCAAGACAACGACGCTCCTTAATCAGGTGGACGCACTGCTCTCCGGTGGGATGTCCCCACAGGATATTGGATATTTCGCCTTCACACGCAAAGCAGCACATGAGGCTCGTGACCGGGCGGTGGCCCGATTTAACTTAGACCCCGAAAAAGACTTTTTGTATTTCCGAACGTTGCACAGCTTGGCGTTCAAGGCGCTCGGGATGTCAAGCGCCGCGGTGCTGGGGGAGAGTGGTCTACGAGATTTTGGCCAGAGGGTTGGGGTAGATCTGATGTCATCGGGGGCAGAGCGCGTCTCCGACGACGGGTTCTCGGCCCCCAAAGCCAACCACCCTATTATGCGAGCCATAGACTTGGCTCGTAACTCAATGTTGGGCTACAGATCCGCATACAACATGGTCGGGCTGCCTATTCCATTTTATGAGTTCGACCATTTGGCAAAAGAATATCAGAGGTTCAAGCAGCTCAACGGGCTACTGGATTTTACTGACATGATGGTGGATATGTCCAACCAACCGGGGTGCGTCCCCTCCCTGCACACAGTCTTCCTGGACGAGGCGCAGGATCTTACCCCGCTGCAATGGCGTGTCGCCCATATCCTGGACGAGAAATCCTCGCGAATGTTTCTTGCAGGGGACGATGACCAGGGAATTTATCGGTGGAGCGGCGCTGATCCGTCCCGTTTCGTGTCTCTTGGTGGGGGGTCGGAGGTATTATCTCAGTCTTACCGCATACCGCGCAGCGTTCACCGTATTGCGCATTCCGTGGTGCAGCGAATACACCGCCGGCAAAAGAAGGTGTGGCTCCCCAGAGATGAAGAGGGCTCAGTGCGGCGGACATTCGACGCGGGGGAGGTACCATTCGGGGACAATGAGTGGTTGGTTATGGCGCAAGCAAATTACATGCTGGATGGCTTGTCGGACCATCTTACCTCCAGCGGACAGTATTTCGAGCGCAAGGGCGTTTCCTCTTTGCCGAAGGTCGTCCGGGATGCGATTGGGTCTTGGAATCATATCCTGGAGGACCCGCGACATGAGATATCCCTGAGAGAGGCAATAAATCTATACCACCATATCTCAAGTGGTCCGGGGAGGTTGAAGCGTGGAGCCAAGAAGCTCCTTTCGGGCTCCGATGAGAATGATTTGTTCACTATGTCGCTTCTCCGGGAGCGATTCGGATTAGAGTCATCCCCTGACTGGGCCTGGGACGAGGCCCTCGATAGGATAACGCGCAAGGATCGAACCTACGCCTCGGCACTCCTGAATCGTGGCGTCAATATCTTCCAGAAACCCCGGATAAAGCTCTCCACCATACATGGGGCCAAGGGGGGGGAGGCAGACAATGTTCTATTGTTCATGGACTTGTCGGGGAAGGCCCTGCGGGACATGGAGAATCATCCAGACGACGCGCACCGAGTACTGTACGTGGGGGTCACCCGAGCGAGACAGAATCTAATACTGAAGATGGCCGAGGATACGGCCCGAGGCTGGACCATATGAGAGTCATCCTTGAGAGCCCGTACAGTGGGAGAGAGGGGCCAATTTTAGACCGAAATGTGCGCTACGCCCGGCAGTGTTTGATGGACTCGATTAGTCGTGGCGAATCCCCGTTCTCCGCACATCTGCTGTACACGCAAGTACTCGACGATAATATTCCTGAGCAACGCAGCCGCGGGATGGCGCTGGCAAGGCCGTGGTACGAGGTTGCTGATCTCTGCGCGGTATACATAGACCTTGGGATCACCCGGGGCATGGAGGCCGGGATTGCACACGCAGAATCATTAGAAATTCATTTGGAAGAGAGGAGACTGGGACATGACGAGTATATCCGGTGAGATATTGCAGCGAGCATCCAAGATCGTTGCGGGCGACCGAGCGGAGGACTACGGCTCGATCTGGAGGAATCACCAGAATATCGCGCAGTTGTGGAACGGATATCTATACAATGCGGAGGGCCTGCTGACCGCGGAGGATGTAGCTAATATGATGGAGCTTTTGAAGATAGCCCGCCGAAAGGTAGGCGCCTGTAAGGAAGATAATTATATCGACGGGGCTGGTTACGCTGCGGTCGCCTATGAGTGCGCCCGGGAAGAGGTGGAGCGCTCCCACCCGGTTGGGCCATTCGCGGAGGGTCTTACCAAAATAACGCCAACCAGGGGGCGCAATGAAGAAGAATCTTAGGAGGCCCGTCTGGGGAGTGAAGACCGAATGGATGCCCGTCGGTCAGTTACCCAAGACGCCGGATGGGATCAAGGAGATTGCAATCGATCTTGAAACCAAAGACCCGCGCCTCAAGTCCCACGGCCCGGGTTGGGCCACTGGGCATGGTGACGTGGTTGGATTCGCGGTGGCGTATGAGGGCTTCAACGCCTATTTGCCCATTGCCCATGAGGGCGGAGGAAACTTGGACCGCCAGCTTGTGATACGCTGGTTCCGACGGGAGATAGCGAACCACCCAGCCGACAAGATATTCTACAATGCCGCGTATGATGTGGGGTGGCTCAAGCGCCTTGGAATTGAACTTAGGGGGCGTTGGATTGACGCCATGCTCGCTGCACCACTCCTGAACGAGAATCGCTTTAGCTACTCACTGAACACAGTGTGCTACGACTATATGGGCACCTCGAAGTCTGAGGCTGCCCTTAGAGAGGCGGCGCAGGAATTTGGTGTTGATCCAAAGGGCGAGATGTACAAGCTTCCCGCTTGCTTCGTGGGTGAGTACGCCGAGGCCGATGCCCAGCTTACCCTCGATCTGTGGCAGGTTTTCAAGATGGAGCTGACGAAGCAAGACCTGTGGCAGATCTTTGAGCTGGAATCTTCGGTCCTGCCGCTCTGCATAGAGATGACCTGGCGCGGGGTCCGGGTAGATCTCGATTCATCCGAGAGGCTTAAGCAAGAGTTCCTGCGTAAGGTAAAGAGCATCCAGTCGGGTCTTAAGAGGGAGGTTGGCCTTGACGTTGAGCTGTGGTCGGCCCAGAGCATCGCGAAGGTATTTGACCATCTGGAGATACCCTATGGCCGCACCAAGACAGGGCTGCCGAGCTTCACCAAAAACTTCCTTGCGCAACATGATCACCCTATTGCCCAGAAGATCGCCGAGGCAAGAGAGTACGACAAAATGGGCAACACTTTTCTGTCCAGCATTTTCCGCTACTCGCATGAGGGCCGCATCCACGGCCACATCAACCAGCTCCGGTCAGAGGGCGGTGGCACCGTAACCGGGCGCATTTCGATGTCCAACCCCAATCTGCAACAGATCCCTGCCCGCAATCCTGACATGGCGGCCAAGATCCGGGGGCTTTTTCTGCCGGAGGTGGGTGAGCAGTGGGCTTCGATGGATTTCGATCAGCAGGAGCCGAGAATCTTGGTGCATTTTTCAAGCCTGACAAACAAAGGCCTGACCGGGTCAGCCGATTTCGTGGAGGCATACCGCACCGACCCGACAACCGACTTCCACGGGATGGTTGCCCAGATTGCAAAAATCCCACGAAAACAGGCGAAAAGCTGCAACCTGGGGATTATGTACGGTATGGGCCAGACCCGCCTAGCGGAGCAACTGGATGTGTCGCCGGGAGAGGCGAAACGGCTCATGCGGCAGTACCATAAGGAGGTGCCTTTTGTGAAGGAACTGATGGACGCAGTCTCCCGAAAGGTGTCGCACAGAGACAAGGGAGGATTCGTCAGGTCAATTCTCGGACGAAAGTGCCGGTTCGATCTGTGGGAGCCTAACTTGTTTGTTTCCGCCCGCCCTCTCCCCAAGGAGGAGGCGCATATAGAGTATGGCGATAATATCAAGAGAGCTTACACATACCGCGCACTGAATCGGCTCATACAATCAAGTGCGGCAGACCAGACGAAGGCCGCGATGGCCGCCGTGTATAAAGAGACAGACAAGATTCCGTTGGTGCAGATACACGACGAGCTTGCCTTCTCCGTGGCGGATGCACGGGAGGCCGAGGGGCTATGTAAGATCATGGAATCTGCCTGCCAGCTAGAGGTGCCTAGTCCTAGCGACATCTCGTTGGGGCCGAGTTGGGGGGAGTTGACCAAAGTGGACAAATCCTATACACTCCTATAGTGTAACAGGATGACTCAGCGATGAACCCGGAGAGATGGAAATCTGTCGTAGTACCCATTGAGAGCTACCGCGTCTTAAAGGACATGGCAGCGAAAGAACGTCGCACGTTGTCTGGTCAGTTTACCCTGCTGCTGGAACAAATAACCGGCACCCGCATAGAGTCTACGCGAGACAAAGAGCCGTGACCAGGTAGAGGAGGGCGTGTATAGTGTTTTGAACCTATAATCATGGCTATCTTTGCAGCCCCTCACGCATTACCCCTATGGTGGGTACAGAGGAGTCCCTTTATATTAGGAGTTACTATGGCTGATGAAACTTCGTTAGCGTCTCTTATTCCAAACCCCAAGCCCGCATGGCTCCTTCGGGCCATGGACCGTGATGCGCCAAGCATGAACAGTGGAGACGGGACAGAGAAGACGGTGAAGACGACGAGCAACTATAGCCATGAGCTTGGCGGAGAGGTGCTATACCCGACAATACGGTTAAGGAAAAACGGTAAGCTATTTGAGCCGAAGCACCCTTTCGATACCGCCCTAGCTATAAAGGACTACATACTTGTTCCTGGTCCTCCCGGGGAGGAAACCCAAGCTCAGGCCACAAGACTCTCAAAACACATCAGCCGTCTCATTGGGGGCACCCGTAATGAAAAAGGTGGCTCTCTCGTGGACAAGCCTTTGTACCACAGGGATGGTATCTGAGGCTATCTTGGGCATTCGTTCACTCCAGGGACTCCAGTTGCACGGAGCCCCTTATCATGAGTCCCATGAAGTGACCAGGTAGAGATGGGCAAGCGGTCAGACTTCCCTCGGCGGGAA
>TARA_R110000764_G_scaffold37019_5_pt1 | contig 10872 bp, 19 predicted proteins | sample TARA_R110000764 | Tara Oceans TARA_R110000764 (sample SAMEA4398111) | marine metagenome | biome: Polar Biome; feature: [SRF] surface water layer (ENVO:00010504); material: water (ENVO:00002006), including particulate matter (ENVO:01000060) such as... | depth 5 m
ACTAACAACACCAGTAATTAGTACATATATTAATACTAGTATTAAGGCTATGTAAAAATAACAAGCTATGCCAAAAGAATACCAACAATATAAGGTAGATAGATATGGCATCGTTAAGAATAAAGTATGTAAAGATCCAAACTTATCAGTTCAAGCTAAAGGTTTATATGCTATACTATCTTGTTATGCCAATAAAAATAGAATCTGCTGGCCATCAATTAGTACGTTAGCAGATGACTGTGGCTCAAGTCAATCATCAATAAAAAGATGGATTAAAGAGCTTAAATCTTACAATTATATAAGAAGAAAAGGAAATAAGCTAATTATATTATAATGCGTTAGCTATATATATGCTTTTTATTTTGTTGTTAAGCTTAAAACACAGGTTTAATTTTGACTCAGACTAATTTATATTATTATCTTTGATAAACATTGATAAGATAATGATTATACAATTACCTAATGGCCGGATTATAGAATGTTCTCTTGAACAATACTACGCTCTTACAGACGAAGAGTACTATGATCTCAACGGTTTAGGTAACGCATATACAAAGGAGGTAACAGATCCTTTTTATAGTAGATTTTCAAAAGCATCAGGCAAAAACAAAAATGATAAGTCATCAGATGACTTTGATGAACGTGAAAAAGCACTTGATGAGATTAAACCATTTGAAAAACTAGAAGACAAGTATTTTCATCCTGATGATAATTAATCATCATTCACAATTATTTTATTAATCATTAAATTTTATTAAAAATGCCAAATCAAGTAGAAGTCCTAGCGGATGACATGGGTAATGTTGTACGCTTAAGTAAAAACAACCCAGAGTATTCACACATTAGATTAGGATACAAAAGTATCTCTATTGGTAAAGGTGGTTGGTTAAGAGAAAGAAATCTTACAGCTCTTATTATGGGTACTACAGAGGATCTAACCTCTTATGCTAAAAATTTAGGTAAAACATTACCTGGTAAAATTGTAGTTAAAGAATCTTTAAATCCTTTTAATACAAAAGATCCTAATAGAGATCTTAAGTATGCTGGTGATACAGGTGTAGTATGCTGTGTAGACGGACAACCTATTTATAGGAAAACAGAATATACTTATGATGTTAATGCACAAGATGTTCTGATAAACCATGACAATGGTGATGATATTCGTTCTGCTAATAATTTAGTTACAGATCAAATTAATAATGCTACAGCAAAAGATTCTAGTTCAAAACAAGAAGTTTTTGATAATACAACTGTTGATGACATAGATGATCTTAATGAAGAAGAAGAAATCGTTGAAGAAGTTGTTGAACAAGAAGAGGTTTTTGAACTATAATTAAAACATCAAATTTTTAATATTGCAGGGCTGGAGGTAAAACTTCAGCCCTTGTAGTATGTATTGTATTAAACTTGTTAACAAAAAAATTAAACAAAAATGCTATCTAAAGAACAAATATCCAGCCTAAACAACAATAAACAAGAATTAATATTAAGTAAACGCATTGAACGTTATCAATATCTTGGTTTACTATCTGAATATCAACTCCATCCTTTTCTAAAGGTTAACTCATTTCAATACACTAAACTTAATAAGTATCAACATTTTTTGTTTAAACGTGTATTGCATGGTTTAAAGGTTTATACACCTGAAGAAGTTGATAAGCTACATTGGGATAAGAAAAGAAGAATAACAAGAGTTTGGAAGCGTGCTCAAAAAGAATTGAATGCATGGAAGCAAATTATTTGCAATAAGAAGGTAAATAGTTATCTTAGACAAACTTTTTACAAAAGCAAGTTTGCTCTTGATATGGCTGATGTTCCTGCTGAAGAAACATTTGATGACTATAGAAATACAATGTCATTTAAAGATTTAGGTATCAAATATGAAGATATCATTCTTAAATTTATGTCAGTGGGCTTATTACCAAAAAACTTTTTCTTATTAGATGTAAATGAAAATCAATAAAGTATCCTCTAAAATGTCTAAAATAAATACTGCATATGCTAAGTTGCGTAAACAGTATTTATTAGACAAATCAGTATGTCATGCTAAAATACATAGATGTTCAATTAAAGCTACTGATGTACATCATAAGAAAGGACGTGGAATTTATCATTTAGATGTATCTACATGGATGCCTTTATGTAGAAATTGTCATGCTTGGATAGAAGAAAATCCTTCTGAAGCATATGAACTTGGTTTCTCAAGTTATAGATCAATTAAATAAATTAAAATTGAGTGGTAATAAATTAATTAAATTCATTATTTGTCTTTTGACATTAATAATATCAACAATATCAATAATAATATGGATAAGAGTAATTCAAATACTATATCTCACAATACACTTAGTACAAGAGATCTAGTCCAGCATGATGCATTATCAGTATCAATTCAACATAAAAGGTGTGGTTTAGCAATATCTATGGGTGTAGGTAAGACAAGAATAGCAATACAGCATATTCAAAAATGTTATAATCAGTTTATTCAAGTTTTAGTTGTAGTACCAAAACATTCAGTAGCTCAGTCATGGAAAGATGAGTTAGGTAAGATGGGACTTGAGAACTTAATAGATCATATAACTTTTACTACCTATATATCACTAAAGAAAAGAGATCCTAAAGAGTTTGATATAGTATATTTAGATGAGTGTCATTCACTTAAATATATTCATGAAACATTTTTAAGTAAGTTTACTGGTAGAATTTTAGGTTTAACTGGCACACCACCAAAGGATACAGTTTCTGAAAAAGGTATGTTAGTTCAGAAATACTGCCCTATTAAATATAAGTTTACCACAGATGAGGCAACTGAATCTAATATATTAAATGACTATAAGATAGTTATACACACATTAGAACTATCTAATGAGCCTTCTTTAAAGAAAAAGAAAAAAGATGGTGGATTCTGGTATACATCTGAAAAGAAAGATTATGATTATGTAACCAAAAGACTAGCACAAGCCAATACAGACAAGCAAATTCAGTTTGGAAGGATTATGCGCATGAGAGCTTTAATGGACTACACAAGTAAAGAAAGGTATGTTAAAACCATATTAAATAATGTAAGTTCAAAGTGTATAGTATTTGCTAACACTCAAAAGCAAGCGGATAGAATATGCAAACATAGTTACCATTCTAAAAACTCTAAATCAGAAGATAATCTTGAGTTATTCTCTGATGGTAGGATTGATAAACTATCTTGTGTTTTACAGTTATCAGAAGGTGTATCTATACCTGGTTTAAAGTCAGGTATTATTATGCATGCATATGGTAATGAAAGAAAGACAGCACAAAGAATAGGAAGACTTCTTAGATTAAATCCAAGTGAAACAGCTATATGTCATATACTTATGTATAAAGGTACACAAGATGAGAAATGGGTTTCTGATGCAGTTAAAGGATTTGACCAATCAAAAATTAATTATTATAACTCACTAAAAAAATAAGATATGGGTAAAATGAAAGATTTATTTATTAAAAAACAAGAAGAGTATATGTATAACTCTTTGAAACATTATTCTAATCCTTATATTCTTACATTAGAATATGACATTCGTGAAACTAGATTGCTTATAGATTATACATATGAAGAAGGAGAACCAGATGAAATATTTAATTTAAATGGTGATCCTGGTACTCCAGGTTATGGGCCAACTATAGAAATAATAAATGTTTGGTCACCTCTTAAAAACAGATCAGGTAATAGTGTTATTGTAGATGTAACTCATATACTTGACTTAGATTTTGAGGAAATAGTATTAGATAATCACTAAATAATTAAAATGAAAACACAAAACCAAAGTATATTAATACATGCTTCAGCTGAAAAAGCAATAGAACATCTAAATGATGTAAATTATTTATCAGATATTAATGTAAAATATAAAGGTAAAAATAAAAGTAATATTGATAATGCAATAGCTAGATTGTCTGATATAAAAGCTTTATCTCTAATTAATTTAGAAGGATCTATAAAAAACAAAGTTTCAAATCCTATTATTAAAGATAACTATCTTGAAACTGTACCTGACTCTAAGCTTATGTTAATATCCAGTATTATAACTGTATTTATTATTTTACTTATATTGTTTTTTATATGAAGGATAATTTATTTGTGAAAGCTAGTGTTAAAGATGGCAAACTACACTTTCCCATCAAGGCAATGGGAACAAAGTATAGAAAGTTTTTTGAACAGCTTCAAGATAATTCTAAATTAGAAGTATTTATTGGTGTAAGTGGTGTTAAGGGTAGTAATCCTCAATTAGCACGCTTACATGCAATGATTAGAGAAATAGCACAAGAGATTGGTTATACTTTTGAAGAAGCTAAAATACAAGTTAAAAGATCTTCAGGTTTATGCTTTGTTAAAGATAAGCAAGAATACTGTAAATCATTTGCTGACTGTGATAAAGATGAGTTAAATCTAGCCATACAATCATGCATAGAAATAGGTGACTTTAATGGTATGCAGTTACGCTAAAGTTGTTTTGCTATTTATTTCTTCTAGCTTTTCTTTAACTTTATCGCTTCCATTCATCATGAGTTCACTGATTTCTTTTAGATCTTCCATAGTAGCAGTTGTTTTAGTTGGCTTATTTAATTTTTGCTCATAAGCTTTATGCTTTAAAACCTGCAGTATTGAGAACAATGAATAGATTTGTTTTTCCCAATTATCTAATTCTATATCTTTCATTGCATCTGGCTCACCACTATTATGGTTGTCTTTTATTTGGTCAAACTTTTTAAAAGTATCACCAACCGTTTCCATTCTATCTTCAGAATAGATCATGTCTTGAATTATGTTTTGTAAAGACGTAATAAATACTGTAGATAGCTCTATATCTTTTATTACATCCTTGTAATCCCATTCATCATAAGTTATAAACTTTTCCTCACTCATAGTAATTAATTTAAATTAAACAAATATAAGCTAATATAATGAAAAAAATTGAAATAGATACAGATTTATTAAGGTCTGACTTAAATGAAAATATAAAAAATAGTAGTTGGAGTAACATACTCTTACCTTATATTAATAGTGAAGCTTTTGATAAGATTATAAATACTTTAGTTAATAATGTAAATGAAGGTAAACGCTTTACACCTAAGTTTAAAGATATATTTAATGGTTTTTATGAATGCCCTTATAAAGATCTTAAAGTTGTCATAGTAGGTCAAGATCCATACCCACAATTAGGTGTAGCTGACGGAATTGCATTTAGCTGTAGTAAAAAAGGTAAAACAGAAAAGTCACTGCAATATATTTTTAAAAGTTTATATGGTCAGCATGAAGGTTATAATAATGATTTAAGACGTTGGTCTAACCAAGGTGTTTTATTAATTAATACAGCATTTACCTGTGAGATTAATAAAATTGGTTCTCATTATTCTATATGGAAGATGTTTACAGAATATATATTTAGTAGCATAAATAAATATAACCCTAATACTATATTTATACTTATGGGTAAAAAAGCGGAGTCATGGCAAACATTATTACCAAATTGCACGATCCTTAAATGTGCACACCCAGCATCAGCAGCATATAGAGGTGGTTTATGGGATTCAAATGATGTCTTTAACAAAGCAAATAAAATATTAGTAGATAGATCTGAAAGAATAATACAATGGTGGTAGAAAATAAATTAACAGATAAAGAGAAAACAATTAAAAACTTTAAAGATACTTTTTATAATTTATATGGTGTAAAACTGTATATTTATACCCCTTTAAAAAATCAGTCAATAATATCTATTAAAGTTTTTCATGATGCCGCTTTATCTGCATTACATGAAAATAACCCAGATTTTATAAATATTGAACATTTAAGTTATAGACTTAAAACTAGACGTTTTACTATATACGTTCAAGTAATGTGTTTTTTAGCTGTAAGCGCTGGTCATACTAAAGTAGACGTAGGTAAGTTTTTAAAAAGACACCATGCGTCAGTCATTTACTCATGTACAGCAATTAAAGATGCATTTTCTACAAATGATGCTTTAATTTTATCAGCTTATAACAGCACTTTAAAAAAATTAAAAAACTATGTGGGATCTATTCCAGAAAATAATAAAAGCAAATCTAACTCCTAATGAAAGTTTAATATTATTTAGCATGAAACAAAAAGTATCCTTGCCTTTACTAGATCAAAAGGATAAAGTTAGTTTAGTTAATAAAGGATTTCTTGAATTAAAAGATAAAAAATATATAATGACAAGTCAATCAAAAGCAATATGTGCTAGGCTTGATAGTTATTTTATAAAAATAAAGAAAAAAACTGATATCCAATTGATGGGTAAAGACTTTCTAGAAAAGATAAATAACTATAGAGAAGTATTTCCAGCTAGAAAGCTACCAAGTGGAAAACCAGCAAGAAATAATGTTAAAGCTTTAGGAGAAGCATTTAAATGGTTTTTTGAAACATATGATCACTCATGGGATCAAATACATGAAGCTACTAGAATGTATGTTAATGAGTATAGAGATGCAGAATATATGTATATGCAGACAAGTCAATACTTTATATGTAAGCAAGATAAACACAGGGTAAAACACTCTACATTAGCTGATTACTGTGATATGATAGTAGATGGTGTAAGTACAGAAGATGAACACTTTAAAGAAAACGTAGTATGAGTAAACCAACATCAGCATGGGTGGGCCAATATACAGCCTTCAATGATGCACTGAAATATATGTATGCTAGATCTACTGGTGAAGAGAAGTCAATATATACTCCTTGGCCTAAATTTAATGATGCAGCTACTGATGGTTTAGAGTGGAATACACTTACTGTCATTGGTGGTAGACCTGGTTCAGGTAAGACGCTAATAAAAGATCAAATTATAAGAGAATCTTTTGCATTAAATCCTCATGATAAGTTTAGAGTATTAGAATTTCAATTTGAAATGGTTGGTAGAACTTCAGCAATTAGAGAATTTAGTTCTATTACAGGTAAAACATATAAAGAGTTATGTAGTGCAGGTAGTATACTAACTACAGATACTTTAAATAAATGCCATCAGTATGCAAAAGAAAGAGTTAAAAATCCAGTAGATATAATAAGTACACCAATGACTGTTAATCAGATGCGTGATCAGATAGATAGCTATATGAATTTACATAAAGGTGTAAAGACCATGGTAACTCTTGATCATACTATGTTAGTAAAAAGAGCTCCTTATCAAAATAATACATTAGATATGTTATTTGAATTAGGTGAGTTCTTTACACAATGTAAAAGAGATTATCCTGTACTGTTTATTGCTTTATCACAGTTAAATAGGAATATAGATAGTCCTGACAGAGCTATTGATGGTAAATATGGTAATTATATACTTGAGTCAGATATTTTTGGTTCAGATGCTATGCTACAACATGCTGATATGTTAATTGGTATTAATAGACCAGCTAAACAAAAGATTAGGTTCTATGGTCCTGATAGATATATCATTGAAAATGATAGAACCCTTGTATTACATTTTCTTAAAGCAAGAAATGGTGATGCAAGAATGAGTTTCTTTAAAGCTAAGTTTGAACAAATGAAAATAGAAGAAATGCAAACGCCTGGACAACAGGATAGAAGGTAACATTAATGAATTTATAACTAAATAACAATAATATGGGATTAACACCCTCAGAACGCAAACTTAAAGTTGCAAAGTTAAAAGAACAGCATGAAGATTACTTTCAAACAGAAGGTAAGATAAATGCATTATATATTCCTAAGATGGCATACAGACCATCTGGTAAAGATGAACTATACATAAGCTTCTTTCCAAGTGAACTTGAAAAAGAAATAGATGTATATACAGAATTTGTAAGTATTGATTATGATTCTGAAGATCCAAAGAGGACTCTATATTTACTTAAGTATAATCCGCACTGGAAATCTGAATATGAATTAATTACAAGTAACTCAGGATTTCAAAGGCACATGGTTCCGGTAAATGAATTAAAAGTTATTAATGATGTAACTTCTAGAGGAAAATCTATTATAGAAGAACCTAAATTTGTAGCGGATATAAGTAAAACGTTATTTGATTTGCCAAATCCTGATGGAGGATCAACCACTGTTCTTGTAGATAAACTTGAAGAGATCAATCAAACATTAATCACATTAACCAAAGTAATCAATAAATTTAATAAATAAATCATGGCAAACAGCGTATTAGTTATTGCTGATTCAGGTACAGGAAAGTCTACTTCAATCAGAACATTAAACCCAAAAGAGACTTTTATTATAAATATAGCCAACAAACCTCTACCGTTTAAAGGTTGGAAGGGCATGTACAGTCAGATATCCAAAGATAATCCAAAAGGAAACTTGACATCTACAGCTACTGCACCTGGTATCATTAAAGCAATGAGGCATGTAAATGACAAAATGGATCATATAAAAAACATTGTAATTGATGATTGGCAATATATGAGTTCTTTTGAATATTTTGATAGAGCCAATGAAAAAGGTTATGATAAATTTACTCAGATTGCAGCTAACTTAGCTCAAGTTGCTAAGTTGCCTAAAGATCTAAGAGATGATTTAAATATATTTTTCTTGACTCACTCAGAAGATTCCACTGATATAAATGGTAATAGAAAAATCAAAGCAAAAACAATAGGTAAGATGATTGATAATACTCTTACTCTAGAAGGTTTGTTTTCTATAGTTCTTTTTGGTAAAGTAAATAAAAACGATGATGGTGTACTCCAATACGGTTTTGAAACTCAAAACTCAGGAGAAAACACATGTAAATCACCAATGGGTATGTTTGAAGATTTATTTATTCCTAATGATCTTCAATTTGTAAAAGATTGTATTGATAAGTACAATAAATAATTAATTAATTAATAAACTAAATTATGTTAAACACTAAAGACATGTCTGCTGGAACAGGCAAAGCTAAACCAGTAATTGGAACAGGCAATCAAAAAATTAAGATCAATTCTATTACATTTGATCAAACTCCATATGATATGGATGCATACAACATTACACTTCATGTAGAAAGTGAGCCTATGGATGGTGATTTTAATGGCTTTTTAAAGGATGTTAATAATCCAAGTGGACCACGCTTTGAAGGTCAAGTTGGTAGAGTAAGGTTCTCTCCTTATCCATTTAAAGATACCACATTACCTAATGGCAATGAGATTAGCCGTGATAATGAAGTCTTAAAGGCAATGATATTCTTATCAGAAACTGTTAATAAAAGAGAAGAACTAGATGCTATTGAAGCTTCTACTATAGAAGATTTTATGAGTAAAGCTTCAATTATTTGTTCTAATACAGGCTATATAAACGCATGTCTTGGAGCAAGAGAATGGGAAAATAGAGAAGGTTATGTAAATAATGATTTATTTTTACCTAAAAGGAATAGAATGGGCATTCCTTTAGAAGCTCTTGATGTAGAAGATTCTAACCTTACAGTTTTTGATAAAACTGACAGCAATCATTTTAGACCTTTTGCTAAAAAAGAACCTACTGTTGTTAATAGTTTTGAACCAAGTTCTACTTCAGGATCTGATTTTGAACTGTAATATTATAAATTAATTTAAGTGGGTTCAATTAATTTTGAGCCCACTTTTTTAATATATTAATTTTATGTTTAATACTAAAAATTTTATAGATAAATGGGAAAATGTACCCAGTACTTGGGTTTTTGAACATTACCTAAATTTACCTGAACTATTGATTGGTCAAGATATAAAGATCAAATCAATATTTAATCCTATGGAGAAGACACCGAGTTTTTGCATATATGTAGATCAATCTATAATGCAATATAAATTTAAAGACTTTTCAACAGGTAAGGGTGGTAGTAAGATTGACTTAATAAAGTTTATGTTTAACTTAGATGTTAATAATGCTATAACAAAACTGACATCAGATTATAATAAATATAATAAATCATCACAAGCTATAAATAAAACAGTTAAATCTATAAATAGATGGAAAGTTGACTTTATAAAAAAAAGACAATGGACTAAGCTTGATAAAGACTTTTGGTTAAGCTTTAGAATAGGGAAGACATTATTAACTGAATATAACGTCAATCCAATTGAATATTATAATTTAATTAAAGATGGGTCAGACAAAATAGAATCACTTACAATAAACCCTAAGTGTGGCTATGGTTACTTTGATAAAGATAATGATGTATACAAGATATATCAACCTTTTAACAAAAAGTACAAATTCTGCAAAGTTAAATCTTATCTGCAAGGTAAAGATCAGCTATCATATAACAAACCATATTTAGTTATTTGCTCATCACTTAAAGATGCAATGTGCCTTAAAAGTATTGGTTACAATATTGATGTAATTAGTCCTGATTCAGAAAATACTATCATTAAACCTCATATTATTCAAAACTTTAAGAATAAATATCAAAAAGTAATTACATTATTTGATAATGATGATGCAGGCAAGAAAGCTGTAAAAGTTTATCATGATAGATATAATATTCATGGGTTTGTACCTACTATATGTAAAGATGTATCAGATGCTATGAGGGAACATGGTTTTGATAAAGTTCATGCAATGCTAAAACCATTATTAAAAGAAACATTAAACAAATAGACATGAAAAAAACGTTAGAAAGAGATTTAGATAACGGATATATAGGAGGGGTATGCTCAGGATTAGCTAATTACACAGACATGTATCGAATAGAATGGAGACTTTTGTTCTTGCTTGGATTTGGGCCAGTACTTTATATATTTTTATGGCTAGTACTTAAAAATAAAAAAGAATATTAACAATTAAATATAAATAAATATGAAAAAAGCAGTATTAGTATTAGTAATGGTAGTTGGAAAAGCAGTAGCTAAAAAGCTATGGCCAGAAGACTGGAATAATGATCCATTTTCATG
>TARA_R110000764_G_scaffold542_6_pt1 | contig 10860 bp, 18 predicted proteins | sample TARA_R110000764 | Tara Oceans TARA_R110000764 (sample SAMEA4398111) | marine metagenome | biome: Polar Biome; feature: [SRF] surface water layer (ENVO:00010504); material: water (ENVO:00002006), including particulate matter (ENVO:01000060) such as... | depth 5 m
CATAGCCACCACCATCGTCATAGCCAGCACCATCGTCATAACCTTGCTCAATGTAATCATCTTCGTAAAATTCTTCCTCTGGGCCTTGACGCATTTCTTTACGAGCCATTCTATTTTCAACTCTTTGGCGTTTGCGTTCTTGGTTTCTATTTGCTCTTTCATCTCGCATATCAGCTCTTTGCTGCTGTCTGTTTCTGCGTCTGTCAATACGCATATCTTGACGACCTTTTTTACGATCTTGTCTTCTTTTTTGACGAGTTTCCGATTTTACTCTTTTTCTCGCATCACGCATTTGTACTCTTTCGGTTTTATTGTCAACTCTTTTTTGTCTTCGAGCTGTTTTTTTCTGTACTCTTTTTGCTTTTCTTTTAGCTCGTCTGGCTTTAGCCTTTTTTCCAAAAAGTTCTGAATATTCACCAAAAGCTTCTTCAAATGTTGCGACTCTGGTTTCTCCACTTTCAGATGGGCCGAGAGTAATTATAGTTGCTGGTTCGTTCATTATTTTTTATTTAGAAATTGATACATCAATAACTGGTTTTCCAGTTAATAGTTTACCACTTACATAGCCAGCTATTGCTCCTCCAATAGCATAAATATAAAGTTGCTTTTTTGATTTTTTCATTTTTTTAGCAAGGGCAAAACCTCCTAAAGTTCCGAGAACAGCTGCGTAAATATGAGCATTATCGTACTTCTTGTCGTTAGGCATTTTTATTTTGGTTGGTGTTGGTCTGCCATCCACACCTAAATTAACTTCGGTCATTGTTTCAGTATTAATTGGTTTAACATTTTTGGCGTAAATTAAATTGCCTTTTTCTGTTCTAAAAAGGCGATAATCAAATTCACTACCCCTCCTACGCCCATTTATTGTAATGTATTCTCCTTTCAACTCTTTACCTTTCTGGAGATAATTTTCCGTAGCCGTAAAGTTTTGATGTAAGCGATTTGGTGCAAGTATGGTAGCGTTTTTTAATATTTCTACTTTTACCATTTAATTATTTTTTAGCAATTAAGACCATACCAAATAATGCAATAACTGAAACCAGTCCAATGATAGTAAGGTCTGTTGTTGAATTTCTATTTGAGGCTGCTCCATCTATACCAGAGAAGCCAGAAGCACACATACCACAACTACATGAATTTCTTTCTCCAGAGGCGTTATGGAAATCTTCTGATATAAAACTATCACTATTCATGGCTTTTTCGCCTTGAACGTCTGGATCAATAACTTCTATAATAGATTCGTCTTTCGGTTCTACTTTTGGAGCTAAATGTTTTAATATGAAATCTTTATGGGGGTGTATCTCTGCAAATTGTTTTTCAATAACAATTTTATCTGGAGCTTCTTTATACATTTCAGCAAGCTTTAACTCCAAATCTAAATGGTTGGTTGCGTCTTGTACTCCTAATTTCTTTAAAAGTAAACGGCAATTATGCGTATTAGCATTAGCTAACAACGCAAGCATTGAAACATCTTTTTTTAAATGATTGCCTTTTGCAGACCTATTTTTCTTTTTTGAAACCACGTTGTTTTAATTTTTTAACCAAAAAAGGGCAAGGCTTTTGCCTTGCCCTTTAGGTTATTGCGTTAATTGATCGCTTGTGTTCTAATGAATTACGACTTCCTTACCCCTCTTACGTCTTGCGTAGTCTGGATAATGACTGGTGCTACATTTTTTCCACTTAAACGAGGTGCTCTTGCACTATTCAATGATGATCCACCATTCAATTTAGCCTTTCCAGAAATCATTTTCACTGGGAAAATAGAAATCACTAAGACAGCATTCGCTTTCAACGTAAAGTTGATTTGCGAGTTACCATCTATAACTACTGGTTTTGTGACATCAAGGATGTCAGACTGAAATTGGTAAGCATCTCTCATAATAGACAAGTTCAATGGAGTCGTATAAGACTTACCATTTGCGTCAAAGTGCGTCAAGTTCAGCGTTTGCTGTAATTGAGATGGAGTAGAAGATTGAAATCTCCATTTTCCTACTTTGAAAAACTTGTTGTTAGATTGTGCTAACAAACGTGCATAAGTTCCACCTTGTAAGTTGGTAATTGTAATACCAGCTGGGTTTCCATAGTTACCCGCAACGCCATCAGTAAAGAGGTCGTTATATCCGAATAATCTGGCTTCTAAATCCCCAGCAGTTGTGTTTTCATATTGAATCACATAAGGATCAGAAATCTGCATAGCTCTTTGTCCAGAAGCATACGACATTGGATCATCTCCATCTGCAAATGACATTGGATCGTTAAATTCATCGTCATCGTCAAACATAGCATAATCTCCCTCGTAGTCATCGTAGGAATCAAAGCCACTCATAGTTTCGGCTTTGCCTAAGTATGAATGTAGTTCTTTTTCGATTGAGTTCATTTTTTTATGAATTACAAAGTTAAAAATTATTTAAAAATTATCGTATCGGTTTTTTTTTGTCTTGACTGGCGAAACTACATATAGTAGAGAGCCACAGAAAGCTGTACGTTTACTCAATATTAAACAGCTTGCGTTGCTAACTTGTGGTTATTACTTACCAGCCAATTTTGGTGCAACGACTTTCTGGTGTACAGCTAAACCAATCATAAAGATTCCAAGCATTATTACCATATCCGTTGTATTTAGTGTCGGTTTTCCCATTACAAAATATTTAGAATGTTATATTATTTATTACACTTCCAAAAATACTACAATTAGTATATATAAAGAAGCATCTTAAAATTCTTTATTTTATACGGAAGCCCTAAATATTTATTCTAAATCATTGATTAATAAGGAATTAATTAACGATATATAATAACATTATCGTACAATGAAACAAAAAAAAAGCAGCTTTGCAGCTGCTTTAAAACTCATGATAAAGTAGGGATTAGCTACTTACCAGTTGTTTTGGGTTTGGCTTTTTTCTTAGCTTTTGCTGGTACTTTAGATTTAGCTTGTTCAGATTCAATAGTGTCGTACATTTCGGTTACTATGTCTGCCTCGGCATTCATAGCTACAACTGGAGCTTCATCTGGAGCTTCATCTGGAGCTTCTGCTGGAGCTGGCGTATCTTCTACCTTTTTCAAATCTTCCTTACCTATTGGACGTATATATAGATTGTGGGAATTTAAAACCTCTTTAAGTTGTTCAAATGTAATTCCGTAAAAAATTTGTTCTGAGTAGAAACAATTTTCATTTTCCGAGTTTTCCATTTGAATCTGATCGTTCCAAATTACTCTAATGCCTTTTTTTAGAAATTCTGGAAACGATTTACGTTCTTCGATTTCTTTTTTAGACAATTCTTTTTCTGGTTCGTATTTTTCAATACTTTGAGCTAATCCAATGTTTACCAATTTCATTGTAGCTGTGTCGTCAAATAATTTTAAAAACATATCTATTTATTTTAAATTAAAAAATGTAACCTTTAAATTGTTATCTAATCCACAGCTTATGACAAAGGTTAAATCAAAAGTTGTGGAGTAATCTTTTAGTTTGCTTAAATCATCTTCAAGTAAAATAGGGGTTTTAAAACCAAAGTTAGCTGTGCTGGTGTGTTCAAAGATAGTTGTTTGAGATGAAATAGTTAATACTAAATTAGTTAAAAGTAAAAAAGCTTGCTCATGTTTTTCAGATCGTTTATAAAGAGGTAAGTATTTTGTTTCTTTATTTTTGGTAATTAATAAATCTAAATCTACATTAGGTTTATCATCTTCTATTTTTATTGCTGTCTGAAAAGGAATATTATATGCGTGTAAACCTTTACTTTTTACCATTAAAGAGTACATAGCTATACTATTATTTATCTCCTCTTTTTCTTCAAAAGCTCCGATTAACTTAATTATATCAAAATCACTAAAAAACAAATCGCAAATGTAATCTGGCTTATAGCAGCTAATTAATTTATCTGAATTGTTTAACAATGGGAAATCGTACCCTCTTGTTAAAGAGCTGCAAATAGATATGAACCCAGAGCTATCTATATTTGTCATGTAATAATATAAGTCATAAAGCCAATTAAAATCTAAATGAATATTTTTAGGTAAATAACATACAAATTGAGTTTCGGCTTTTCGTAACGCATTATTTAAACTGACTACTTTATTGCTATCCGAATTAATAAAAGTGCAATTAGGAAAGAAAAATTTATATTCTCCTTGTTTAGCTTTGGGAGCAATTAATATTAAATTAAAGCTAATACCAGTACGATCAATATCTATATTGTTTCGTACTGATAAGGTGTCTAAATCTGTATTTTCAGACAAATCTGAAATTATGCTTATTTCTGTTTTCATGAAAGCTTTATGCTTTGGTTAAAGTAGGTTCTTTCTTTTCCTCTTTTTCCTCTGGTTCTAAAATATTTTTCAATTCTAAATAATGACGAATTTTAGTTTCGTAATTTGACTTCATCTCAGTCATTCTTTCATTACCAGCATCCATTTCAGATTTTAAAGACTTCTTTACAGCTTTATCCGTATCTGAACGTGAAATAGACAATAAAGCTTTTTTACGCATAAACTTAAAGTTCTTTTCTACTTCTGGATAGCTTTCATTTAAGCTGGCGAAATATTTATTATAGTATTCTGTCCGATCCTTAATTTGCTTGTTTATTTTAACTAAACGAATTTCTGTATCTAAAATGATTATTTCTATTTCGTTTTTTTCATGAGTTGTTTTAGAGGAAAAATCGGTTTTAATGTATTTTTTTCTCAGCTCTAAATGTTCATGCAGCTTTTTAAGAGTTGAAATACCCTCTTGGATATTTATTAAATGTGGGAATTTTGATAAAGTTTTCTTATCCATTATTTTTATTTTAGTCATTATCGAAAGGAATTGAAGAATGGTGGTTTAATATAAAGTCTGGCTGATCTACATTGAAAACAAAAGAAAAGCGAGCTTGAACACTTGGGCCGTTACCCATATCAAAAACGTAAACGCCAGATGATATTAATAGGTCTGGATTATTGGCGCTTTTTTGATTTATAACAGATAAGTAAGTAACCTTATCTATAATATTTTTGCCTAAAAACTCAACAAAATAATCTTTAATATTTACTCTTTTTACTTCAAATGAATTAGCTATCGTTCCTAAAAGAACAGCATTTTTGTCATACAATGCTAATATTCTTTTAATATCATTTGTTTGCATTGTAGAGGCCCAGTCAAGTAAAAACTGGTTAATCGTAGAACTAAGTGAAATCATTGTTTATAGGTTTTATAGATTTGTATAATTAAATGTTTAATTGATCGTGGTAAACTAAAGGGTAAAATTATAAATAAAACCAAATAGGCTATTATAGTCAACATTATACTTTTAGGAAATAGTTTAGTAAACTTTCCTTTCAGCTCTTTAGGGCTTAACCAAAATAAGTGAATAAATAAGCTTATAGCCGTTAAAATGGCCCAGTAGAATGTATATTTTAATAAAATACTAAGCATTTCCGTAATATTGTTTAGTGTAACTATCTATTGTCTTCTGCATCGCATCATTCGAGGATATGTTGTGCATATCTGCATATTCTTTTACTAATCTCTTATTAGTGTTTAAATATTGCTTTACAGCCACTTTAAATTCTTCTAAAGTAAATTTACCCTCTATTTTATTTTGAAAGTTAAATATGTAAACAAAAAATCTTATATCGTCATTAAAATATCTGTTATTCACTAATATTTGAGCGATTTTATATAAAGCTAAATTTGGTAGTTTTCCTTTAATATCGTTTACGTTGTCTGCTTGGTAGTGCATCCTTACCCATCGAGAATTTTGCCATACTCTTGGCTCTACTGGTCTTGCAGATTGATAACTTATTAAAACATCAACGCCTCTGTGTCGTAAATTAACCAAACCACCTACTACGGCAGCCATGTGGCTCATATTTAAAATATATGTATTAATATCTTCTAAGCATAACATACCATTTCTAAAGTGCCTTATAATATATTCTACGGCTTCTTTCTTTTCAGCTAATCCAACTCCAGACGCATCTACACGCCTAACTTCGTTAAGCTCTGAACGGCCAAAAGCCGAAACATCACGCAACGCAAGACGTTTAGGGCTTAATTTTATATCTGCTTTAGCAAATTCAGCTTCTGTATATTCTCCATTTGTATCAAAAATAAGAACCTTTCTACCCTTAACTTTATTGTAGAATTTATCCTTTATATAGTCTTTTATAGTGTGCATATTTTGATATGTCTTACCGACTCCTTGAATACCAGTAATGCACATCATTCCACACTCTCTTGATTGTTTTTCCATTTAGCTGTAAGTTTCTACATTTTCTAAGTCATTCCAAGTAATGTTTTGGGGAGCTGATCGTCTTTTTGTTGGTTGCGTTTCGTCTTCTTCATTTAGCTCGGTTATTTCTTCTGGAGTTAATTCCTCGGCTGGCTCTGGCTCGTATTGAACTTCTGGAGCTGGCTCGGTTGGAGCTTGTTCTGGAGCTTGTTCACGAAGCTGGTCTAAAATAGCTGCATTTTGTTTCTGTATCGTTACTCCCTTTATTAACATAAGACCAAATACTTTAGCTCCAATTAAGGCTAATTCTTGCGTAGGCGTTGGTGCTATTCCTTTCTCTAAAAAAACCTCTGCTAAAGCCTCTGTTAATTCCTCTCTTTCTTCAATTCCTATTTTACCCTCATGTTCAGATAATAGACGTTGTTGAGCAAAGAATTGTTTAATAGCTACTTCTTGACCATCGGCAAGCTGAACCAATAACGTCAAGTCCATTTCTCCAGAAGCTTCGTATTCTGTTAATTTCGCCTCTGTAATATCTTTTGTGGTGGCCCATAAGAAACCTCTTTCAGATAAATCACAAATTAAATTAGTTACTTGTTTTGCAAACCTTTGGCTTTTCTTTTTAGCCTTTTTGCTATCCATTTCATTAAAACTTGGATTAACATGGTTTTCATTAGGAATGTTAGCTGGTTCTGGAGTAGTTTGATTACCAGATGAAGCTTCCTCTTTAGGATCGTCTTCATTAGGCATTTCAAAAGCATCTTTAAAATCAACTGGTTCTGAAAAAGATTGTGGAGAACCATCTCCCTCTGGAGATAAATTATTGTAATTATCCATTACATAATCTCTTATAATAGGCTCGCTCCTATTTAAAGGATCGGAACTACTATTATTGCTTTGAAAAGTTTTCTCTGGCGTAGGAGTTTCAGCAATTATATCTCCATCTGTATTCTTAATCGGTTCTTCTGACATATCTATATTATCAACTTGGGTTTTATCTGTTTCTACATTTTCTAATTCGTTTGCGTCTTCTATACAATATTTCGCATGAGCAGATTCCAGCTCCTCAAAAGTTTTAGCTGGTTCAAATTCATTAATGCTTTTATTCTTTAACGCATCTCTTAATTCATTTACCAGACGTTTCTCTTTGTAATTGGTGTTACCTCTTTTGCTGTAAACTTTCATGACTTAGAGTTTATATATTCAAATAAGCGTTCTTTTGAACGCACTAAATTTCTTTCAAAAATTTCGTCTTCTTTAAACTTTTTGGGCTGGTGGGCTTTATACTCTTTTAAAGCTGACGTAACGCTATTATGATAACGGCTAAATAAAGAACCAATTTGCCTTATAGATAAACCTAAAGTATAATGCAATAAGCAATAAGCTAATTTTCTGGCTTGTTGAATGTTTCCCCTACCTCGGCTGGTTATTAACGAATTTGGTGTAATTTCATGAAGTTCCGAAACTAACTTTAAAACATAATCAACTTCGGCTTTTTGGTCTGTTTTTTTAGATAAAAGCAAAACCAAAGCTTCATTTAATTCTTCTATTTCGTATTTTTGTAAACCAAGTGCTATATTTTTTAACAGCTTACTTATATGTTTATTCTCCTTTGACATAGACAAAGTTAGTTTTGAATTATACAAATATAACTAAAATAACGTACAATGAATGATCTGATTAATACTAAAGTGCAAGCTATTTTTAATGAAATAAAAGGAACTATTGTAGAGCTGGATAAACATGAGCTTTTCAGCAACATAACTTTATCCGTAGGAAACCATAATAAGCGTAAGGCTAACTTAGTTTGTAAAACAATTTTATATGACAAAATTGTAGAAAACCAATTCAAAGTAGGAGATAAGGTTAAAATACGATTCTTTTTAAGTAGTTCAAAAAAACATGATCGCTGGTACACTAACGCTAATATTTTAGAGGTCATTAAGGCTGACTATTAATTCATGTGTTTTTGGAGTTCATGCTCCTTTATTTTTTTGTCTAATAGCATCACTTCCTCACGCATTTTAGTTATTTTTTTATTATCTAAATAAGTTAAAAGTGCTACTACTCCTCCTAAAGTCCAAGTAATTGCAATTAAATTCCAAACTTTAGGACTAACTTGTTTTCTTATATTCATTTTGTAGTAAGTTTTTTGATTACAACTTGATTGAGTATAGAGAAAGCACCCACGATCACAGCCATTTTTAGTAAACTATTCGTAGGTGGAATAACAACTTTAAATTTTTTATTTTCGTTTTTTCCAATATTGTAATGAATTATAGCCTCGGCCATAAATATAACAAACGTACTCGCTAAAATAATTTTATCGGTTTTCTCCATTTTTTTCTTGTCGTGGTAAGTACCAAAACTTATAAGCTGCATAACCTATTGCTGCCGTTAAAATAACTGCAATAACTAAATTTGTGCTTCCTCCAGACTTCCCAGATGGTGTTGTCGTACTTGTATCAAATGTTTTAATCATGCTTAGTTCTTTTGTAATTTATAGTTATTTTCTTCTGTTTCAATAAGACTAAAGTTAGAAGTAGAAATTCCATTTTGGCCTCCATTATCGTAATTGTCAAATATTGTCGAATATGTTAGTTTAGCTGGTTTAATATCATCTACACTTATAATTGCGTTTCCAAAATTATCAAATAAAAATGATAACTCGTTTTCAATTTTTAAACCGAGTTGTTGTTCTGGACTCAATTCTGGAGCTTCTTCTTTTTTTATTTGTGAAATAACGTCTGGAGCTGGAGCTGGTAAGTTTTGATTTGAGCTATCTATATCGTTCATAAAATCAATTATTTCTCTGGAAACCCATTTATCGTTGGATCGAATTTTATCTAAAACGTCTTGGCTAACATTTTGACCTCTGGCCTCAGTCATTTTTTTAGCGTTAGCTATTCGTTGAATTTGTTTAATTCCTAATTTAGCATCAGCTGGTAGGTCTGAAACATTTAATTCGTGTTCTTCGAGTAATTGCTCGTAAGCATATTTTTCTGACATATTTATTTATTTTATACGCAAAGTTAAAAAAATTAGACCAACTTACATTAAGTTTTTAATTACTACAAAGTAATTTTTATCTGAATTAGTTTTCTTTTGTTTATGGGGAGCTATTTTTCCATTCTCTAAAGGTACTTTTGTCATAGTAACACTATTGCCTACATTACCCCCTATCATTTTAGCTTCTGTTGGCGAAACGTCAACAACAATATCTGTATGGCTTTTGTAAGAATTATCTGTGTCATAGTTTATACCAGATACTCTTGGTCTGCCTATTAAATCTCCGACTTCGACTTTAACTTCGTCTGGTTTATAACCTCTAAATTTGCCTTTATTATTTTTTCGGTTTTTAACTGAATCTCGTATGTAAGTTGAATGACTTGCTGATCGCTTAAATTCATCGCCAGCTCCAGTTTTTTTCATCATAGCCGAAATAAAAGCAGCTGACCATGCTTCATTTATTTTTGTTTTATCAGATTTATCTTCCCAGCCAACAGCTTTCCAGTATTCTCTTAATTCGGGCATAGTACGTTGATCGCCCTCTTTAATAGAACCATTACCCCATTTTTTGTATTCAGCCAAAACATTTTTAACTAAGCTTCTTTTAAACTTTGTAAGTTTTCCTAAACCAAATTTAGCTCCACTAAATAATTGTTTTTTAAATACAAAAGCCAAGGTAACAGCTGTTAAGGCTATTAAACTGGTAATTATAAGTAACCTCTTTTCTTTTTTTTCTAAAGCCATAGTTTCTTTTTAACTATACATTATATTTTTCCTCTAAAACAACGTGCATAGGCTTCCAGTTAGTTTCGTCAAAAGGGTTAATACCTTTTGCCTCTAATTGTTTACGGCTTTGTAATATCCATTCGCTTTTTTCAAAGTCATTATCAGCCATATCTATATCACACCATTCTTTGCAGTCTGACCTATCTAAAGTTTTTTCATATTCCCAGCCGTTTATAATTTTATCCGACTTTCGGTGTACGGCAAACCAGTTGTATTTTTTGGGTATTCGAGTAGCTTTTTTACTCTTGGTTTTGCCTCCAGTTTCAAAAGCAGCTTTAACGCTGTCTGAACCTATTGCTTTGGTTCTACTTACACTTGACATAGCTTTGCCTTTGGATCGCCCTTTAGTAACAGCTGCTTGCATAATTTTAGCCTTTTGCTCTGGAGTTAAAGTTCTAAATAATTCTTTCGTTTCTGGACTCTTTAAAATAGCTCTAATTTTCATTGGTCTTCCAGTTGCCCTTACTAATTGGCCAAGAAGCTTTCTAACTAAAGGCTTTTGCTCTGGACTTAAATTAGAATAAATCGCATGAGCAGCCAAACCACCTTGTATTACAGCACCTACCCAATATTTTTTAATAGGCCCTCCACATTCATACATATCCATTTCCCAGTTTGAAAAATCTTCTTCTGACCAAGGAGTTTCGTCTTTATGTTTCATTTCCTCTGGGTTATCTTGAAAATACAACTCTGCTTTTGTTCTGGCTGCGTCCATTCTTTCCTCATAATCTTCGCCCTCCAATTCCATAGGCATATCCATACCAGCGTACATGAACAAATCCTCCATGTTTTCTTGTGCTAAATAATCAGAGTAATAAATAGTTTTTTCATTTAATGGTACATTTCCACC
>TARA_R110000764_G_scaffold176359_1_pt1 | contig 10846 bp, 6 predicted proteins | sample TARA_R110000764 | Tara Oceans TARA_R110000764 (sample SAMEA4398111) | marine metagenome | biome: Polar Biome; feature: [SRF] surface water layer (ENVO:00010504); material: water (ENVO:00002006), including particulate matter (ENVO:01000060) such as... | depth 5 m
ATCGCCTTCTATCCTGACAAGCCACGGCCCTGGTACTTCATCTGGCCGGTCATGCATGTCTCCGGTTCCAAACTGATCGACGACGTCTCCAAGGCGGACATTGTTTTCCAGTTTGATGATTCCACCGAAACGAACAATGCCGTACCCGCCGTTCGGGAGAATGCGCTGCTGGTCAATTTCGGCTGCCAGGACGTTTCCAAGACGACCGTCGCGGAAGCGTTTGGACGCGCCGCCGGTTATTCGCTGAAAGTTGATCCGACCACTTATGAAGGCCGCATGGTCGAAAAGTCCGAGTTGAACGCCGCCCATGATGGCCGTGTGCTGGAAGGACCGCTCGATACGCCTGTCGCGGGCAAGACCTACCAACTGCTGGTCGACAACGAGATTGACGGCGGGTTGGTCGAAGATCTGCGCTGCTGCATCGTTGGCGGATCGCCGATCATCGTGTTTCGCAAGCGCCGTCCGCTCGCGCGGCGGTTCCTCAACGAGAATGTCGAAGTTCTTCTCGACGAGCCTCGCAATTGCTACACGGCCGATGAAATTGGCGTGATCGAGCGCTTTGCGGCTGACGTCGGGCTGGACTGGGGCGGCGTTGACGTTCTACGTGACCGGACATCCGGACGGATATATATCGTCGATGCGAACAAGACCGACATGGGCCCGCCAGTGGCGCTCAAGCTTGGCGCGAAGCTGCGCGCCACGCGCCGCATGGCCATCGCTTTTGCCGGCGCGTTCGCACCGAAGAAGCGCTGATCCGGGCGAGCAAGGCGAAAGTTCAAGAGTTAAAGCATGGCTATTCCATATGTTCGGGGCATCGAGTTTGAATACGGCGAGGTCCAGCAGGTCTCACCGCTGATTCGGCGCGTGATCGCCAACAATCCGGGTCCGTTCACCTATGTCGGCACAGGCGTGTACATTGTCGGGCACGGCGAAGTGGCGGTGATCGATCCCGGTCCGATGGACGAGACCCATTTCGAGGCGCTCAAGGCAGCCCTGAAGGGCGAAACCGTTACCCACGTCCTGGTCACCCACGGCCACTCCGACCATTCGCCGCTTGCGATGCCGCTGGCCGAATGGGCCGGCTGCAAGACCTATGCGAAGAATTGCGGCATCCCGACCGCCAAGGGCGAGTTGGGAAGCGCTGACGATCTCGGATTCATGCCGGACGTGAAGATTGGCGATGGCGACAGCTTCTCCGGCCCGGGCTGGACGTTGGACGTGATCGAGACGCCGGGTCATACGTGCAACCATCTCTGCTTCGGCCTGCGCGAAGAGAATGCCTGTCTCTCCGGCGACCATATCATGGGCTGGTCGACGACCGTGGTCGCGCCGCCTGATGGCGACATGGCGGACTATATGGACAGTCTCGAGAAGATCCGTACCAAGGGTTTCGAGACGCTCTGGCCAACGCATGGCAACCCGGTCCGGGGCAAGGAATTCGTCAACGAATTCATCACCGAATATGCCAGCCATCGCCGCGCCCGCGAGGCGTCGATCCTCGAGCACCTGCGCAATGGCGAAACGTCCATCCCGGCCATGGTCGCGATCATGTATGCGGACGTCGAAAAGCGCCTCCACCCCGCAGCAGCGATGTCCGTGCTCGGACACATGGTTGCCCTGATCAAGGCCGGCACCGTGCGCACGCCTGATGCGGCACCCACGGTGCGCTCACACTTCGAGCTGGCCTCCAAGTCCGCCTGACAGGCCTATTGGCTCGCCAGACGATCAAACCCGGCATACCAGATCGGTGACGACCATGCCCGCTCCTGCAGGGTCGTGGGCAGTTCCGGATTTGGCGGGGTGCCATTGCGGACCGCGTCCCATGTCGACCAGCGGCAGGTCGGATTCTCCAGCACACGGACATAATAGGCCGCTTCGAGACCGGCATCGAAGTCCGGATCCTGCCAGTAGGCCTTGAGCTCGTCGGCGCCGGCACCCGGCTCAGTGCTGCAATCGGATATGTCGACGCTGGCGCCATTGTCTGCGCAGCGGTGCGTCACGGCATCCGGCACGGCACCGCCGGAACAGGCGACGTCATGGACCGCCTCGTGCGTTTCGCCGCCGTCGGTCCAGACCTTGACCACCTGTGCGCGCTGTAGCGGCGCACTCAACGGATCGCGCACAGCCCAGACCAGGAAGCCGGGGGCGGTCTCTCCGCTTACTTTCGCAAGCTGTCCGCCCATCGGCACGCCGTCGTCATAGGCCCGTTCCAGCAGGGCGGCATCGTCCAGCATTGCAGGGACATAATCCATGCCGGCAAAGAAGCGCACTTTCATGCGCGGGCCGGATGTGCCGAAGGTTTCCTTGCGATTCATGGCATCGAATATGGCTTCGCGCGTGTTGGATTCGGCCCAGACGCCCGCCAGTCCACTGGAGCTGAACTGGGTTGCCGTTATTTGTCGCCGTGTCTGGGGGTCTTCGGCGCCATCCCATGTCTTGCCGCCATTGGGCGGAACCGACCTGCGCGCTTCGGGGCTGGCGCCATCCTGCGGAGTCTTGCCCCAGTGGAATTCCTCAACCAGCGACGCCGCCGCGACATGCGTGTCGCTCGAGCTGATCAGGCCGAACTTGTACGGATTGAATCCTTCCGTTTCCTGCAAGGCGAGGCCGCGCTTGTAGGCGGAGCGGACAAAGTCGCCCGCGCCGGGCGTCGTTTTCATCGTGCTGCCGATGAAATACTCGTATTGTTCGAAATCGGCCCATTCGTCGTTCGGCGACAGGGTGGGGGATGTTTCCGACGTGCCCTTGACCTGAGACACTTCGACAAGCGGTTCGTTACGCATGCGCTTGTCGGCATAGGCTGCCGTCAGCGGCTCTCCATTATAGGTTTGCAGGGCGAACATCTCGCCGTTCGAGGCATTCGAGTTGTGCGGAATGGCCAGCACGTCACGGCCTTCGCTGCGTTGCCCTTCCATCCATGTCCACAAGTCTTCCGGATTGGTGGAATCCAATGTCGAGAACAGGCGCTGCGGTGCTTCGCCCCGGAAAATGACATTGCGGTGCAGGTTGCCGGCTGCGGGTGGGCCGTCGCCGGGAACCGCCATCATCGCCGTGAATTCATAGCCCGAAAAGGCCGTGAACTTGCCCGGCTCATTGTTGCGCTCTGCCGAGTCGATTGTTGCGGCCCAGACGGAATCGATGAGATTGCGGTCGTAGATTTCCGCGATTTCCTCACCCGAAACGACCGTGATGCCGACGCGCAGGAAAGACTTGCCCGGATCAGTTGCATCTTCTCCGAACACGGATTGCGCAATTTTGGTCTGTGACAAGGGAGACGACGGCGAGTCCATCGCGGGCACCACGCCGAGGTATTCGCCATGATCGGTGACGGCGAGGAAATCCAGCGGCGGGCCAGCCAGTTTGATGTCGTAGCCGGCGGGGTGACGGATGGCTTCGCCCTTGGCAAATCGGTAGGCATCGTCCGGGGTCGCGCGCACGCCGAAGATATAGGCGTCGAACGAATTGCTCGTGTGCACGTGCACGTCGCCAAAATAGGCATTGCGGGTCGGGCTGGCGGCAGGAGCGAGCTGGTCAGCGGCGGGTGCCGGTGCTTCGGGTGCCTTGGCGGTCGTTGCGCCTGGCGCACATGCGGCCAGGGCGAGGGCCGGCAGGGCCCATCCAAAATGCTTCCTCATTGTGTTTCCTCTCCCGTTTTTTTGGGGAGAGTGCCGAAAGTCCGGGCAAGTGCAAAGCGAAAATCGGTGTGGCGGCTTGTTGTCAGCGGCTTTCAGGCGTCCGGCGGCCGCATCATGCCAGGCAATGCGTTTGGCATCGGTGCTGATGCCAGCGCCGGCATTGAAACGAGGCAAATCGCGGCAATCGCGCCCATGAATCGGGTCATCGCCGGGGGTCCTCTGTGTGCGAGTCAGGCGTCAGGCTTTCCAAAGCGACGCCAGTCTGGCAGCAGTGCGGGACATCTGGCGCAAGCCGGAAAGCCACCGGAGCCAGAAAACATGATGCTGAAAACCTTGATGAGTTCGACCGTATTGGCCGCCCTGATGTTGTCGCTGACTGCCTGCGGCGGCGGTGGCAGCAAGGCAGACGACGATATGCCGACACTGCGACGGGGGATTTCAGCGAGGGTCGATACGCTCGATCCGCACAAGTCTTCCGCCCAATGGGAAAACATCGTGATCGGCGACATGATGATCGGCCTGATGACTCACGACCAGGAAGCCAAGCCCGTCTACGGCATGGCCGACAGTTACGAAATAGACCCCACCGGCCTGGTGTGGACGTTCCATCTCGGCGACTATGTCTGGTCCGATGGCGTGCCAGTGACGGCGGATGATTTCGTCTATGCGCTCCGCCGCATCGAGAATCCGGAAATCGCGTCGCAATACGCGTCATTGCTATACGTCATCAAGAATGCGGCGAAGGTGAACGCGACCGAGCTGCCACCGGAAGAGCTGGGCGTGCGCGCCATCGACGACAAGACGCTGGAACTGACACTGGAATATCCCGCGCCTTACCTGCCCGGCCTGCTGACGCACTACACGACCTATCCTGTGCCCCGTCACGTGGTCGAGAAATATGGTGATGCGTGGATCCAGCCGGAAAATATCGTGACCAACGGACCCTACAAGCTGGTCTATTGGCGTAGTGGCGACCAGCTGGTGTCTGAACGAAACCCCACCGGCTTTGCCGCTGACCAAGCCTGTTTCGACCGTGTCGTCTATTATGAACTCGAAGACCAGACGGCCGTCGAGAACAAGATTGCGGCCGGCGAGCTCGACATCAACAATGCGTTTGATGGCGCCCGCCAGTCTGAACTCGAAGTGAAATTTCCCGGCTGGCCCCGCACAACGCCATCCCTCAACACGACCTATTGGAGCATGAATTCCTCGCGAGCCCCGTTCACCGATGTTCGCGTGCGCAAGGCACTCGCGATGGCGCTGGACCGGGAATTCATCGTTCGCAACGTGCTCACGCCCGGTTTCGAGCCGGCCTATTCCATGGTCCCTCCCGGGATCAACAATTACGATGTTGCGCATGCATCGGTTGACTGGAAGGACATGCCCCGCGCCGAGCGCCTGATTGAATCCCGACGCCTGCTTGAGGCGGCCGGCTACGGCCCGAACAATCCATTCCGGTTCGAATACATTCACCGCTCGACGGATGACAATCCGAAAGCCGCGCCGGTCGCGCAGTCGAACTGGGCCGAGATCGCGCCCTGGGTCGACCCGATCATCATCAAGCAGGACACGAAAGTGCTGTATGCGCGGCTGCGCCAGTCGGACTTCCAGGTGGCCGATGGCGCCTGGGTTGCGGATTTTGATGATCCGATCAACTACCTCTACCTGCTCGATTCCCAGACCGGCCAGCAGAATTACGGCCGCTATTCCAATCCGGAATATGATGCCCTTCTTGCCAAATCGAACGCCGAGCTGGACCTGACGAAACGGGCGGAAATCTTCGCCGAGGCCGAGCAATTGATGCTCGACGACTATCCGATCACGCCGATGTGGTTCCAGGTGACCAAGAACCTGGTCGATCCGACCCTGACCGGATGGAGCGAGAACGCCGTGGACCAGCACCGCTCGCGCTTTCTCTGCCGGGCGGGCCTGAAAGCCGACTAGCGGGCACGCGTGCTGACGTGAAGGCGCATCGTCGCGTCGGGGAGATCGGCAGCGACGATGTTCTGGTGCGCCAGATGGCGACGGTGGGGGCGAATCAAGTCCCGACAGATGCCAGACAGGGGGAGGCGCGCGGGCGCGGCGAGCCTGCGTTTGCGGCCGGTTCCCATCACGCTGGCTCACGAAACCGTGCATCTGGCGACGTTGAATCGCCATGTTTGGTCATCTCGACGGCAGACCGCGGATCCGGGCGCGGCGTGATGCTCCCGGCATGCTTTTCCGGCAAAGTGTCCGCGTTTCCGGACGTTCGTGTCACGTCGGCTCATGGCGAGGCTCTTTCGATTTCCTCTGTCTTTACAGCGCTATGAGGGGAAATTTTCCGCGATTTCCGTTCTCGCGTGGAATGACACTGAAAATCCGCTCTTTTTCAGCAAGATCTTGCTTTCAATACCGATGAAGTGCTTGGTCATCCTCAGTTTCTGGCTGACATGAGGCAGAAATTACCTGCGACTGAGGCAAATAAACCACACCACTCTTCTTTTGATGACAGATAAGTAACGACGCGTTGACGGATGCGTCACGAAGGTCTTATCGGTAGGTACATGTCCCAGAAATAGGGGTCTGGGCACGTAGTGGCTTGCCAGTGGGGCAGGCCAATCACGTTTTTCTGTTGGAGGTTATCTCAGGTGAATCGTACTTTTAACTCTAGGAAGCTGATGGGGGCTGCGGCCATCGCATTGGCCGCGGGATTCGTAGCGCCAGCTATCGTTGCCGCGCCCGCTTACGCGCAGGATTATACGTCCGGAGCGGTAACAGGTACTGTGGTCGATCAGGACGGCGCGGTAATCTCGTCAGCCGTCGTCAAGCTGAAGTCTGTTGCTCAAGGTTTTGAACGCGACGCGACCAGCAATGCGTCGGGCGATTTCCGCATTCCGTCGCTGCCACAAGGCGAATACACAATTGAAGTGACTGCGTCGGGTTTTGACCCGCTGGTCAAATCGTCGGTCAACGTTTCTGCTGGCCAGACGGCTGACTTCACGCTCTCGCTGCTCGAGGCCGGTTCCACGCAGGAAACGATCGTCGTGACCGGCGTGCGCCAGAACCTCGACTTTGCAGGTACGACGCAGGGCCTGAACATCGACGTCACCGAACTCGCGAAATCACTGCCAGTTGGACGGAACCTGACAGCCCTGACGCTGCTTGCTCCTTCGACGACGCAGGGTGATTCCACGTTCGGTGATTTCTCGTCCATCGCAGGTAGCTCGGTCGCTGAGAACGCGTACTACCTCAACGGCCTGAACATGACGAACTTCGATAACTATATCGGTAGCTCGCTTGTTCCGTTCGAATTCTACCAGTCGGTTGAAGTCAAGACATCTGCTTATCCAGCAGAATATGGTCGTGCGACAGGTGGTATCCTGAACGCAGTCAGCAAGTCCGGTACGAATGAATTCACTGCCGCACTTCACCTGAACTATGAGCCTGATGGTCTGAACGAACAGGCTCCAGACACATACGCCCAGCGCAACGCGCTTGATCAAACAGAGAAATTCTCTGCGACGATCGAAGCCGGTGGCCCGATCATCAAGGATCACCTCTTCTTCTACGGCCTGTATGAGATGCGCGACAACGAAACCAAGGATGCCGGCTTCCTGTCGGGCGCCCAGATCGTTGATTCGACAGATGATCCATTCTACGGCTTCAAGATCGACGGCTACATCACCGACGATCACCACCTGGAATTCACGTTCCTTGACACCAGCCGTCAGACGATCCGTGGTTCATATTCTTTTGACTCCGCAACGGACCAAATCGGTGCCCTCAACGGCCAGACCTATTATGAAGACGGCGGCGAAAGCTATGTCGGTAAGTACACCGGCACGCTGACCAACTGGCTGACGGTTTCGGCTGCATACGGCATCAACAATGACCAGGCGGTTATCCTGCCAGGTGATTCGAGTGCCTATATCACTGACTCCCGCGACGCCTATTCCGGCGCTGTCCGGGGTACGCAGACCAGCACCGAAGTGACATTCCCACGTGAAACACGCCGGGAATTCTACCGGGCAGATGTTGATACCTTCTTCAGCGCGCTCGGTGATCACCACGTACGGTTTGGCTACGACCAGGAAAAGCTCGACTTCTCCCGAGCAACGATCCGTCCGGGTCCTGATGGCGTTTCCTACGAGTACTTCACTGCCGGTGCGACTGATCCCCTGGCCAATGGCCCAGGTGGCGTTGCTCCCGGAACTGAGTATGTCGAAGTCAACTATTATGAGTCCGGCGGCCAGTTCTATGCTGAAAACACCGCGTTCTACGTTCAGGACGAATGGCAGGTTAACGACCGCCTGACCCTGAACCTCGGCGTGCGTCTCGACCAGTTCGCCAACTTCAACGCTGCTAACGTCCAGTACGTCGATTTCGACGACAATATCGGCGAACGTCTTGGCTTCACTTTCGATCCTACGGGCGAAGGTCGCAGCAAGTTCTACGGTAACTTCGGTCGTTACTTCCTTCCCGTTGCGTCGAACACGTCGTATCGCCAAGGCGCGGCTGAACTGTACTATCGTGAGTACTACGAGTTCACGAACGATCCGCTCGTTCAGGCTTCGCCAACGCTCGGCGCTCAGATCACGGACTTCCAGGGTGCACAGACGTGTCCTGCGGCCGTGTTCGGTTCGGCTGGCTCAAATGCGTGTGTCGTGACCGGTGACGGTTCGGCGCTTGATGCTTCTGCTGCTGTTTCGCAGAACCTCACAGCAACCGAGCAGGAAGAATTCGTTCTGGGTTATGAGTACCAGTTCAACGACCTGTGGAGTGCCAACGTGGCCTTCGTCTATCGTGATCTGATCAAGACTGCGGAAGATGTTGCGGTTGATATCGCCGTGATCGAACTTTGCCAGGACGAAGGTATTTCTGGCTGTGAAGACATCTGGACGGGCTACCACCAGTACACGATCATCAATCCAGGTGAATCGGCTACGATCACACTTTCCGATCCGCTTCCGGGCGAAACGGAAGTGCGTACGGTTGACCTTTCGGCTCAGTCGCTTGGCTATCCATCGGCAACGCGTACCTATCAATCGCTTGAATTCAGCTTCGATCGCACGTTCGATGGTCTCTGGGGTCTTCGTGGTTCGTACACGCTCTCCGAAAGCCGCGGTAACTCGGAAGGCTATGTCAAATCTGATAACGGCCAAGACGACTCCGGTATCACGACGAGCTTTGATACGCCGAACTTGACGGACGGTACGGACGGGCTTCTGCCTAACCACCGCGCCCATAACTTCAAGCTCTTCGGGTCCTATCAGGTTACGGACAACCTGCTGGTTGGTGCCAATGCATCCCTTACATCGCCACGTAAGTTCGGTTGCATCGGTCGTCACCCAGTGTCCTACGATCCGGCAAATGGTGAGTATGACCCTGCCAACCTGTACGGTGCGGAATCCTTCTACTGTGCGGGTCAGCTGACCCCACGTGGTTCCGTCTTCGAGTCCGACTGGTCCAAATCGATGGATGTGTCGTTCCGCTACAAGCTGCCAATCGAGTCCAAACTCGACTACGTGCTGCGGGCCGATATCTTCAACATCTTCAACTTCCAGAGCGCATTGGACTTCAATGAGCTTGGTGACCAGGACAACGGCACGCCGAATCCTAACTACCGGAAGCCAACCTCGTACCAGACGCCTCGCTATGTGCGTCTTGGTTTCGACGTAACTTTCTAGGCTCTTTGCCAATCCAAAATCGGGAACGGCGGTCCTTCGGGGCCGCCGTTTTCTTTTGTCCGGATGTCAGGAGCGAGGGTAGTTCGGCCTGATCCCAAGACGCGCGAATGCGACCGGGCACGCCGGACGCTGTCCGGGCCGTGTCCGGGCCTCAATCGTGCTTTTATCGTGCTTTTTTCCGTGTAGCCGGAGTGGCGGAAAGGGCGTGGTCTTTCCCGCCTCAGGCGGCGCGCCACCGCGCATAGAGCGCCGTGGGCAGGAGCCGGTCTGACCCCTGTTGCGGCAGGGCCATCTCTCCCTGTTCCATCACGCCGCCGAGCGGGCTGAGCCGGTCAGCCAGGGTCTGTGACAGGGCGAGGTAGGAGAGCCGCACGGCATAGGCCGTCGCGATGACGAAAAGTGGCGTGTCGCTCAGCAATTCCCGAATGTTATCAAGCAGGGGCGGCAGGTCTTCCTCGAAGCGCCAGGTCTCGTTCTTGGGACCGCGGCCGAATTTTGGCGGGTCGAGCACGATGGCGTCATAGCGGATTTCGCGGCGGATTTCGCGGGCGACGAACTTCATCGCATCGTCGGCTATCCAGCGGATCGGCTTGTCGGCGAGGCCACTCAGGGCCTGATTGTCCTTGCCAAACCCGTTCGATTTCGGGCTGGCGTCGAGATGTGTCACCTCGGCGCCGGCAGCAGCGCAGGCGAGCGACATCATGCCGGTATAACCAAATAGATTCAGGACTTTAACGGGCCTTTTGGCGGCGCGGATCTGGTCCTGTGCGAAGCGCCAATGGACCGAATGTTCCTGGAACACGCCCATGTGGCGGAAGGCCGTGCGCCGGGCGGTGAAGGTCAGGTCGTTCCAGCGCATCGGCCATTCTTCGGCGGCGCGTGGCGACAGGACTTCCCACTGGCCGCCGCTTTCGTCGTCGCTGCTCTTGCTGGCGAAAATCGCATCGGCCTTCCAGCTGTCCAGAGGCCGGGCAGGCTCCCAGAAAGCTTGCGGGTCGGGGCGGATGACGGACTGGCTGCCAAAGCGTTCCAGCTTCATCAGGTGCCCGCTGTCGAGCAGCGCGTAATCGTCCCAGTCGTCGGCGATCAAGAGCTTTGTTTCTGTAATCATTGGTAATTTCTCTGCCGCCAGGCTTCGTATGTCATGATGGCCGTGGCCTGCGCAAGGTTCAGGCTGTCGGCGCCGCCGCGCATCGGGATCAGCGCCAGCGTATCGCATGCGGCCTCGATGGGCTCCGGCAGGCCGGCCTGTTCATTGCCCATGATGATCACGGCGCGGGGGCCGAACGGCGCCTGATCGTGGCGCACCGTGCCGTTCACCGAGGCAGCTGTCAGGCTCATCTGGCCAGCCTTTCTCCACGCATTGAACTGGTCAAAGGTGGCATTGGCGAACGGCATGTCGAAGATCGACCCCATGGACGCCCTTACCGTCTCGAAACTGTAGGGATCGCAACAGGTCTCCAGCAGGATGACGCCCCTGGCCCCGGCGCAGTCGGCGGTGCGCAGGATGGTGCCGAGATTGCCGGGGTCGCGCACTTCATAGAG
>TARA_R110000764_G_scaffold72290_1_pt1 | contig 10827 bp, 12 predicted proteins | sample TARA_R110000764 | Tara Oceans TARA_R110000764 (sample SAMEA4398111) | marine metagenome | biome: Polar Biome; feature: [SRF] surface water layer (ENVO:00010504); material: water (ENVO:00002006), including particulate matter (ENVO:01000060) such as... | depth 5 m
CCTCTGCCATAGCTGGACAGGCTGCTACCACAGCAGGGAATTTTGTGTTTCCTGGTGCTGGATCAATAATTGCCAATATAATTCAGCATGGTGCCGGGAAAACCATAGCAGGCACAGCGCCATTTATAGAGCACGATCTTTACAAAACTGGTGCATATCCGAAGGGTGCGGGCATCATTGATCCGGCCACTAACGTCGTTTGGAATGAATACCCTATGCCGCCAACTACAGCGGAGAACCTTCAGGAGCGTTTCGTTGATACTGATTTAGCTCCAGACGGATCACGAGTAACCCCTGCCCAAAATACATCGGGCCTTGGATCATATCTCGCAGACTACTACCAAAATAAAAATGTCGCACCGCGACCAGCGGAATTAGCGACTGCGCCGGATCCTTTCGCTCCTGGTCCCGAGTCTGAAGAGTACGGGCGATATGAAGAGCAGGATCCTTTCGCTCCTGGTCCTGAGTCTGTAGAGTCTGGCCGTTATAACACTGGCGGTATGGTTAATCCCCGTCCGATGATGGGGGGCATAGGAGGGCGAGGAGAAGTCCTTCGAAGAATGTTCGGGAGAGCTACTTAGCCGACCCCCAATTGTCTCCCAGACCTACGTCTATTCTGGACGGTATCTTCATATCCGGGACGCAGTTCTCCATTAGATCCTTGATCTCGGTCACCTGATCGTCGCTCTCTATCGAAAAGCACAGTTCGTCATGAACAGTGAGCATGGGCCAATGACCACGGTCTATGCAGTCCTGCATTGCCTTCTTGGTCTGATCCGCCGCGGACGCTTGGATCAAACGATTGAGGGACTTGTACACAAACGCAACCTGGTAAGTGGCTGGATTACTGCGGGACCAATTCTGGTCTCTCTCTTCCACGGGGATGCTTAATATCTCTTGCCACTGTTCTTCAAGTTTCTCCGCATGAATAATAGTTTTAGCCTCCTTGGAAAATCCTCTGGGCTCTCTCATAGGAAAACGGCATTTTCGTCCCAAAAGAGTCCTAATTTCGCGTCTTTTTGATGCTGCGTCCATAACAGAGGACGCTAACGCCCGAATAAAGGGAACTTTCTCGTCGTATTCTCGTCGTATTTCCTTTGCTTCTTCAAACGGAATGTCTCCCAAGGTCTGCGCCAGCTTGCCGATACCCATCCCGTACATGGTTCCCAGATTAATAATCTTGGCCTGGTACCTATCTACGCCGGCAATATCCGCCATGATCTGGTGGAAGTCCACGTCAGATTCCTGATATTGCTTTACGATTTCTTTTACCTTGTCGCTCTCCCTTGTTGAGGGGGCCAGAGAGGCATAGTGCATCAACCATCTGGGTTCCTGTGAACTGTAATCAAAGCTTCCCCATCTACATCCCTCTTCCGGCAGAAAGAGACCCCGGATCAGACCCTTGATTTCTGGATGCCTTGAAGGAACCTGCTGTAGATTGGGATGGCTCGATGAGAAGCGCCCTGACACCGTGCCACCTTCATCGGAACGCAACTGGTTAAACTGGCAATGGATACGGCCCTTATACTGATGATTAAGAATCGTGTCCACGAAGGTGGTATTGGCCTTGTTGTATTCCCTGACTTCCAGAATCTTTTTGGCTACAGGGTGTTCATGGGTTTTCAGGAAGTGTTTCGTAAAACTTGGGGCGCCTGACTTCTCCGTTCTCTGGTATGAAAGTCCGATACTATCAAAAGCCTTCGCCAGACTTTTAGCGTTCCATGGTTCTATATGGACTCCTGTGTCCTTATGAAGATCCTTCAGAATCTCCTTCTCTCGTGATCGGAGATACAACTTGGTTTGCTCCGCCTTGTCCAAGTCTACTTTAACCCCCCTTTTCCTCATTTCGAATACAAGAGGAAGCAACGATAGTTCCATCTCCAGTATCTTCTCGCAATTGTCCTCTATCAGCTTCTCATGAAGAACCTTCCAAAGCTTTAGTGTGAGGGTCGCATCCCCCTCTGCATAAAAGGCCACTCTTTCAGCAGGGAGCTTCCACATCTCGGCCTTGGCATCCACGCCATGTTGCGCCGCGGCTCGTTTTAAGTCTTCTTCTTTTTTCTTCTCGCCCAAGTACGTCGAAGCAAGGGCGTTGAGAGAGTAGCTGAACCGGTTCTCGTCAAGAAGAGGAGCCGCCGCCATGGTGTCGAGAATAGTCCCCTTTACCTCGATTCCTTCTGATAACAGCCACCCCAAATCGTATTGGGCGTTATGAAATACCACCGACATGCCATGATCAAGTTGGTCTTGAAGCCACGTCAGAACAACATTCTTAGCCATGTTGCCCCCGCCTTCATGGGCAATAGGAAGATATGCGCTCCAATTAGTAGCAGCAACGGCTACTCCAATGAGATTTCCGTCATTTCGTGTCCAACCCGGCCCCAAGTCTCGTAAGTGGGGATCTCTGGTCTCTACGTCTACGGCGATAATTTTCTCGCTTGATAGATCAGGCAGATGACTTGGTGGCGTCCAGACCTTTTCGTCAAATAGATCTTCACGCATTTTGCTGCGACAACGCCGCCCAGAGTGCTGTATATGCGGAGGCATCTATTCCATCATCTTCATTAGGTGTTCCGCGCTCATCCCTGGCCACCTTCAACAAGACCATGCAAAAAGCTACGTCAGAAGGTGATACTTTGGCTCCCAAGTATGTGCTCCATAACTCCGATGTTCTCTTATGCAACTCCACATAATCCCCGTGCTGTTCCGCCCTCTGACCAGAAACAAGGGAAGCGGCCTCTGTTAAAATTTCATCTGGGGTCATATGTCATAGGCCCTGTTTGTTTGAGGATAAAGAATATGAAGAGATTCTTTTGCTCTCGTAACAGCTACATAAAATACCCTGTGTTCCGTTGAGGGGTTTCTGTTGTATTCCCGATAGGCAGCGTAGGAGAGATCAGGAACAACAATTATATTGTCAGCTTCTCCCCCCTTCATGGAATGTATGGTGCTAATCTTAATACGAGGGTTCCTTACGTTATCCCCTCTTTTTAATGCATTGAGAATATAGTTTTTCGTATCCAGGTCAATCTTCCCTAGAGCTCTATGCCATCTCATGGAACTGTCCGCCAGCAGTCCTAAATTGGTTGAAGCATATTGCATTGTATGGGCTTCTTCTTCATTTAGGCTTGTGAGGTTATTTGACCGTGGACCAAAACCTTTAACGAACCCTTCCCCGACCTTCATGAAGGTATAAAGGTTCCTGATTTTTGTGGGGGCTAGAGGTTGTCCCTTACACCATGATTCCCAATCCATAATTGCTTCATACGTTTTCAGATGGATGCTGGGGTGGCCGTTCCGACTGTAGACCCATCCCTCATTACGCAACTCCGCGGCGTAGTGAGATGCAATCCTGTTGGTTCGAGCCATCAGACACCATTCTCCTTCCTGAAGAGGAATGTCCCAAAGGTTCTGATGATACCGTACACTCCCTTCATCTTTCGTTGGATACCAATCTTTGGGCGCCCGGTCATCAATCTGATTGACAATGGACTGTGCCTGTTCCCACACGGACACTGGTACACGATAGGACTGATTCAGTACTGTTTTCTTTTCTGTCGCATTCAGGAAGGCCTGAACGTCAGCACCTTGAAAGTTCATGATGGCCTGATCGTCATCCCCAGTGAACACCTGTATGCGAGGATTCTTCCGCAGTACATCGACCATGGACCATTGAAGGGTTGAAAGGTCTTGAGCCTCATCCACAAACAGGGCTTCAATATCAGGGCAGACATCAGCCAAAATAAAATTCTCGATCATGTCCGTGAAATCAATCTTCCTGTAGACTTGCTTATAATTTTCGTAAGCCCTCACCAATCGTCGTAGTTCCACGAAATTAAGATGGTAGTCTCCCTGTGACCTATACATCTCTTCCAGATCAATCTTTTTGCTCCGGGACAAGTGATAGAGGTTCATGTAAAAATCACCTGTGGAAATACCCAGGGTATCAAAATCCGTTTCGATATTAGAATTCCTGGATCCAAAAGGAATGCCTACCGCATCCCCTATGATTTTTAAATCCTTTGCTCCAATAACATCATTTGGACTGTAGCCCCCAGCCCGATAAGCCATGGAATGAAGTGTCTGAAAGAAAGGCAAGTCCTTCTCCTCAAGCCCCCAATCTCGTCCTACCCGTTCCCGACTTTCTCTTGCAGCCTTACGTGTAAACGAAACACAGGCGATCCTCTGGGGGTCGATGCCCTCTTCTACACAGTTACGGATACGGTTGGAGTTCGTCTGGGTCTTTCCAGTTCCTGGTGGACCAAGAATGGTTTCATGTTGTTCTGTCAAAACGGTGGATCCTCTGGTTCAAAGGTAACTTCTGGAAGATCTACTTCTCCGCGGTTCATTTCTGGTACGTACCACACGCGAACAGATTTCCATCGGTCCTGATTATCCTTAAACCGATATGTCTTATCGGCCTCTACGCCGCCGTTAATTTCTTTCAGGCGCTCAGTGATCTGTCCCCTCGTGTAGAGGGTGAAATTGTTACGCTTCAGAAATTCCTGCAACGCGCTCAGTTTGAAATACGTGAGACCCTCTTCTGTCCACGGCTTGCCCGTCAGGAGTTCTTCTGGGCTATGCGCCGCGATACGTGACGTACAAAACGACTCCATAAGTTCCACGAACAATCCTTTTTGGGTCAACTCCTCTGGAACGGTAATGCGAGTTGCATTCTCCAGAAGCGTGTCTATGAGGTCGCGCCAATCCCCCTCCTTCATCTTGGCCGGCATCTTGTACATCTGTTCCATGCAAGCACGTTGAAACTCAACCTGCATCTGCAATTGCTTGGTTGAAAGCTCCAGCCTCGACCCGTCCACATTGACGAACCACACTGGAGGCTCCGACTCCACTACCGTCAATCCACCTACAATTGGATGGGAGTTATGAAATCCAATCCCGAACTTGCGGCTACGACAAAGAGACTTATTGCAATGGCTATGCAAAGGTTCCTGTTTGCAAGTGTAGACGTACTCCTTCTTCTCTAACTGTTCCTGTATTACGACAATTTCCTTGGCCGGAAGCGGCGGAGTGCAATGCTCTCTGTTATGTTTCTCCAGGAGCTCTTTCCAATCATTTGGCGCACACTTCCTATAGTAGATGCCCACATTAAGGAGTGTTGTATTGCGGCCACCTTCTGGAATGCCAAACTCCGTTAATTGTTGGCAGCAAGGTGGACCGTCAGATAATAATCCCTTATCCGAACCTAGTGATATGGAAGCAAGGGTTTTTGCTGATATTCTGAATTTCTTTGCTAACGCCAGAAACTTTTCCAGAGTCAATCCGTCGCCATCATCTTTCAAGGCATATCGTGTTGTATGCTTCGCATTCTGATAGGGAAGATTTATAAAGTTCCCGACATCTCCCCGGTCTGCTCGAACCTCTTCCTGTTTAGGAAATATCTCGCAGTTACCCCAGCCTAGAACGGCAGCGAACTCCGCTAATCTGTCGCGCACTTCGGCAGCGGCTACCTTCTCCGATAAGAACAGAAACAGGTGGGCGCCGCCTGACTTTGAGCGGCACATGATCAACGGAAGTTTGAATCTCTTGACCTTCGCCAGAAGAGCGGTGAGGTCAAGGTTGTAATCATCTATATCCAATGCGCCAAAACTGCATCGGCTTGTCTCGTCAATTGGTATCGACCCAACACCAAGTTTCCCGTCCAAGTGGTTTTGAACGAGTTCAACGGTCAACGGCTCATGGACAATCTGATAGTTCGCCTGAGTCTTGCCATTCCGGGCACGATCCAGAACGGATGTTTGTCCGTGGGCCTTACCGTATCCTTCAAATAATTGAAGAAATATCTCTGCCAAGCTCTCCATATGGAAAATGGCCCCCTCGCGTGCAGACGAGGGGGCCGCAGTCCTTCTTAGAACGGCACTTCGTCAGAGGACTGATCTTCAATTGCCCGTTCAGATACGGGGGGAGCAATCTGCAATTCCCCACTCCGAATGCTGGCATGAAGTTCTTTGCAATCGTTATAAGCCTCAAGACTACCGACCCGTTCACCTATGCCAATGGACCAAGAATACCAACTTCCTTTATCGTTCCCGTCCTCAATCGACTTCAAAGTATACATATTGGCAAATGACGGGAGTGTTGAGCCATTATGTTTCTGCATGGCAATCAGGGTGATCCACTTGCGCGACACTTTCAATTGTGTCTTTTTCATGTCAACAATCGCACTTTCCAATGACCCATCTTCATGCACGATTTTGATATAATGTTGCGCGGTTCTGACCAGTTCATTGCCGTTTGGCAAGACTTCCATACCACTATCTTTGTCCCGAACTGCTCTACGGACATCGTCACTGTCGGAAGATAGTTCTCCTACAAATCCACCACCAGCTGATCTTGGAACAAACTCCAGCATCTTCTGAGCGAAATGTACCGGCAACACTGAAACGCCTTTATCCGCATCCCATACCTTGTTTGTTACGGTATTGAAGATATCGCCCTGAGACGCTCCTTCAATAAAGGCTGGATCACTCTTCTTTACCTGTGGACTGAGTGCTTGAATAATACGCAGAAAAGGTATCTGCATATCTGAACTGGTTACATCTTCCAATCCTAACCCGGCATCTGCTTCAAATGCGGCGGATAGTTCTGATGGTAGTTTTCCGTTTCCATTTTTATTAGCCATGGTTCATGACCCTTCTAGCTTGGCTATTGTTCCAACGTGTGCGTTAAATATGTCTAGGTCTATTTCTTGGTTCGCTTCTACTCGTTCACGAATCAATTTCTTTAGAGTCATAGGCTCTACCCAGGTTTTCGATGAAGTATCAAAACCTTTCTCTTCAAGGTCAGCTTGTAACGACTTCGCGGAATTATCCTGAGTGACTCCGAATGACACACTAACGTCATTCTTAATAAAGTCTCCCGCTCCAATTGACCGCAAATGCGCTAAAGCGTTCTCTCTCTCAATGGGATCTTTTGGCATCGTTCCACTGACAAAAGTACGCAACGATACCTTGTTTCCATCTACCTCAACCTTGTCCATTCCCATCTCCGCCATTTTCGCCGGAATGAGGTCGTACAGATATCGGTCACGAGAACCCTTCAAAGTTTTAACTGCCTGCTCTGCCTTGGAAAGCTGCTTACCAACATCAGATACGATCCGAATCAAGTCACTTAATTCACCACCGCCCTCTGTTGTAAGGCCCTCAAAAGCAGAAGTATCAGCTTGGATAGCGTCCCAAACATCTTCTGTCTTTAAACTGCTCATAAACGTTTCTCCTCGTCAGGGGTTAAGTTCTCAATGCCACCACCATGCAGATTCACCTTCACGGGATAATAGGATTTTTCAATCTTATCCCACTTCAATAAATTCACACGGCCATGGTTTACAGATGCAGCTATTGCGAATGCAATGCCTATAATGGCTGGATCACCCATTGCCAAAAGCCAATCATCGTCACCAAAATTCCGAAGCTTGCGGCGACAGTCTGCCACAATTCTGCCCGGATTCAGATGAACCTGATCAAACGGTGAAGCAAGGGGTTCGAGGTCTCCCCACTTGAGTGCCGATACGATATCGACACGGGGATTTTCTTGTGTAACAAAAACAGCCATATTGCTTTCTCACTTTCTACATCCCCTTTCTAGCACAGATGAATCTATTTGCAAATGGTAAATTATGTGCTATTTTCCCATGCATGACGATTAGAGACTACGAATACAAAACACATCCCTACCAGCATCAAGATGACGTACTACGGAAATCGTGGAGCGAAATCAATTGGGCATACCTTATGGAAATGGGTACCGGCAAGTCCAAGGTTTGTATAGACAACGCCGCTATTCTATTTGAAAGAGGTACGATCAACACTTTCGTAGTCGTAGCCCCCAAGGGAGTCTATCGCAACTGGGCGAATTTGGAGATTCCGGCACACATGCCTGACCGATTTGAGAGAACAGTCGTGATTTGGCGATCTGGGGCTAACAAATCCGAGAAAGCACTTTTGATGGGCCTTTTAGAGCCCTCAGAGGCCCTTAGAATTCTCGTTATGAATGTCGAGGCCCTATCCACCCCCAAGGGGCGAAAGTACCTCACCGCGCTGTTAAAATCGTCCAAGGCACTATTGGCCGTTGACGAGTCCACGGCGATCAAGTCGCCCAAGGCCGCTCGAACCAAAGCTTTAATCAAACTTGGTGAACTGGCAACCTATCGACGAATCCTGACGGGCTTACCGGTGACCCAAAGCCCGATGGACTTATGGGCACAATGCCGCTTTCTGGACAAGGAACTGCTGGGCGACTGCGGCGACAACTTCTTCCAGTTCCAGTATCGCTACGCCATCATGAAAAAACAGCATGTTGGATCCCACTCGTTTAACCGCGTTGTGGGCTACCGTAATCTGGAACAGCTCGGCTCAATCCTGAAAGAATTCTCCAGCCGAATTACGAAAGAGGAATGCCTGGACCTACCTGCAAAGATTTACACGCAGCGTAATGTTTCCTTAACAGACGACCAGAAGCGCATCTACACGGAATTAAAGGAATACGCCCTCGTGCATATAGATGACGACAAATTCATGACGGCACCCAATGTGATGACCCAGCTTTTGAGAATGCAGCAGGTGTTGTCTGGCCATGTTAAATCGGATGGCGGCGAGGTCATCGAGGTAAACGATAATAGAATTAATGAATTAATGGACTGCCTCGAAGAGGTCTATGGGAAGGCTATAATCTGGTCACGATTCAGATACGATGTAAAACGAATCACGGAAGCCCTGACCAAGGCTCACGGACCAGGGTCCACGGTTTCTTACTTCGGAGATACAACCGATGAAGAGCGCAGTAGCGCCATCGAACAATTCCAGAATGGCGCTGCCAGATTCTTTGTAGGGAACCCGCAGACAGGCGGATACGGAATCACGCTCACCGCGGCCACTACAGTTATCTACTTTGCGAACAGTTTTGATCTGGCTGTTCGTATGCAATCGGAAGACAGAGCACACCGCATCGGTCAAACAGATCACGTCACGTACATAGATCTTATTTCAGAGGGGACCATTGACGAGCGGATCGTCAAGGCTCTTCGGAACAAGATGGATATCGCCAGTATGGTTATGGGCGAAGAACTGAAGGAATGGTTGAGATGAATTACGACATTAAAGCTATCGAGACAAAGTATGCCGGAACAATTTTTCGTTCCAGGTTAGAGGCGCGGTGGGCTGCTTTCTTTGATACTTTAGGGTGGAATTGGATATACGAGCCTTTTGATCTTGACGGCTGGAGCCCCGATTTTTTATTAAAACCAATCTCCCCCAAGAGGGCAGGGGTCTTGGTTGAAGTCAAACCCATTACGGTGTTTTGTCAAAATACAGCCGATCAGATAACAAAATCACTTTTTAAAACAAACAACGAACTAGAGCCGATGCTCGTCGGTTTGGAACCCATATTTTACGACGAAACTTGGGAGAACGGGGGATCAAAGATTGGTTGGTTAGCAGAAAGATTTCCTCCCGACTGCATTATGGGGATAGATGATTCATGGGCTTGGGGGGGAGCGCCCCTAAGAGATCTTCTAATGCCGTTAGAAAATGATTTTCCTGATGGGGGGTTATTAGCCGATTTTTGTCACGAGGAACAGGATTACACCTGCAGGCTGACAAACTACTACGAAGGAAACTCTGGATACATGAGTCCTAATATCTGCCGAGACTACTGGGGGGAAGCTTGTAACAAAGTTAAATATCAACCAAAGGAGAACACGAATGCCCGACATTAAGAGGTACAAAAGCGTTGCAGTCCCCATCCCTGCCTGGGAGAAACTTTTAATTCTGGCGGATCAGAATCAAAGGTCTCCAGCGCAGCAGATTGCTTTCTTGGTGGAAGTAGCACAAAATGCGCCGACAGACGCTGAACTTCGTCTCACTTATGGCGTAAGTTTACGCGCATGACAGAGAAGATGGACACGTTCTACCGAGAGCTAACGGACAGAACTACCGAAGAGCTCTCTCTGACGCCAGCATCAAAAACTATCATTTTGTTTCGAGTAGCAGTTGAAATTGGCGCAGAGGAACTAGGTCTTCCTCGTGTCGTCTATCTGCTATCGCGGCTAATGACTGCAACTATAGGAATCATGTCGGGGGACGAAGAAGTTGACTACTACTCAATACTGGAGGATTGGGATATTAATGATAAGTCCCAACATTGAGGAACTATGCAGGAGCAGTGGTCTATAATATTATGGGCCCTCCGTAAGGAGTCAGGCCTGACACGCACTGAACTCTCTGCGTTGTCTGGAGTTGGCGCCCGTACGATTGAGAATTATGAACGCTGTAAAATTCTTGAGCCCTCGATTTACAAGATCGAATGCTTATTGTGTGCCATGGGTTACGACTTAGATGCCATTAAGTCAGAGAATAAGTCATGAAGTTTGTATGTCTTACGGATTTATCTGCTGACATAAAACACATGATCGCCGATTTGCTGGCGGCGCTCCAGGACTTTCGACCAGCTTGGCGTGACCCAGGTTGCGTGATAGTGGGTTACGTCCTCAAGGCCAGCGATTTCGATATTCCGCATTAGCAGAAGCTGGGCGATTTCCTGTGCCGTGGCCCATGATTCTTTTTCCGCCGGGCGTTCTGGCTTGCCGTCACAGTAGTATGAGAACTGGCACGCCCATTTGACGGGGTTGCCATTCCAGTACCTTCCCTGTTTCACCACCTCACAGATCGTGTCTGGATATTTTCGGTGCGCGACACGATTCTGGACCACCACGCCCACTGCCAGCATCCCCCCCCAGCCTTGGTCACGGGCTTCGAAATAGATTGCCTCGGATAGGCATTTTTGTTCCCCGCCCTGGGCTGTATTCATAAA
>TARA_R110000764_G_scaffold22118_1_pt1 | contig 10819 bp, 9 predicted proteins | sample TARA_R110000764 | Tara Oceans TARA_R110000764 (sample SAMEA4398111) | marine metagenome | biome: Polar Biome; feature: [SRF] surface water layer (ENVO:00010504); material: water (ENVO:00002006), including particulate matter (ENVO:01000060) such as... | depth 5 m
ACTGGAGGTCAAATGACCAAATCAGAACTCATTGAAAGATTAGCAGATAAATTAAATCATTTAGCTGCGAAAGATGTTGAACAAGCTATTAAAGAAATTCTTGAAATGATGGCGCATACCTTGTCAAAAGGTGAGCGTATTGAAATTAGAGGTTTTGGCAGTTTTTCGTTGCATTATCGTGCTCCTCGCGTAGGACGGAATCCTAAAACTGGCGAGTCTGTAGAACTTGACGGAAAATATGTTCCACATTTTAAACCTGGTAAAGAATTACGTGAAAGAGTAAATCTTTCAATCGCGTAATTGCAGAATTAATGAATAAACGGCATGCTATGAGCATGCCTTTTTTTTGTGTTGCTTTGGATGAACTACTATGCGTCTTTATATTACCGTTATACTATTTCTTATTTTACTTGCCGTCGCGTTTATTTTTGGTAGTCAAAATGATCAAATGCTTACGCTAAACTATTTGATTGCAAAAACAAATATCTCTGTTGCCACAGCCGTTGGTCTATTTACTGCAATCGGTTTTGTTCTAGGCTTATTATTTGTTTTATTTTGGAAGTTACTGAGTATGGTAAAACCCAATAAAAAAAATCAAACGTTAACAAGTAAGAAGTCTTAGTATGTTAGGATTATTATTCTTATTGTTACCTGTTGCTATGGGGTACGGTTGGTTTATGGGGCGCAACAGCGTTAAACAAAACAATCATTCTGCGACGCAAGAACTCTCTATAAAATACTCTACAGGACTAAATTACTTATTTTCAAATCAACAAGATAAAGCGATTGACTATCTTCTTGAAGCATTGAAAGTAGAAGATGATACTGTTGAAGCTCACTTTGCCATGGCAAACCTCTTTAGGCGCCGTGGAGAGCTTGATAGAGCATTAAAAGTACATGAACATTTAGTACGCCAAAAGCACTTACCTAACAGTGCGAAACAACAAGCTGTGTTTGAGCTTGCAAAAGATTTTCTCAGTGCTGGTCTTTACGATCGTGCTGAAGATATGTTCCATAAGTTATTAAAATCTAAAATCTACGGTTTAAAGTCTTTAACTTCTTTAATGCAAATCTATCAATCGACTAAAGATTGGAAGCAGGGTATTGCGCTTAAGAAAGCTATTGCTAAAACCCGTGACACCAAACTTTTACACACGTTAGCAAATTTTTATTGTGAACTTGCGACCATAGCTTTAGATAAAGATGAATTTATCGAAGTTATTGAACTTCTAGATAATGCCTTAGGTCATGATCCAAATTCTTCTCGTGCAAATTGGTTGATGGCACAAATTTATGAAAACCACCAACAGTACGAAGAAGCATGCCAATGCTACAAAGCTATTTATGAACAAGACAAAGAGTTTTTTCCTGACGTAATTGAGAAAATGTTTACTTGTTATCAGGCGCTTAATGCTGAGAAAGAGTTTTTCAAATTTATTAGAAAAGTTTACGAAGAAACGGGTAGTACTAGTGCGTTAATTAAGTACTTATCTCATATTGAGCAAGCAAAAGGCGGCAGCCACGCAAAAACTTTTATATTAACTGCGTTAAAACGTCGACCGACCATTCGTGGTTTCAAACATTTTGTAAAAATGCAGATGGGTGATAACCAATCTGAAAATACAGCAGATAACCTTGAAGTCATTCGTGAGCTAGTTACTGCCTACTTAAATGTTAAGCACCGCTATAGCTGTAGAACTTGTGGTTTTAACTCAAGTACTCACTATTGGTCATGTCCTTCTTGTCATGACTGGGAGCAGTTGAAACCTATTCGTGGATTAGATGGAGAATAACTCAGCTAAATAATCATATAGCTGTATTTATAAATTATATAAAGCCTGTTTTCTGCAGGCTTTTTGATGCAAAGAGCGTTGTATTATTAAAAAATTAATTATTGAGGAGAAGCGCATGAGAGATGCAAAAGTTGTCGTGGCCTTAGATTTTGATAACAAAGATGAAGCATTATCTTTCGTAGACAAAATTCAACCGAGTGATTGCCGTTTAAAAGTTGGCAAAGAAATGTTTACTCATTTTGGTCCTGATTTTGTAAAAGCACTGGTAGAACGTGGTTTTGATGTTTTTCTTGATTTAAAATTTCATGATATTCCCAATACGGTTGCTAAAGCGGTTGCTGCCTCTGCAGAACTAGGAGTGTGGATGGTTAATGTACATGCTTCAGGTGGCCTTAAAATGATGGAAAAGGCAAAAGAAGCCTTATTACCTTACGGAGACAAAGCACCGCTTTTAATTGCGGTTACTGTGTTAACGAGTATGGGAGAAGAGGACCTTGCGGGTATAGGCATTACTAAGTCTCCGGCTGAGCACGTAAAACACTTAGCTTCGTTGACTAAGCAAGCAGGTTTAGACGGCGTAGTTTGTTCAGCAATGGAAGCTGAGTCATTAAAACAACTGCTAGGTAAAGAATTTAAGCTTGTTACACCTGGTATTCGCCCAGAAGGCAGTAATGCAGACGATCAAAAGCGTATTATGACGCCTCGTCAAGCCGTTGATGTTGGTGTTAATTACTTAGTTATTGGCCGACCAATCACCAAAGCTGCAAACCCACATGCCGTATTACAAGAAATTAACCATTCAATTAGTTAGGATCAACTAGCAAATAGAACTTTATATGCACTTAATTTGACAAATCTCGACAAGACTTCTAAACCTAATGCAGTGAATTATTATCTACAATAATTCACTTATAAGGAAATTAACTCTATTTAGAAGGAAAGTTACATGAAAAGTCACATCTATTACGCTCTTATAATTTTATTTACAGTATTATCAATGCCACTGCGTGCTGCCGGGTTTAACGAAGTTCCGGAGGTTGTATCTACTACAGAAGTTCATGTGGTTGATATCAATCTTGCTGATATTGAAACCTTAGCTTTGTTAAAAGGTGTTGGAGAAAAAAGAGCCAAAGCAATCGTCGCTTATCGTGAATCAAATGGACAATTTAATTCTGTTGATGATTTACTTAATGTTAAAGGCGTGGGAGAGCATACATTACAACTAAATAAAGGAAGAATTAAGTTGTAATCTTGGTAGCTTTGCGACATTAGTTATGTAAATCATTGCTACTTTTTTCATGAATTAAGTGTAACTAGGAAATAATATAAATTTTATTTCCTGAATTAATTGGTTATTACTTTAAAAAGTAGATTTATAAAGCGTCAGTCAATTTTATATGAAGTTATATAAAGTTATATGAAGTGAAGCTATCCAATATTAAAAAGCCAGTCAATCGACTGGCTTTTTGCTATTAACGAGATAGGTGTTAGTTTATAGCAAGCTATCTAGTGTTAATTCCATCATACCTTTGAACGTTGTTTCACGTTCGTCAGCTGTAGTTTGTTCACCAGTTTTTATATGGTCACTAACCGTTAATACAGTTAATGCTTTCTTACCATATTCGGCAGCAACACCGTATAAACCGGCAGCTTCCATTTCTACAGCTAAAATGCCATATTTTTCCATTAGTGCAAACATTTCAGGTTGAGGCGTATAAAACAAATCAGAGGTAAAAATATTACCAACACGAATTTTTTTACCTGTTTTTTCTGCTGTTTTTACAACGTTATGCAATAAATCAAAATCTGCTGTTACTGCAAAGTCACAACCATTCATGCGTAAGCGGTTTACATTTGAATCTGTGCTTGCTGCCATACCGACAATAATGTCACGTAGTTCGATATCATCACGAACTGCGCCACATGAACCTATGCGTATAATACTTTCAACGCCATAGTCTTTATATAATTCTGTTGCATAGATAGATATTGATGGAATACCCATTCCTGAGCCCATTACGGAAACTGGCTTACCTTTATAGGTGCCAGTGTAACCAAACATGTTACGTACGCGAGTTACACAGGTTACGTTATCTAGAAAGTTGTCTGCTATATATTTTGCGCGTAGAGGATCGCCCGGCATAAGTACCGTTTTTGCGAAATCGCCGTTGTTTGCTTCTATGTGTGCTGTTGCCATGAGTGTTAACCTTTTTTAGTGGTGTTCAATCACAGTAAGTTTCTAGCCATTGCTGATATTATTTTAACTCAGCCGCTATCAAGGGTGTTTTACTGATATGTCTTTTAAATGTTTAAAGTTGGATTCTAACTGAAAAAGCGTTCAGTGATCCAGTGATAACCTATACCACCTAAATAAATGCCGAAAATTCCAGCAATACCTGATAAAACTGGTGGTGCGGGTATAGGCAATTTAAGTAGCGAAAATATTAATCCCACAAATATTCCTGTGATTATCGCGATTATAACTTCGAACACGTATTCTCCTTGTTGATTGTTAATCAGCTATTTTAACCTCAAATTAACAATTTCAACAATGTACATTATCCTTTATTTGATACCTTTTGTTTTAAAAGTACTTTTTCACTGTCAGATAAGAAGCTTGCTTTTAATGAGTTCTCTTGCAACTGCTGAATATCTTTATCTGAAAATCCTAAGATGTTTCTAGCTAAGTTAAATTCATTTTTTAGCTCGATACCTTGCACACCCGGATCGTCTGTATTTAAACAAACTAATAATCCACGTGCTAGAAAGTCTTTAATTGGATGTTGGCTAATATCTTTAATGGTACCTGTTTGGTAATTAGAAGTAAGGCATGATTCTATGGCAATATTATGCTCGAGCATGTAATCCATAAGCTTTTCATCTCGATGACAAGCAACACCATGACCTATGCGTGTTGCATGTAACTGATTGATAGCCTGCCATATACTTTCTGGCCCTGCAGCTTCTCCGGCATGAATAGTGGCATGAAGTTGGGCTTTATTTACTTGGTTAAAGTGGTCGACAAACAGTTCGCCAGGAAAGTTATATTCATCGCCGGCTAAATCTACTGCAACTAAATGCTGTTTATGAACAAGAAGGGCGTCTAGCTCTGCTTGACATTTTTCTACACCAAATGTGCGACTTAAAATACCAATTAAATTAATTTTTACGTCATAAACTTTACATGCAGCATTAACACCGTCTATTACCGCAGCTACTACATCAGCAACGACCAAATTATTGTTCATTGCCATATAATAGGGTGAGAAACGTAATTCGGCATAATTAATACCGGCATTAAAAGCATCTTCTACGTTTTCATAAGCGATACGCTTACAGTCATCTAAGGTTTTAAGTACAGCAACGCCCCAATCAAGCTTACTGAGAAAAGCTAATAAATCGCTTTCACTGCCTTGAACTTGAACATGTGGAATAAATGCTTCAAAGTTTTTTTCAGGAAGAGCAATGTTGTGCTGTTGTGCTAATGCCCAGATAGTTTTAGGGCGGATGTTACCGTCTAAATGTCGGTGCAAATCAATTAATGGGAGGTGAGAGTGGTTCATAATACTGAGCAACCTATATATTTGTTTGATAAAAAATACGACGAGTAAATTATAAAATAAAGTGATTTAATTTTCATGCAAGTCGAATGTTTTGATTATACCGCTTTTTTCGTATTTTATGTTGCTATTAGTGTAAGAACACTGATAAGTTAAATTTGAGACTAATCATCTAGGTGTCTAGACGTAAATATACATTAAAATCGCAGCATAAAGAGAAACAACATGTTTGAGCAAACCGACGACGTTCGTATTAATAACATTAAAGAACTTTTACCCCCTATCGCATTACTTGAGCGATATCCTTCTTCTGAGCAAGCAACCAAGTCGGTTTTTTCTGGTAGACAAGCCATAAGTAATATTTTTAACAACAAAGATGATCGTTTATTGGTTGTTATTGGTCCATGTTCTATACATGACCCAAAAGCGGCACTGGAATACGGTGAACGTTTAGTAAAATTACGTGAAAAATATAAAAACACGCTTGAAATTGTTATGCGTGTTTACTTTGAAAAACCAAGAACAACGGTTGGTTGGAAAGGGCTTATTAACGACCCTTACATGGATAACAGCTTTCAGCTTAATGATGGTTTGCGTATTGGTCGTAAGTTGTTGCTCGATTTAAATAACTTGGGCTTACCTACTGCAGGTGAGTTTTTAGATATGATCACGCCGCAATATATGGCTGATTTTATGTGTTGGGGCGCTATTGGTGCAAGAACCACCGAAAGCCAAGTACATCGTGAACTAGCATCTGGATTATCATGCCCAGTAGGCTTTAAAAATGGCACTGATGGCACGATTAAAGTCGCTATTGATGCTATTGGTGCTGCTAGTGCCTCACATCATTTCCTTTCTGTTACTAAATATGGCCATTCAGCGATAGTTGAAACCACGGGTAATGAAGACTGCCATATTATTTTACGTGGCGGTAGAAAAACAAATTTTGATGCTGAAAGTGTTAAAACAGTAACAGAGCAGCTAGAAAAATCTGGTTTAAATACCAACATTATGATTGATTTTAGCCACGCTAATAGTAGTAAAAAGTTTGAAAACCAAATGCTTGTGTGTCGTGATGTTTGCGACCAAATGAGTAATGGAAATAAAAATATTTTTGGTGTTATGGTAGAAAGTCACTTAGTTGAAGGCCGTCAAGACCTAGCTGTTGGTGAGAAAGGCACATATGGCCAAAGCATTACTGATGCTTGTATCGGTTGGCAAGATACTGAAACGCTACTGGCTGAATTAGACCAAGCCGTTACCAATCGCAGGGCTTAATTCACCGCTTTGAATTAGCGTTTAAAAACTAGGTAATACATACGCCAAGCAATTAATTATTGCTTGGCGTTTTTTGTTAGGTCAAATCAATGTTTATTGTCCAGTTATTAACGTTCTATAAAGTGGGTAAATACCAATAATGATAAGGCTGTGAATAGCCCTTGTTGCGTTGTCTTGATTTTGGTTGTGTTATACAGCGTGATTTAACCTAATAAATATACCATTCACCGTACTTAACAAAAACTTATGTAAAGCAGTGTAAAGAACATTGTTTGTCACATTTTGCAGTCATACTATACTTACTTCATTAATATATCGAAATTGAAATTGTTATTATGGGGAAGGGTTTTGAAAGTTCGTTTTAACAAAGATTTCAGAATGAGTGAGCGAGATAATAAGCATAAATCTAGTTTTCTTTTTTGGAAAATATCCAAGTTAACTACAAGGTTAAAGGCAAGTAATATACTGGTAATGAGTATAGCTTTGCTTGTGGGTGCTTGTAGTACTCCTACAGGGATGTCTTTTCAAAAATCTAGTCGTTTAACAGAGCATAATGTCCCAAATAAGTGGCAAGAAAATATAGCATCAACTGAAAATGACATAATAGCAACTAATTGGGTTAAAAGCTTTAAAGACAATGATTTAGATGAGATAATTAGTTACGCGTTACAAAGCAATTATGCACTTGATGCCGATAAAATAGGTGTTGCGCTAGCTAAAGAGCGTTTAAATATAAGTGCAGCTACTGACTTTCCAGAGCTATCTTTATCTCTGGCTAATTCAAGAAATAAACAGGTTTCAAACAGTGTCACAACGTATCAAAATAGCGCTGACCTTAGTCTCGATTTAAGTTATGAAATTGACCTGTGGGGAAAACTGTCAGACCAACAAAATCAAGACAGATTAAGTTATGCAGCAGCGCAAGCAAGTTACCAGCATAGTAAACTAACGTTAGTCGCTGATATCAGTAAAGCTTGGTTTAATTTAACCCAAGCACAACAGTTGCTGACTTTATATCAAGAACGTGCTGAAAACCTTCAACGTAATTTATTAATGATTCAATCTTCATATCAACTGGGGTTGAATGATGCATTAGATGTTTATCTCACCAAAAATACAGTTAACCAAGAATTGGCTCGTGTCGCTCAACAGCAGCAAGCATTGAAGGTTAGCAGTAGAGCACTTGAGCTTCTGGTAGGAGATTATCCGTTAGCTAAAAAAGTAAGTGAGCAGAACTTACCGTTTATTGCTGATGAAATTAAGCTAGGTTTACCTGCACAATTACTCACCCGAAGAGCCGATATTCAAGCAAGTTGGTTATCGCTATTAGCGTTAGATGCTGGCTTAGCGATAGCACATAAGCAACGTTTCCCAAGTTTTAATTTAAATGCCAGTGTTGGAGATAATGCCAGTGAATTAACTAATTTGCTCAATGGTGGAGCATTAGCCTGGTCTTTAATGGGCAGTATAACCAGCCCGTTATTTAATGCTGGCCGACTCGAGTCACTGGAAACCCAAGCGAAATTAACCGTAGTTCAAAACGAAAAGCTATATTTACAACAAGTTTATCAAGCCTTTGCTGACGTGGAAAATAGCGTAAGCGAGCGAGAGTCGCTTAATCAGCAATATAATTTTTATCTTAAAGCACAAGAAAACGCTTTAGCGGCTGAAAAACTTTCATTTGATCAATACTTACGTGGCTTAGTCACCTATACCACGGTATTAGAAGCACAAAGGCGCTCATTTGATGCTCAAACTACCGTTATTCAACTAACCAATGAACTATTACAAAATAGAATCGAAATTTACCTTGCTTTAGGTGGTGACTATCTTGATGGCACAACCCAAACGCAGCAAATAAACAGTACTAAAGGTAACTCATTACCAGCATCGTTAACTAACCGTATAAGCATGGAAAAGTAATGTCGTTAAAATTAAAAAAACTACTACCGATCATCGTATTATTGTCGCTCTTATTTGCAGCCTATATTGTTACAAGTAATCCTCCTTCAGCAAAGCGGGGGCGTCCAAGTGCATTGCCGCAAATTAGCGTTGAGGTAAAGAAATTAGTGCGTAATGATCTTGCTATCACAATTGACAGTTATGGCACCATAAAGCCTCGTACACAGAGTGTGTTATTGCCACAAGTATCAGGCCAAATTATCCGTATTAACCCAAAATTTAGAGCAGGTGGCTTTTTCGAACAAGGCGACGTATTGCTTGAATTAGATCAAAGAGACTTACTCGCCGAAGTTAAAATTGCACAATCGAGCCTGTTTAGTGCAGAACAAAGCTTTAGTGAAGAACAAGCGCGTGTAGAGCAAGCCGAGCAAGACTGGCAACGTTTAGGTAATGACAAAAAAGCGCCTGATTTAGTACTACGCAAACCTCAATTAATGGCGGCACAGGCATCAGTTTATTCAGCCCAAGCCAGTTTATCTAAAGCTGAATTAGCCGTAGAGAGAAGTAACATTGTTGCGCCATATACTGGACGTATATTAAGTAAATCAGTTGATGTTGGACAAGTCGTCAGTATTGGGACCGAGCTTGCAGAAATTTATGCCGTAGATTATGTCGAAATTCGTTTGCCACTTAAAAATAAAGACCTCCCGTACATGATGTTGCCAGAGAGTAATCGCTTTGAAAATGCCACCGCTCAAGAACAGCCTGTTGTTACTATCTATTCAGATCTAGCCACTCGTCAAAGCTGGCAAGGTAAAGTAGTGCGCACCGAGGGAGCATTTGATGAAGAGTCACAGCAATTATTTGTAGTAGCACAAATTGACGATCCTTATGGCGCAAATGAAGGTAATGGCTTGCCTTTAAAAATTGGACAATATGTTAGTGCAAAAATTAAAGGTAAAACGATTGAAAATGCATTAACTGTTCCAAATAAAGCCATTTATCAAGGCAGCTATGTGTATATTGTTGATGATAATATTCTTAAGCGTAAAAATATTACTATTGCATGGCAAAGTGATGATGTAGCGGTAATTAAAGCGGGTCTAGAAGCCAACGAATTATTAGTATTAACGCCTTTAGGTCAAGTAACCTCTGGCACCATAGTTAGCATTAATAGCATTGACGGTAAGCCTGTAAAAGCATCAAAACAAACTAGAGTAAAACCTAGTGCTGACAAAAAGCCTGATAAAAACTCAAAATCTAGACCCAATGCAAAGCAATCGCCTGATGAACAAGGGGCTAAGTCATGATTGCTTGGTTTGCAAAAAATCATGTTGCTGCTAATTTATTGATGATCACCATTTTATTGACCGGTATTTTCTCAATAAAAAGTAGTATTCCATTAGAGGTGTTTCCGTCTTTTGAATCTGAGATTGTTAATGTTTCTGTGTCTTTACGGGGTTCAACACCTGAAGATGCAGAACAAGGTGTGGCAATTCGAATAGAAGAAGCTGTTCAAGATCTTGAAGGGATAGAAAAAATCACCAGTACGTCTGTTGAGGGCGGGGCATCGGTGCGAATTGAAGCTGACTCCAGTACAGATGTACGAGATTTACTCGCTGATATTAAAAGCCGTGTCGATGCAATTAATACCTTTCCTGCTGATGCAGAAAAGCCAGTTACTGCAATCGCACAGCGTATTCGTAATGTTATTTCAGTTACCATTGCTTCTGATTACGGTGAAAAAGAAATACGTGAGTTTGCTGAACAAGTGCGTGACGATTTACTGCGACTACCACAAGTAACCCAAGTAGCATTAGATGCTGTTCGCGACTATGAAATTAGTATTGATATTAATCAAAGCAAATTAGAGCAATATCAATTAACCCTTTCTGAAATTTCTACAGCAATTAGTAATAGCTCTGTCGATATTTCTGCGGGTAATGTTCGTACCGATGGCGGTGATGTTCTTATACGTAATAAAGGACAAGCATATCGTCGAGATGAGTTTGAAAAAATTGTTATAAAAACGAATACAGATGGCACGTTTCTATATTTGGAAGATATTGCACAAGTTAATGATGGTTTTGAAGAGACTCCCTTACGGGCTCGCTTTAATGGCCAGCAAGGTGCTTTAATTGATGTGTATAGAATTGGCAATCAAAGCGCAATTGACGTTGCTGATGCCGTAAAGAACTATATTGATGAACGCCAAAGTAGCCTGCCACAAGGTTTTGTATTGAGTTATTGGGATGATGATTCTGAAATTGTAAAAAGTCGCCTAAA
>TARA_R110000764_G_scaffold109248_2_pt1 | contig 10790 bp, 4 predicted proteins | sample TARA_R110000764 | Tara Oceans TARA_R110000764 (sample SAMEA4398111) | marine metagenome | biome: Polar Biome; feature: [SRF] surface water layer (ENVO:00010504); material: water (ENVO:00002006), including particulate matter (ENVO:01000060) such as... | depth 5 m
CTCCTAAAATAGGTACTTCACTAATTAATCTTTCTAAGGAAATTTTATTGTATATTTTATTATCAAGCAAATCACTTCCATATATAACACCAAAAGGCAAAAGTAATCCTAAAAATAGAAATGCTAAATATACCTTCGACCGTTGTGGAGAAACAGGCGTATCACCTACCAAATAGGCATTATCAACAATCTTAGATTTTGGAGAACTAGAAGCAAAAGTTATTTGCGATTCTTCCCGTTTTTGCAAAAGATATAAATATAGAGATTCTGTAGTTTGTTGCTGTCTTGTTATATCCCTGAATTCTCTTTCATTTTTTGGAGCTGAATAAATTTTGGAATTTATTCTTGACATTTGTCCAGATAAATTATTAACCTGTAATTCCAAATTTCTTTCCATTCCGCCCAAACTGGATTTCATACTTTGTTTTAAACCATCTAATTGTTGATCTAAGTTTACAATCATAGGGTTCTTTTCATCAGCACTTTTTAATAATCTATTTCTTTCAAGAACTAGCTCGTTAAACTTGGCTGTTGTGTTTGCTATGGTTGCATCGGAAAGACCTACATTAGAAGGTAGCACTTCGTAACCTGTTTCAGAATCAACATAGTCCCTCATTCCTGAGGCAATATTTAATTGCATTCTTGCATTTTCTAATTCCTGCCTATTAGCAGCACCTATATTTAATGCTATATTAGCTTCTCCTTGAATATCAGTTACTCCCTTATCAGTTTTAAAGTCTTGTGCAGTTTGATCAACAGATGTTAAATTTGTAGAAATCTCTTTAATTCTCTCGTTTATGAACTTAGAGGTCTTATCTGCAATTGCCTTTTTATCATCAATAGCATTTCTATTATAGGTAAAAACTAGATTATTTAAAATGTCAATTGCTTTTTCTCTAATAGGATCCTCTAATGAAATATTTAAAATATTAGAAAATTCAGTAGCAGGAGCAACTATTATTTTTTCTTGATATTTTTCAGCGCTATTGTACAAAGGTCTAATTGAAACCTTTATTTGACTATTAATATAGCGTTTAAGATTAGATACATCAGGTGTTATTACAATATCACCAATCTTAGTTTTAATATTTTTACCAAAAGAGTAAATTTTATTCGGCGAATCTCTCTCTAAACTAAAACGAAAAGTTGTTTCATCAGAAATTTCTATAAAAAAATCTAACTCGGAATTATTAACAATAGAATCATTGGCTAAAAAATTAATCTTAAAAGGTTTATCAGAATAAATTTCAGAATTTTTAATATTCCCAAGTTCAATTAAACTAATATTAAGATTTAAATTATCAATTACTTCTACTAGATTAGATCTAGATTTAAGTATTTCAATTTCGTCTTCAACATTATTTTGACCCTTTCCTAAAAAATCCAAATCTGCGAATACAGATAATTCCGAAGAACCAGACTTTTCTTCCAAAATTTGAATTTTTGAAGCTGCCTTATATTCAGGAGTCGAATATCTTAAATAAATAGAGGCAAGAGTTAAAAAAAATATTCCAGAAATTAAAAACCATTTCCAATGTTTACTGTAAATTTTCAATAAATCTGACAACTCTGACCCTTCTGCAAGAGAAGTTCTTTGATTTTTCTTCATAAGGACAATAAAATCGTTATTTAAATTACTAACTAATTTCTTGTAATTAGTAAAACTGTAGACGTTATCAAAACTGATGCTACAGAAACCCAAATAGACGCTCTGTTATCTAATGCTGAAGAAGTTATAGCAGACTTATTAGGTTCAATGTAAACAACGTCATTTTGAGTTAAATAGTATACCGGAGAATTTAAAGACTCTTTTCGAGTTAGGTCAATCCTAGTGTAAACCTTAGTTCCATTAAAATCTCTAATAATCATAACATTATCTCTCTTACCTTTGATTGTTAAATCTCCTGCCAAACCAATAGCTTCTAAAACAGTAATCTGTTCACCGTTTACAGGATATGTACCAGGTCTATTCACTTCACCTAGCACTGAAACTGTAAAATTCTTGAGACGAATATTAATAATAGGACTTTTTAAGTAACTTTCTAGTTTTTCAGTTAACATTTGTTTTGTTTCCTCAGGAGAAAGTCCAACAACTTTAACTGCTCCCAAAACAGGAAAATCTATCTCTCCATTTTTATCTATAATATAATCTAATTGCTCTGGTCTAAAACCTCCTTCTTCAGCTCCTTTAAAAAGATTAAATGGCATACTCGCTTGCGGGTCTAGGGTTGACACATTGATACTTATTACATCGTCAATTTTAAACTTGTTATTATGGGAATTATCTGAAACAATTGTTTCGTAACTAGACGCATCTTGAAAATAAACCACGTCTTTTTTAGATGCACAAGATAAAAATAATGAAACCACTAAAATTGAAATTAATGATTTACAAATAATAGGTGTTAATTTTAACATATTAAGCTGATTAATTATTTAGATTGAAGTTTAATTATTCTAGTTTGATTGGGTTTTTGTTGTTGCAATTTACATAGATTTTCCCATTGATCAGAGTTGAAATTATTTATTAAATCAAATACTAATGAAACATCATCTTGGTCAAACAATAAATTAATACAAAGGTTTTCAACCTTTTGTTGTATCTGAAATTTTGAAAAATCTGGCATTAAATCAGTTTCTACTTTAAAAAGTCTATTAGAATCTTCATTAATTTTAAACATACTTTCGTTATGAACTAAAGAACCGTTTTTAAAAGAATCTATGAAAGATACTTCTTTAATCTTTCCATTTCCTTGAGCTCTTAAATTAAGATGTAAGATAACCTCTGCCAATAATTCCGTAGCTACTGAAATCCCAATATTAAAAGTAAGTATCGAGTTTACAAATGGGGATTTATCAGCACATAAAACCAATAAAGCTTTAGCGACATCTCTCTTACCTGAATACATTTCTTTTTCACTAAAATAACTTCGATTAATCGGTTTCTCAAATTCTATTTGACTTTTCATATATTTCAAACCAGAACCATTTGTATCATAAACTCTATTTAATCTTATAGAAATAAAATTAGTTTTATTCTCAGGCGTATTAAGACTGTATAAATAAACTTCAGCAAGTCTTTTACTTACTTCTAAGGTCGTCCTTGGACAGTCCGCGCCGGATGTAGAACAAAAAATAAATTTTTCAACTCCATTTCTTTTTGAAATATCCGCTAAGAGTTTAGTTGCTATCAAATTCTCTTGCATCACCTTACTTATAGTCTCATTCAAACCCTCTGGTGAATTATTTCCAGCAGTGTGTAAAACCAGTGAAATATTGTAAATGGAGAATAATTTTTCAAGTGATTTTTTCTCCTTTAAATCCAATAATTTTGGTATAACTTTTATGTTTTTAGAGTTTTTCATAAAAGTTACAACTTCCGCTAAAGCTGTTTCAGAATTATCTAACAAAATAAATTTTGCCTTGACTTCCGAATTAAATAATTCTTTTAAAAATTCAGAAGCAATACACCCACCCGCACCAGTAACTAAAATCGTTTTTCCATTGTAATCGTTAGAAAAATCTGAGAAAATTTTTTTAGATTTCACACGTTGAGGAAATAAATCAGGCAGAGATAAACGTTTAAATATTCTTTTAGCCGTTAAAGATTCAGAATCCAAATCTGAATTAAAACCAACATCAGAAGAAATATAAATGGCTTTATTAAACTTTAACAAGGAAGGTATAACGTCCCACAAGTTATCCCTAGAACTATTATGTTGATAAAGATGAATTTCATCAAAAGATTTTTGATTTGATTCTATTGTAGATATTTCGGTTTTAAAATCTTTAGATGTTGTGCTTAAACTTGAAACTATTTTTTTCTTGCGTGAAAAAAAATTGTTTTCCAATAAGGATATGTTTTCATTATTCGAAGGTAAATCATGTATTAAAAGTATATTTTTTAATACTGAATAATTTCTAATCAACTTAACAACTAAGTTTTTATACAAAAATCTTGATGCAACCAAAGCTGAGAAACTTAAAATACTATGAACTATTATAATAGCCAATGGAACCATCAAATTTTCTTCCAAAATCAATTTACCATTTACAACCACCAAAACTATTGTTAAGATATTAGCCAGACATATAGCATTGAAGATGCTATAAACCTCGTTTAATCTATTAGTATTCACGATACCTTTGTAAATACCAATAAACAAAAAAATTATACAAGTTAAAGAGACTACAATTGGAAGTTGAATTAGCATACTATGTGCATTAATATCCTCTAATATAAATGAGCAAAGTGCATATGAAACAATAAAGGAGCATGCGGTTAAAACTGCATCAATAAAAAAAAGGAGGCTAATTGGAAATAATTTTTCCTGAGTTTTATTCTCACTTATCATATTATCTTTTATTAAATTTCAAAATCAAAGTTAGTGCAAAAGGCCCTATCACCTATTTTATGTCAATCCTTTTCGTTGAATTTGTACAAAAATCCGTCCTTCTTCCAATTTTATTTTAACAAAAAATTACAAATTGATCTTTACGTGTAATTAATTGGATTATAAAAATTAAATCAAAACCCTTGATTTTTTTTTAGAGAACACAATTTTAGTATACTTTATTGTAACCTAAAATAATTTAAATAAAGCCTTGCAATTCAATAATAGTTTTATAATAATAACGTTTACTAATTTTGACTCGACTTAAATACATAAATAATGTCTAAAAGGACAATAATAAATTCCATTGAAAGAAAATCCATATTGCTAATAGGTGATATGTTGATAATTGGTTTCTCTTTAAAAAACTACATTACAAGAGCAATAGAATCTGATGGCTCCAACGATTTCACCAGCAAAATATTGTTATTTGGGCTAGGTATAGTTCTATATTTTATGATTGCCTATGTTTTAGATCTCTATAACTTAGAAAAAAATCCAAAATCAATAACTTTTGCCATCTTTAGAGTATTTACTATAGCTCTTTTATTTACAATTTTTCAATTTATTGGAACAACTCTAATTTTTGATTTTTCCTTCTTGCGGTTGCAACTTATTATTTTCATGATATTCTGCCCTATTCAATTAGCATTATGGCGGTTACTTTTTAATTATATTTTTAAATTTGTTCCTACAACTAAAAGCGTTTTATTTTTATATGATGAAAGTACTCAAGAAAGTTTAGAAAATAATATTTCCCATATTAATGGAATAGACCGGGAAACATACCACAAAGTTGTTTCTAAACAATTGAATAATGAATCTTCCGTTAACGATAATATTGACTATAAAGTAATTAATAAAGTTGATACTTGGATAATAAATACAAGAGATTACACACATTTCTCCAGACAACTTGAACGAAGAATGGTTGATTCTATATTAAATGGGAAAGAAATTATTACTTATTCTTCATTTTATGAGAATATTTATGAAGCTATTCCTGTTGAGTCAAATAATGACAGTATATATGAAGTTTTGCAGCTTAAGAATAAAACAATCAGATATTTACAAACCATTGTAAGCTTTAACTTCAACTTCTTCCTTACTTTGATTACGGGTTTCTTTTTCTTTGCTGTTGTTCCGTTTGTTTATATATTAAATCTATTTTTCAATAGAGGTCCTTTATTTTATACACAATTACGAGTTGGCAAATATGGTGAAGAATATAAAATTTATAAATTTAGGTCAATGGTTGTTGATGCGGAGAACAAGGGCGCTCAAATGGCAAAGAAAAATGATGCGCGTATTACTAAATTTGGAGGTATCCTAAGAAAATTGAGAATTGATGAACTACCACAAATACTATCCGTTATTAAAGGTGATATGGTTTTTATCGGTCCAAGACCAGAACGCAAAATTTTCGTTGAAAAATTAAATGAAGTAACCCCGTTCTACAATGTAAGGCATCTTGTAAAGCCAGGAATAACGGGTTGGGCTCAAGTAAAATACAAATATGGAGAAAACTTAGAAGACTCTATAAAAAAGCTTGAATATGATTTGTACTACATTAAAAACAAATCAATTATGCTTGATTTAAGAATTATATTTAAGACAGTAACAACCATTATATTTTCTAGAGGTATTTAAAAAATACGTACAACCATTTATTATACGTTTAAAAACCAAATAAATATATTAACAGCTCCTATAAATATTATTCGTATTTAAACGATGAATTAATCCTTTTTAGCGTTTTATTAGTTTCATAAGTTTGTTTGAATTTATCTTTGTTTATCAGATAAATACACTAGTGATGAAATTATATTATTCACGTTTACATATTTTATTAATATTAAGTTCTTTAGTAGTTGGAATATTAAATGCTCAATCGAAATCTGAGGTTGGGGAATGGAGTTCTCCAATTCAGTTCGGCATTGTACCTGTGGCGGTTGCGAATTTACCTGATGGGCGTTTATTGACCTGGTCCTCTCAATTTCGTAATACGTTCATCGAGGATGGTGACGGCGCTACTTTTTCACAGTATTTCAGTCCTTTTTTGAACAACGGTTCGGGTGGGATCGACGGTCCCGAGTTTACGATCAATACCGATCACGATATGTTCTGTCCGGGTATAAACAATTTACCCGATGGTAGAATTTTATCGGCCGGTGGGACCAGTAGCGAACGTACAAGTATATTCGACCCTTTGACAGGTGTTTGGTCCGTGGCTTCCGACATGAACATCCCACGTGGATATCAGGGAAACGTTACCATGAGCGACGGTAACGTGTTCACCGTCGGAGGCTCCTGGAACGATTACAACAGTAACAATCCCGATAATCCATTACGTAATGGAGGCAAGGATGCAGAAATTTGGTCCCCTACCTCTGGTTGGGTGAAACTCGGCAACATTACCGGCGAGGACATTTGGATCAACGATGATCTGGCCCAAGAAAACCAGGGTCTTTATAGGATCGACAACCATGTATGGCTTTGGCCGGCGCCTAACGGAAAACTATTTCATGCGGGGCCCAGTGAAATGATGCACTGGATAGATACCGATGAAGATGGAGGGGAAATAGTCGAGGCCGGTAGAAGGCATGATTTAAACGCAAACATTCAAGACGGCCATTCTATGAAAGGGAACACCGTCATGTTCGACACGGGCAAAATATTAAAGACCGGGGGAGCACCGGCATATGGCGATGACAATATCATTTCCGTTCCTGCCCGGGACAATTCTTTCGTTATAGATTTGAACAACGTAAACTATGGAGATACGCCTAACGTGACTTTTACCGGGAATATGGCAAAACCGAGAACTATGCACAATAGTACCGTATTGCCGAATGGAGAGGTCCTGGTGACCGGAGGTCTTGAAGGCGCTGCGGTGTTCACCGACGAAAGCGCCGTATTGGGTGCTGAAATATTCAATGAAACCACTGGTTTCCGTCAAGTTGCGGCCATGCACGAGGCAAGAACGTACCATAGTGTAGCGATCTTAATGGTCGATGGCCGTGTATTCGTGGGCGGTGGTGGACTTTGTGACAACACACCTGAGTGTGTAGATCATTTTAACGCGGAAATATATAGTCCACCCTATCTTTTTGACAATAGCGGAAATCTTGCCGCAAGGCCATCGATCACTTCAGTTACGGGAAACACGCTGGGTAGCGGTCCGTACAATAATAACCCATTGGTTGCTTATGGGGACGATTTACAGGTAACTACGGATGTAGCTGTAGAATCATTCAGTTTGATTCGATTTTCCGCGGCCACGCATTCCACCAATAATGAGCAACGAAGAATTCCATTGGCCACTACGTCCGGTACCAGTCATTCACTGACCGTTCCTGACAGAAATCTTTTGCCTCCTGGTTACTACATGCTGTTCGCCATGGATGGCAATGGGGTTCCAAGTGTAGCAAGCACCATAAGGATAGGTACGGCTTTGCCACTGAATACGAATTCCAATCTGGTATTGGATATGCAGTTCGATGAAAATACGGGCAGTACCTCTATTTCGGACAATTCAGTGAACAATAATAACGGAACGGTCGTTGAACGGGACGACAATGGCTCCTCCGTAAGCGCTAACAGTCACCAATTCGTGAATGGGCTTTTCGGCAATGCCATAGAGTTCGAAGGTTTCGAACACAACAGCCATTCCTTGGTCGATGTACCATATAGCAACTCCCTTGAGAGTATAGAAAAGCAGGTGACCCTTAGTGCATGGGTATGGCGGGATACCGATAGCGGCATTCCGCAGTTGGGAGGAAAAATAGCGAATGTAAGCGTGTTGGCCCATAACTATTTGGGAAGTAACGGTCTATTTTTCGGTTTTCACAACACACTTTACAAATGGTCCTTTAGGACCACTAACGGGTACTATGATAATTATGCAGGTTATGCCCCTCTTGCCGGATGGAACCATATTGTGGCCACCTATGATGGAGCGAGCTCCAAATTATATGCGAACGGAGTACTTGTGGGCGAAGTTGCCGCATCCGGGGATTTCATATTGAACGGTGATACGACCTCTGAATTGAGCAGTTTTACCATTTCAGGATTTTATGATGAAAGAACGTCCGCACAATTACCGGGCTACGCCAACCAAAGCGGGATAACCGATGAGGTAAACGGTAAAATGGACAATGTACAGGTGTACAATACCGTGTTGGGACAAGAAGAGATAAAAAACCTATTCAATGAGGGACTTGATACAGGGGAAGTTCTTTCCGGCAATTGCCAAGGCAATTATATAGCCCTGGAATACAAGATCAATGACGGTAACTGGGAAACCAATGCCAACAACCGCATAGTGGCAACTGAAGGTGACGAGGTTTTTGTACGCGGCCTGAACTATACGGGCCCTTATTTCGTGACCACTCAATTGGTAGACGGACCTACCCTTGATTCCACTACGGATTTCAATGCTGAAGGTGCCTATCAAATAGATACCGACAGACCGGGTGCATCCAGTCCGTTCGGGGACGGGATATTGGACATCGATGACCGTGGCCTTTACACGATGACAACGGCAGACGGTTGTCCTACGTCTTTCTTTGTTGAAGTGTTGGGTTCCTGTGATCCGGGAGAGACAGAGATCTTTACGGAATACAATTCAAATGGTCCGTGGATAGAGGGAGCTTCCGAAGCGACCCTGTCCGCCGGAAACCGCTTGCAGTTGAGCATATTACCGAACATAGATACCAATCCGGAATCACATCCCATTCAGGTCATACTTCCAAACGGAAACAGCGTAAAGGACGGATATATCATAAACTCTTTAACTACTGCGAACGAAGGAAGGTACATATTCATTTCGGCACAGGGATGTACCAAATATCTCGATGTGACCATTGCAGAAGTGGATTGCAGTTCGCTGGGATTGTTGACCGAATACCAAATCAATGGTGGGGAATATATAGAAGGGGCGCAAAGCGTCAACGTAGACCCGGGCGATGACCTGCGTTTGAGCATCCGGCCGAACGGCAATGATTTCAGTGTGGTATCCAATTCCATAAACGGGAACAACAAGGTACTAAGCGCCCAAGATCTTTTTATAAACGATATCGATCAGAACGATGCAGGCACCTATACCTTCTCCAGTACCGGAGGCTGCAGTGTAGAATTGACGGTAAATGTAACCGGGTCGGGAAACTCATCCCCTGTGGCGGTCGCATCATCAAACGTTGCTGGCGGAACCGCTCCTTTGTCCGTCAATTTTGACGGTTCGGGGTCGACAGGTTCGGGTATAGCGACGTACTCTTGGGATTTCGGGGACGGTTCTACCGGTTCGGGAATGGAAGTGTCGCATATATATGCTACCGATGGTATTTTTGATGTAGAGTTAACGGTTACCGATACCCAGGGGCTTACCGGTAGGGATATTGTTTCGGTTACTGTAGGCTTTAGTGTGGTTGGTTGTGGTCCTTTGCCGGATGCATGGTTTGGTTCCGATATCGGGAATGTCGGTGTATCGGGTATGGACTGTTACGGCTCCGGCGTTTTTGATATAAGTGGATCTGGCAGGGATATATGGGATTCCGTAGATCAGTTCCGTTATGTCTATCAACAGGTAAGCGGCGATGTCGAGATCATAGCTAGGGTCTTGGATCAGGAGAATACACATAACTGGGCAAAATCCGGTTTGATGGTCCGCGAGAATCTTTCCTCGGGTTCGTCCCATGCGCTACTCCATGTTTCCCCGTTCCCTGATGGGGCGGGGGGACCTGGTTATAGTTACCAGTACCGTTCGAGCGAAGGTTCATCGATGAGGCTTGGGGGAAGTATAGCTTCCTTGCCCGGCGGCACTCCCCATTATCTTCGTATGGTAAGGGAAGGTGACACTATCAGCGGGTACGTGTCCGGGACGGATTCGGATTGGGAGTTGGTATGGGCGCAGCACATACCCATGTCGGATACTGTTTATATAGGGATGGCGGTCAATTCACATGACAATGGTCGATTGGGGAGCGCCTCTTTCGATGATGTTGTTTTATTAAGATTAAGCAGTAAATATTTTAAATCTGATAAGCTTATGACTTTGGTACCTAACCCAGCTAATATTGAGACCACTTTAAGTTTCAATCAAACGACAACTATAGATGAAATTCAAATATTCGATGTTAGTGGTAAGCTTGTACAAACTATTACAGGAGGTATGATAGATAAAAGAGGTGCTCCCGTTAATGTACAGGAGATGCCTGAGGGAATATATTTTGTAAAGACAATAGATGATACAGGAGTGGTATTTTATAAAAAAATGTGGATTCAACGCTAATAAAGAAGAATGTACAAAGAAAGGAGACCATTTTGGTCTCCTTTCTTTATATAATTATAATGGATAATTACTCTTCCATAGAATGGTAAACATTCTGTACATCATCG
>TARA_R110000764_G_scaffold11439_12_pt1 | contig 10785 bp, 18 predicted proteins | sample TARA_R110000764 | Tara Oceans TARA_R110000764 (sample SAMEA4398111) | marine metagenome | biome: Polar Biome; feature: [SRF] surface water layer (ENVO:00010504); material: water (ENVO:00002006), including particulate matter (ENVO:01000060) such as... | depth 5 m
ACAAATTCTCTCTGTATAATACCGTCACCATGAAAGCCAATAACCTAAAAAGTCTCATTCATCAAGCGCAAGCAATCGGTAAAGATGTTCCCTTTCTTAATAACGGAGGATGCGGAGTTTTTGCGGCTAACGCAGTTAGAATGTTAGATTCTCACGGATACAAGACTCGTATATGGTTTGTTAATCTATATGATACCACTTATTCAGAGGGCGACGTTGCTGAGATCTTAATAAACAACCTCTTGACCCTCTCGGAGTGGGCTAACGCGGGAGTGCCTTGCAACCACGCTTTGATTGAAGCTGTTGATCACGAAGGAAAGTCAATTGTATTTGATAACGAGTATATGTTTGAGTTGAAAAAGGGGCAAGTTGCTAGAAGTAGAAGATTCCCCATGAGAGATAGACTTTATACCGCTGGACACGTAGAAATTCCAAAAGGTGAGTTTTTGGAAATGGTTGAAGATCCCAGAGGATGGAATTGCACATTTGACCGCGCATCACACAAGCCAAGCTTAGAAAAGAAAATGCTTAAACTTGCAAAATAGATCTTGACACATTCAAAATCTTAATCCATACTGACCGCGCCATGATAATCACCCGCTTCACAATCTCCTACGGTTTCTCGTTCCTCTTGTCGGACAAAAAGACTTTATCCCGCTTGATAGAAACAACTCTAAGCCCCGCCTACTTCGACACCGAAGAGGATGCGCTTGATGGTCTAGATAAATTCTTAAAGGTTGAAAATATTAGAGAGCGCGAAGATTTCGATATTCTCCCTATGGAATTAAACATCTAAAAAGAACTTGACAGAAACTAAAAACTACTTCACACTGAATTCGCCATGAGTAAATCAATCACAGTAAAGAAAAACAATAATCGCGCAACTATTACGCTGAACGCTTTCACGCATTTCTCCCTTGACTTGCTAAACAAAAGAAAGATTAATGCTATTGATGAAATGGCTTACAAAGGATACAAGTGTATTTCCTGCGTAACTACTAAATCGAAAACAGGAAAATCAATTAAGTTAATTTTTATCAAGAAATAGGTTGACACAAGCAAGAATCCACTTTACACTTTCATTACCATGAACATGACAACAGTAACAGCACCAGCAACAAAATTCAAAAATCACTTCTTTGGAACTCGCAAAGATGACGGGGAGATAATAACCCTAACAGGCTCAAAATGGGACTGTGATTGGTATTGGAGCTTTGGATACCTCGGAAACCACAACGAGCATTATCATCTTAGCGGGTATCAATTCAAGCAACACGCATTTACAACTGACAAGGGGGAATTCAAACTTCTAACAGAAAACCGTAACAAGTGCTTGCGTGATTGTCTCTTAGAGGATTACAATCTAACACCACGACTTGAAAAACGCTTGTGGAAATTCTGTGAACTCGCACTAACAGCTTACGCGCTGAAAAAAACCGCTGAAGTGTTAGGTCAAGGCGGGGCGCATATGACCTCTAATCCTTGCGAGTCTATTATCAAAAACGCTGATGAAGTCAAGCGAATAAATAAAATAGTTTTGCCAGCCATATTCGAGGAAATCGACCTGATTTTCACATTAGAGCTTGACACGGAATAATTCATGGACAAGGGGCGCATCTGTGGTGGATGCGTCCCGCTTTTCTTTTAAAATATAGCAGAAAGAACTTGACACGAACGAAATCCTTCTATAGAATACATCCATGTCCAACAATACTAGACCACTAAGCACCATCGCCCAAGAGATTCAATCCACATGGAAAAAAGTCTACTTCGGAGCTGTTCCATACCTCCAAGCGATGCACTCGCTCAAGAACATAAACGATCAATATGGCTTTGATGATGCCAAGTCGATTGTCATTTACTTCCTCTCTAATGCCAGCACATGGCGCGGAGATGATGCGCGGAGAATCAAAAAGGAACTCAACGCGATGATCAAATAGTCACAAGACACAATGAACGCAAGGCGGGGGCGAAAGTCCCCGTCTTTTTTAATCAAAATTAATGACATATAAAGGCTTGACATCGGTTCGCCCTATGCTACAATGAAGTGACGACCTCGAATCTAACAGATTTTACGAAAAAATGTCGTTAGTGTCAGAGTAACATATTGCCGCGAACTTGTCAAGACTTACTTGTGGAAAACTTTCTTTTATTTTTATGTCAAATTAGCTTGACAGTGACACCGCTCTATATCATAATGACCTCGCCATGAATAAATCAACCACGCATTCAGCGACAAATACCAAGAAGTCCACCACGTTCACACTCTCTACAGCAGAGGTTCAATTGATCCTTATCAACCACGTAAAGAAAATCGGAGGCATTCCACTTGTGGAATTAGCTAAGTCAACTATTGAAGCTACAGCAACTTGCGAAATGAAAATTACAATCTCCCCTGTAAAAGGAATGATTTAATGCTAAAAAGAACTTGACAGCAATTCACCCTTACTATAGAATCTCCCCAGCGAGAGGCACACTGCAAACCGCTTAAACAAATACCAAAAACAAATACCATGAACCTAACACTAATTAAAACCGCTATCGCTACTTCAACCGCTATCTCTGCAATCGCGCAGGAAAAAGGGGGAACTCCAACTATCACCCGCAAGGCTGGTCTTTGGGTGCTAGTCCTTGTTAATAACAAGCGAGGTGCTAATCCAGTAATCGCCAAGGGTGAAAACAAAGATGTTTTCCTTGTTAACATTCGCCATGTGACGATTGCCGCGCCCAAGCGTAAATATAAGAAGTCAAAAACAAGCACTATTGCCTCTATCAAATCCGTCAACCGTGATCTTGATGGACACGTTCAACGCTACGTAGAGCAAATTCTCGGAACGACTGTAGGAAATAAGGCTGGTCAAGTATCCCTTGATCGTAACCTACGCTTGAAAGGAAACAAGCTTGTTAAAACTCACTCTAACGGTAGCGTGTCAAACGTATTCTCTGATGGTCGCCGTTATACGAAAAACGAAATGATCGCCATGATCTCTAATCGATTGCAGGAAACCACTGCAAGACGGCAAATCAAAATGATCAATCTTGCTGGCAAGATCTCAGTCTAAACTTTCATTGTTAGTTGTAAACAGAGGAGGGGGCGCAAGCTCTCTCCTCTTTTGTGTCAAAAATCTAACAGTTAGATTGTTAGAGTGCTATATATAAAAAATACGAGTCCTTTTCGCCATGATACGAATAAAATTATCGGTTGTCAAGCATAAAACAAAAAAAAGAAAATGAAAATAGTTGCCCTTATTAGCTTGACACTGATATAAATCGGCTATACTCTTGCAGCGCCATGAATAAACCAAACCAAATCCCTACAGGGAAAGCAGCCACAAAAGTCCTCTCCACCGCTCACGTCAACGCTATGGAAAAGGCACTTGATGAAATGAACGAAATCAAGTATGTCTTTGCTATCAAGCGCACCACTGACACGCTGGTCGCAACTCACAAGCCAAGCAATGGAAAAGAAGTCTTAAGAGCGATCCGCCAATCTGACGGTCTATGGCTTATCCGTCATCACAAAAAACTATTCGTTTAATCCTTGACAAAGCCCCCGAAAGGGGGCAAACTCTTGCCATGAACAATCCATATACAATATCATATGACACTGATGACGCTTTTTATAAAGGCGTGAAATTCTTTCTCGAATCTGGCATCCACTTCGAAGCTAATCACGCGAAAATGGAAATCGTCCTAACAGGTGCGTTTTAATAGCAGAAACAACTTGACACAACAAACCTTTTAACATACAATCACGCCATGCCTCAACCACTAGTTCAAATGCCCCTTAAAGATAGAATCCGCAGCCTCAAGTTTCGCCGTGCTGTGACGAACGCAAAAATCAAAACTCTTTCAAGAGAGCTTGACACTGCCACTCTAGACCAAGCAAACCAAGCAATTGAGCTTGACGAACTTCAAGAAGAGCTTGAGAAAGAGCTGGTAAAATAATTTTTAATTAGGACATGGGTAGATGGGCGGGAGTGGTATCCCGTCCATCGTTCTTGTTAGAAATTCGCTGAAATTTGTCTCGTTTTACTAGTTTAACATGAAAGCCGCGAACTTGTCAAGGCTTACTTGTCAAAAACTTTCTTTAATTTATATGTCAAATTGACTTGACACGACTGTTTTTCTCCCTATAGTGGCTCCAGCGAAGCGGTAGAGTTCGAGTCCCTACAAGCTAAACAATGGTTTGCTTTCGCTTTAGAGTTGTTTGACTCGTAAAAAAATCATTCAAGCTTGTAGTCAAGCTAATTCTCCTAGTGACTGTGAAATACAGGTGAGGGGGAGTGAAAATGCCTAAGTTCCAAATGGTTGGATGAAATTGCTAGTTCGAGCCTAGCCTATAAGGTTCCAAAAAACATGAAGAAAGAACTTGACAGCAATGTCAATCGGAGGTAAAACTCCCCCGCACCAAGAGCGTCCAAACTTGTTTCGAAAGTCTAACGATAGGAAAGACTATTAGAGTAAAACTTAAGATCGGAGCTGCCATTCCCGAAAAATCCCTATTAAATGGCAACCTTTTCTAAGGCTAGATAAAAAACAAAAAGATACCCTTTAAGGCTTGACAAGCTGAAACCCTCCTATAGAATACATCCATGAACGACACAATCGAATACGTAATCAAGACGGAAAAGGGGTTTCTCGCATTTCAAGGAGATAGAGCTTGGTTTCAAGACTCAATTTCTGGATGGGTAGTTGTAAGCTCAGATATCGAAAACCTCAAGCTTATTGCTTCCCATTTTTTAAATGGCGAAACTTTTGAAATAAAAAAACAAAGACCATGAAAAAATCAATCGACGAAACTTTTAAAAAAGTAGTAAAAGGTTCTTGACACCTCAAAAATCTACTATATAATCACTCTCACAAGCTAAAACGGCACAAACCAAAACCAAAAAAAACATTATGAAAGCAAACAAGCAATTCAGCATCTCAGCAAACAAAGGAACCAAGCAATTCACGCTTACTCCTTCGGCTATCGAAAACACAATCGGTCAATTCTTCGGCATTGAATGGGAAAAGATTAATGGCAAGCTTCGGCTCGCAAATGGGCATGTTCTCGGATTCGAGACACCTAGTGGCAATCCTACGCAAGACGCAAGTCAAGCGCATTATATGGTCATTTCTGACCGCAACAGCATTTCATCTTCCCGCCCGCAAGGAATTGTAAAGGTCTCGCTTGACCGTGTTAATTATTTCCGTATCGCTGGATTAGTCTATGGACATGCTCACATGCGCGGAAACAAGCACAACCCCCTCCAAGCTTCGGGTCTAGTTCGTTAATCAATCTACTCAAGAGGGGGAGAAATTCCCCCTCTTTTTTCCTTGACAAATAAATGCTTATCCTTATCCTCTTTCTAGGGCTAGTTATGTTCTTCGCCCTAACCATACAAACAAAATGAAAACACCAAACTCTATATCCGTAAAATTCCCTAACATCACCAACTTTCAAAACTTTGTCAATGCCGAAAAGCTTGAAAAGCTCGAAATCTGGGAAGAAAGTTTAGCGGAAAAAACCTTGACATTGCCGATTTACCTTGCTACAAATGTAAAGGAAAGCGATTACGTGGAATCTTACGAAGAGGTCTTTACTGATCCTCCCGCGCATAGCTTCCGAACTGATGACCTTGACGAATACACAGTCGAGATCGTAAAATGCCCCTCCGATTCTGAATTAAAAGATTCTGAATAAAACCTTGACAAGTTAAAAATCATCTATACAATATCGCCATGAGCAAACACCTAGTAAAACTATACCAAGAGACATTCACTGAAATCGAAATCGAGGCTGATTCAATTGAAGAGTCTGAAGAGCTGGTCATGTCTGGAGAATTCAACGATGAAGATATCCAATACGTTATTGTGAAAAATTCAGAAATAATGTAAAAACTCCTTGACAAGTTAAAAATCCCCTATATAATATCGACACTATGAAAGCACTCCTCGCATACATCATCATCGCCGCCTGTATCTTTACGATCCAATCCCACGCTGCTATTGAAGCGGTCAAGGTAAAACCTAAAGCTCCTCAATTCTCCTCCGCGCTAGTCGAGGGGGTGAAACACTTCGAGAATCAACCTCTCGCAAGTGGCAAGGTGAAGCTTGACAAGATCCGATACGACAAATACGGGAAGTGTTATGAGATAGGCTATGGAGTCACAAATAACGGAGTAGCTGATTCAATCGCTCAAGGATTCTTACCAAAGGGATACAAAATCCCTAACAGTATGACCCGCGTCCAAGCTGAAAAGTTCTTGATTGAAATCACCTTGCCAACGTATCAGAAAATCGTGAACAAACACGTCAAGGTTAAAATCTCACGGAAACAACAGGAGGCTTTGATAATGTTTACTTATAATCTAGGGGAAAGCAACTTAAAGCGATTGATTAACGGTTCTAACAGGCTCAACCAAGGCAATCACAAAGGAACTCCCGCAATTATGATGCTATACTCAAGCGCAGGAGGGAAAAAGCTCCGAGGTCTAACAAGACGCAGGACATACGAGACAAAAGATCTCTGGAATGGATAAAAAAGAACTTGACACGCTCATTAACCTATATACAATATCATCATAATGAAAAACATTACATCACTACAAGACCCCAAGGCAAAAGTATTTAGGCTTAAAGAGATCGACTTCGATACCGCCCTTCATTGCCCCGATTGTGAGGGCGAAGGCCAAGCTGAAAAGCCTCACGACGAAGAGGGGTGGACTCAGTGTGGAAACTGTAAAGGGTGGATGAAACCAAACTAATAGATGTATAAAAACCTTGACACGCTCATTAATCTATATATAATACAATCACCATGAAAAACGCATACGTAATTCTAAACGAAGAGGGAAAATCAGTAGGTATCGTCCAAACAGATACCATCAGCGCGGAAGCAGTAGCGGAAGCTATTGAATCGCACTACGATCAAACTCCTAATTCAATCTATATTCAAGAAAATCCAAACAGATACGAGGGCTGCATTAAAGTTGTCCTTGATGATTTCGAAGAAGCCTTAACCTATGATCTAGCGGAACTCTTCCAAGCTTCCTAACGGAGAAGTGATCGACTTCTAAGAGCTAACAAAACCTAACATCCTCGCCTTAACGGGCGGGGATTTTTTGTGTTAGAAAATTCGCCCGACTCGCACAAGTCCGCTGCGCGTTTTGTATCTATAGATAGTATGACCCCGAATCACGTCACTGTCAAGGAAAAAACGACTTGTTTTAAATTTATTTTTATGTCGAAAGAGCTTGACAAGGGGCGAAAGTCCCCTAGACTTGTGTCGCCATGAAAGCACTTAATAAACAAATCGTAGAAAGTAAGCCTGTTGTAAATCTCAATGGCGACAGCAAAGGGACTTTGGTCAATGAGTGGGATGAGTTTGCAGCCGCCCTTGTTCACGCCGTAGAGAAATTTCCATACGCCTCCTTTCACGGAAGGAATCAGCACGTTAAAGGGGAAGATGGGCATCGGTCTAGCCAAGAGGTCAAGAACGAATTGCTCAATCTTTTGAGCCAAGCTGCCGATGCCGCGACAGAGGTTCACATACTGTTAGAAATAAATAGCTAAAAAGAACTTGACAAGCCCCAGAAATGGGGCTAAACTTTCATCACCATGACAGCAAACCAAAAGACATCAGTCGCCGCCCTTGAATCAAAAGGATTTAGTTGGGTTCGCGAAATCGAAGAGGATGACGGATCAGTAACCGTGTTTCTCTCTGCCTCCCCTCGCCGTGGATCGCTTCGCCTTGCGCAAGTCGATTCCGAGGGACTCATTAACGGGGAAACTCCAAGCGAGTTTCTAAGTTGGATATTCTCACCTTGGGGGTAAATAAACCTTGACTAGCGCGGGAAACCGCGCTAGTCTTTTGTTACCATGAAAAAAGAAATCAAAAACAAATTCGAAGTATATTGCGGAAACATTGGAACTGTATATTCTGGAAACTCCGCTAAAAAGGCGCGGGAATCATTCAAAGAATACACGGAGCAATCAGAAGATAAATGCCGCCATGCTTCAGGGGAAGACGTTGAGCTTTACGAGGATGGAGAGCTTATCGATGAATTTATAGGGAAAGACAATAGGGAAGATGCATAAAAACCTTGACAACCTTAAAAACTCACTCTATACTTACATCACCATGAAAAACGACACAATAAACTTCCTCCCGAAATTCACTCAAAAAGATTGGTGGAGAGATGGTGACGGATTTGTAGCCTCTGGAAAAAATGATGACTATGTTACTATTGCAGATTTTGACTGCTCAGCAGACATTGACATTGACGAAAGGGAAGCTAATAAAAATTTAGCCATTGCCGCTCCTCATATGTTCGCCGCGCTTAAAAACCTTGTAGAAAGGGATTTGATCAATCCAGATGATGGGGATCATTACGACGAAGTAATAGAAGCTCTTAAAATGGCGACGATAAAAACGCGCTAGCCGTGAGTCCTCTCACACTAGCTTAAAGGGTAGATAAAACCTAGCATATTCTCCTCGCTTTCGGGCGGGGAGTTTTTTGCATTTACATGCAGAAAGAACTTGACAGGCGTGGCATTTTGGCTCAGAATATAGCCATGAGTTCCGAGGATCTGGGGAAATCCGTTTTTTCATAAACCTCAAATCTAACAGTTAGATAAGAAATTATAGTCTTAGTGTCAGAGTAACATGATCGACTGAGTTTGTCAAGACTTACTTGTTTTAATTTTCTAACAGTTCTGGATGTAGGGGTACCCCTCCCCACCCTCGGATTTTGCACTAGTTTGGTGAGTTTGTCAAGCACAACTTGTTTAAATTTTGCGGCATTTTTGTCTTGACATTTGATTCTAACTCTTTCTAACACCTTCTAACATAATTCTAACGGTTGAGTGATTCCGCGCATCTTGTCAAGCTTAAAGTGATAAATCTTTTTTCGCATTTATAGCAGAAAGATATTGACACAAGACACTTTTGCCCTATGCTTTGCCCATGACCGCAACCAAGCAACCATTGATTAAGTTAAAACGTGCAACTCTTTTTGGAATTGACACTAACGCTAAAACAAAAAAAGGAGTCAAGTTTAATTACATGACTGCAATCCTATACCTTGCCCCCGCCCAAGAGAGCAAGGCAATAAACGTATGCAAGTATGCAAGTGAAGGCTGCAAAGCCGCGTGCCTTTATACGGCGGGGCGCGGCAAGATGCCAAGCGTTTACAATGCCAGAATCCAGAAAACCTTAGAGTTTGCGGCAGATCCAAAGGGATTTGTCGAGCAACTAGCTTTAGATATTGCCAAGGCTGTAAAGAAAGCAAAAAATAAAGGTGCAATTCCTTGCATACGCTTAAATGGCACTAGCGATTTACCTTTTGAGATTATGGGTGGACATGAAAAGAAAAATCTCATGCTTCGCTTTCCAGATGTTCAATTTTATGACTACACAAAAGATCCTAGCAAAGCAATCAAGTTTGCGAAAGGGCTAATGCCTAGCAACTATCATGTGACATTTTCAAAATCAGAGTGCAACTTGCCAGACGTTAAAAAGGTATTGAAAGCTGGCGGGAATGTCGCCGTTGTCTTTTCTGGCAAACTCCCTGCCAAATACCTTGGCTTTCCAGTTGTCAGTGGTGACGATTCAGACTTGCGCTTTTTAGACACGCAAGGCGTGATCGTTGGATTGACTGCAAAGGGCGATGCCAAGGGCGATACAAGCGGATTCGTGGTAAAGGGGGATGCGTCTTGATTATCCTAGGTTGTTTCATTCTGCTAGTGTTATTTTTCACTATGACACTAGGCAATAAATAAAAACAAGGGGAAAGGTGCAAGCCTTTCCCCTTTCAACGTCTATAGCTACTAGATAAAACCCCTTTTCGCCACCATACCAAAAAAATACCCTACTTGTCAAGCACTAATTTTTCTAACAGTCTAACAATTCCAAAACTGTTAGCCACCTGTAGTCCTCTCTAAGCTCTCTTGATTCTCGCATGAGTCCACACTCACAAATCATTCTGGCACGTCTCACAGGGCGTTTATGACACGCTACCAGTCAAATACGACTAGCTTTCCCGCGCTATCCAATCCGCAATTATGCCAGCCTACGTCATGCTGAATTTTCGTGCCATGTGAAGGGGAACCGATTTTTTGTTTTTTTAGCTTGACATTGAGTTTGTCCCATGCTTTAATTATGATATCGTCGTCGCCCTCATTCTTGCCCCAAGGTCTAACACATATCTCTTGGAAACAAAATTCATATTTTTCTTGACTTATTCCCTTATTTGTATAAGGTAGGAATATTTGGCCAAGATCCGTATTTCGGCGCGGGTTTTTGTAAACTTCCTTATTTAGGGGGATGTTATTTCGACGTGTTATTTTAACAACCTTATTTACCAAGTCTTTATTTGCATACACTAGGCTTATTTCGCCCTGCTCGCCTTCCACTTCGATCCTCCGAGCATTATTTACCAACCATTTATTTGCATCCTCTACGGATAGCAAGATATTTCTTATTTCTGTAACTTTATTCATTATTTAAACGAGAATGAGCCGCAAGGGACGTATCCCTTGCGACTCTGCACGAACCACCGTGCTAACCATGAACCAACATGTAAAAATTATTTGAACTTGACATTGTTTAGTTTTGCGCTATTTAGAAGCGACCTCTAGCGGTGACTCCGAATAAAGAAACCCAGGCGTGGTTGCGGATTGCGGAATAGGTAGGGGTAGGGATAGGTCTACTGGATCTGGATAGACTTCCTCGACCGCATCCATTTTGAAGTTGATCGACTCCATAGCAAACATCATTCGTTCCAGCGTCACCGCTCT
>TARA_R110000764_G_scaffold26708_5_pt1 | contig 10770 bp, 9 predicted proteins | sample TARA_R110000764 | Tara Oceans TARA_R110000764 (sample SAMEA4398111) | marine metagenome | biome: Polar Biome; feature: [SRF] surface water layer (ENVO:00010504); material: water (ENVO:00002006), including particulate matter (ENVO:01000060) such as... | depth 5 m
GTCGTCCTGCGCTGCGCATGCTCATTACCGGCCCTGCGGTCATTGCCAATACGTTTTCAAATCCCTGTAGAGACAGGTCGTGCACCTTGCGTTCACGCGCGCCCATCGGGCGCTGTGCATCCTCGGTCAGCGGGCGCACGCCGGCCCAGCATTGTTCCACGTGCTTCAGTTTCAGACCGAGCCCCGGCAACAGATGGTTCGCCTCGCCCAGCAGGAACTCCAGATCGGCGCGATCGGCATGGACATTCCGAGCATCGCCTTCAAAGGCGGTCTCGGTCGGCCCAAAATAGAACCGGTCCTGTCCCAGCGGCAGGCCATAAAACGGGTAACCGCCACGATGCACGGTGGCTATCCCCCGGTCGGCAAACCCTTCGGGCAGCCGCACAATGATATGCGCCCCCTTGGTCCCACGCACCAGCCGCTTGCCAAAATTGGCAAGCTCGTCTGCCCAGCTTCCGGCCATATTCAGAACCATGCGGGCGCGCACTTCGGTGCTGTCGTCAGGGCCATCAAGCCCCACACGCCACAACCCGGTGGCATCCCTGCCCCGCAACTCCGCACGGGTCATCAGCCGCAGCCGCGCGCCATGGGCTTCCGCGACCAGCGCATTGTCGATGCACAGGCGCTCGGGCTCGGTGAACAAATACTCGCGAAAGCTGACCATACCACGCAGCTTGTCCCGATCGCGCAAGTGGCGGCCAACGGGATGCGCCCGCGCGGCACTGGCATCGCGCGATCTGATATCCAGCGGAACCCCGGACGGGCCAATCAGCCGCAGCAAGCGCAGACCGGCATCAAGCTGCCAGCGCGGAAACGGACCATCGCGCCAGACCGGAAACGACAGCTCTATCGCCCGTGTTCCGACCGTTTGGTCCTGTGCCAGTTCTGCCCGCGCCTGCATTGCATCGCGTGCCATGTGCAGTGCCCGCGCAAATCGAATGGGGTGGCGGATCGCGTTTCTGACCGGTTCGGGGTTCTCAAGATAGCGCAGTCCGCAATGCAACATGCGCGATGACCGACCGCTGGCGCCCGATCCAAGATCTTCCGCCTCGACCAGCAGCACCTTGTACCCTGCACCGGCCAACTCGCGCAGCGCTGCCGTGCCATTGACGCCGCCTCCGACGATGACGGCATCAAAGATTTGCGCACAGCATTCGGGTGGCGGGTTCTGGTTCATGGACCATACTAGAGCAAATCACCCATTAGAATCAAAATGCAAAGTTAACCTTTCAATATGCGTTTTGCGCATACTGAATCGAGGCGCGCATTACCCCATTCCGGCAAGCACCTCGTCCCTCAGCGTTTCCGCATGGCCGATCAGCTCGGTTGCCAGAACCGTTGGCGTTCGCGTGTCGGGCTCCAGCAAGGCAAAACGGCACGGGATCTGCGGTAGAAAGGGCCGGAACACGATGCTGGGGTCGCGGTTGGCCCATGCAGTGAAGGGGTCAACCACAGCCAATCCCAACCCGCGTTTGACCATACTGCACATCGGGGCGGACATGGTTGTCTCGGTCAGTTGCTGCGGAATGATACCGGCGCCCTGCATGATGTCGTCAAAGATACGCCGCGCCGAAACCGAAACCGTCCAGCCAATCAGGCGTTCGCCCAAAAGATCTTCCGGCCGCACGACCTCGCGCTCGGCAAGTGTATGATCCGCCGGGATCGCGGTGATATAGCTGGTGTCGGCAAAAAGCCGGGTGTGAAAACCCGAAAGCTGGAAGGGTGTCTCGGCGAGACCGAAATCCACCTGCTGCGTCGCCACCCATTTCTCGACGCTGACCGACATCCTGACGTTCAATTTGACCCGCGCCAGCGGCCGCTCTTGTGAGAACCTCGAAATGACCTCGGGCAGAAAATCCAGTCCGAGCGCCGGCAGCGCGGCGATACGGACACCGCCATCCGCGCCCTCCTCCATGCGGCGGCTGAAGTCATCCAGCGAGGACAGAGTCACAAAAAGGCGCTCTACCTCATCCAGCAGCAGATGCGCTGCGTGTGTGGGAACAACCCGCCCCTTTCGCCGCTCGAACAACTTGACGCCGACGCTGCTTTCCAATTTGTCGATCATCCGGCTGACCGCAGGCTGGCTGCGCCCCAGAACTTCGGCGGCACCCGAAATGGTCCCTGTGCGCATCACAACCTGAAACGCCTCGTAAACGGAAGGGTGCAGTCTCATTTGCCCGTTCCCGGTTCCAGCAGCGCATCAACCCCCAGCGCCGGATAGCGCGTGGCGATGGCCATCAGATCGGACTGAATTTCACTGACCAGCCAAGTGCTGACGTCCTGCACCACATCAGCATGGTCACCATTCGTGCGCGCCAGAATGCGGCATTCACGTCCAGGGCAAACCTGCTTGCTCACCGCGGGAACCAACTGCTCTTCGTTCATCCAGTGGCTGACGATGTTCATCCAGCCCGCGGCGATCCCCTGCCCCAAAAGTGCGGCCTGAATCACAACGGAATAATCCGAAAAACCCAATTGCGCCTCGCGCCGCAAGCCCATGCCGACCATCAGATCCGCCAGCTCGTCAGAGGCCTCGCCTTCCAGCCGGATCAGCGCGGGACCGTCCTTTGGCGGGGGGTTCAGATAGCCGGGCGCGCAGACAGGGACATAAGACTCACGCATGACGAACCGTCCGGCAGTATCTGGAACAACGCCATACCGCATGGCAATATCCACGCCATTGGTCGGCCCCGTCACCTGACCTGCAATAAGCTGAAACCGTAGATCGACGTCAGGAAAGCGTGCCTGAAACCGCGAGATTCGCGGCATCAGCCAATGGGTCGTGAAGGCTGTAGAGACCGACAAAGTGACCTGCACCTTGCCGGTCCGGCGCTCTTCGATCTGGTGAAGAACGCGATCAATCTGCGAAAACGCTGATTCTACGGCAGTTTTCAGCATTTCACCACTTTCTGTCAGCCGCGCACCCGGTTTGCCGCGTAAGAACAATTGCGCGCCAAGATGCTCTTCCAGACCCGCAAGCGCGCGACTGACAGCCGGCTGTGTCACGTTCAGCTCTTCTGCCGCGCGGGTGAAGTTTTCATGCCGCGCCGCCGCTTCAAACACGAAGAGCGCATTGGCAGAGGGCAATTTACGACGGAGTCCATTCATTACCTCAGTTTATGGAAACCCTCAGAATTTGGCAATTGCCCAATTCACTGTATCTGCACCATATTTGCCGCAACGCAATCGCCCTGCGGGGCCTCCAGCATGAGGGTTTCATGGATTTCACGCCTTTCAAAGTTCTGACGTTCGACATTGTCGGCACCTGCATTGATTTCGAAAAGGGCGTACTGGACGCTGTCCGGCGGATTGGCGGTCGCCCTGATCTGTCCGACGACGACATCTTTGGCCCTTACATGGCGGGCCGAGACCTGAACTATGGCCGCTCAAGCGAAGTCTTTTCCGATGTCTACATGCATCTGGCAAAAGAGCTTGACCTGGTCGCAACACCCGAGGCGGCGCGCGATTTTCAACTCTCGGTGCTGGAGTGGCCGGCCTTTGCAGATTCCGTCGAGGCGCTGGCCCGTCTGCGCACCCGTTTCCGGCTGGTTGCGATGACCAACGCCGACCGCACTGCCTACACCTCTTATGCGCATCGGTTGGGGCTGCCGTTCCATGATGCCGTCACTTGTGACGAGGCCCAATGCGCCAAACCGAACCCCGAATTCTTCGCCTTTAACCGTGGGCGACAGTCCGCACACGGCTACAAGCAAAGCGAAATCCTGCACGTCGCGCAAAGCCAGCACCACGACATCGGCGTCGCAAAATCGCTGGGCTACACAACTTGCTGGATCGAACGGCGGCACGATCAGGCAGGCTACGGTGCCACGCCCGATCCTGCGACATTCACCGAACCCGATCTGCGCGTGCCTAGCCTGGGCGCGTTGGCTGATGCCGTGTTCGCAGCAGCATGACCACGCTGCCGCCGCCGGCGAAATCGCTCTGGCGTGACCAGATCGGGAGCGGGGCTGATTTCCCCGCGTTGACGCAGGATATTTCCTGTGACGTTGCGATCGTGGGCGGCGGCTATACCGGCCTGCACGCGGCACTGACCCTCGCTGCCACAGGGCTTAGCGTCGTGGTGCTGGAAGCCGGGATACCTGGGACAGGCGGCAGCGGGCGGAACGGCGGCGTCGTCTCAGCCAAATTCAGGCGCGGCTTTGCCGAAATTGCCAAATCCGAAGGGATCGACATGGCACGCCGAATGCATAACATTGCGACAGGCAGCGTCGATCATCTGATCCGTAGCATTGACGATCTTGACCTCAAAGACACCGGCTTTCGCAAGGATGGCGCACTGAAATGTGCCCATTCCGCAAAGGCGTTCGACCATGCGCGGCAAGAAGCCGACTGGCTGCGCGATACGCTGGGCGACACAGGTCTGCAGGTTCTGGACGCCGATGCGGTTGCGGCTGAAACCGGCTCTTCCCATTTTGTCGGCGGCGTGTTGCAAAACGGTGCGGGCACCATTCAGCCGCTGGCCTATCTTTTGCAACTCTGGGCCGCTGCGCAGGCGCGCGGGATTGCGCTGTTTCCCCAAACCTCGGCGCTTTCCATTGACGAACGCCAAGGTCAGGTGGGCATTCCAACACCCGGTGGAACAGTGACGGCGGATCGGGTGCTGCTGGCCACCAATGCCTATTCCTGGCTGACATCTGCGGCCAAACCTGTCGCGCGCAGTCTGGTTCCGTTTCGCAGCGCGATGATAGCGACCGAACCGCTATCCGAAGACCTGGACCGCCGCCTGTTGGCCAAGGCCCGCAGCTACACAGAGACACGGCGCATGATGCGTTGGTTCCGCAAAGTGGACGGGCGCATCATCTTCGGCGGGCGCGGTGCATTGGGTGCGGTCGACGCACCGGCTGCGTTTCAACGGCTTGCAACCGCGATGGTCAAGATATTCCCTGACCTGCGCGAAACGCCCATCGAACACCGCTGGTCCGGACAAGTCGCTCTGACCTTTGACGGGCTGCCCCATGCGGGGGCCATGTCACCGCGCGTAACCTTTGCCGCCGGCTTCAACGGCACTGGTGTCGCTATGTCCGGATTTGTAGGCGACCAGATCGCCCGCCAGATGACCGGCCAGCCCCATGATCTTGGCATGATCGCACGGGCAAGCCTGCCAAAGGTTCCGTTCTACCCCCTGCGGGCTGTGGCGGTCCGTGCCACGACCTCTTACTACGAGATGTTGGACGCCATAGGCATGTAGGTCTATCCAAAGCATTGCCGATGCTGTTGATCAGCGGGGACTGTTACACCAGTTTTGAAGGCTGAACTGGTGAAAACGGGCGCCTCAGGCAAGAAACCATACCAAATAAGACACTTATAAACGTGACCTCACGGCCTGCATTGTTGTCATTTATGTTCGGTTCTGTTGCACAAATCCCGTGCTGAGATGTGATTACCTCCTTCCCCGCTAAGGTCAGGCCACGCGGGCGATCACGGCGTTTCGAAAAGCTGGGTCAAATTCTCGCAGAATTCACGAGCTCATGCCCCTCCCAAGCTTGCGCAGAAACACAATCCGCTCGTGCGGATTGAGCCAACCATCGCGATCAGCGGATACGCGGTCGGCGATGTGCAGCTTGCGCTCCAACGCGGCAACAACGTCGGTTTTGATTTCTGCTCTCTGGGCACGATCTATGGCCTGCAAGACAATCAACATCTCCGATCTGCGCGCATCTCAAGGGCCTGCGTTCAGCAACGACAGCCCCCCTGTCACGAACACTCCACATCCGGCGTGCGGTTGCGCAACTCGTCAACCAGAACGCGGGTATTCTCTGAATAGTCGATCGGGACCTCGACAAGATGGACGCCGCCGCCCGCGAAGGCGGCATCGAGCACCGGAACAAGGTCTTCGACCGCGCTGACGCGCGATCCTTTCGCGCCGTAGGACTCCGCGTAGCGCACAAAATCAGGGTTACCGAAGGTCATGCCGAAATCCGGAAAGCCATCGACCGACTGCTTCCAGCGTATCATCCCGTAGGCACTGTCGTTCAGAATGACCACGACAAGGTTCACCCCAAGCCGCACCGCCGTTTCCATCTCCTGCGAGTTCATCATGAACCCACCGTCGCCGCAGACAGCCATCACGCGACGGTCGGGATAGATCATGGACGCCATGATCGCCGAGGGAAGTCCCGCGCCCATCGTGGCGAGCGCGTTATCAAGCAGCAGCGTGTTGGCGACATGGGTGCGGTAGTTGCGTGCGAACCAGATTTTGTACATGCCGTTGTCGAGGCAGACGATCCCATCGTCCGGCATGACTTGGCGCACATCGTGGACAATGCGCTGCGGTGTGATCGGGAAGCGGTCTTCCTCGGAACGGTCGTTGAGCTTGTCCAGAATCCTCTGACGCAATTCGGGCATCCCCGCGTCAGGGGACAATCTGCCTTCAAGTCGCTCAGCCAAGCCCGTGACGGACGCGCCAATGTCGCCGATCACCTCAAAGTCCGGATGGTATACCTGTTCGACCGTCGCGGACTCATAACCGACATGCACGACCTTGGGGCCGCCCTGGCTCTTCATCAGGAACGGCGGTTTTTCGATCGTGTCATGGCCGATGGCGACGATCAGATCGGCCCGTTCGATGGCTTCATGAACATAGTCCCCCTCGGACAGCGCGGCGGTCCCCACGTAGAGGTTGGAGCCTCCATCGACAGCCCCCTTGCCCATCTGCGTATTGAAGAACGGCAGCCGGGTGCGCACCATGAAGCCGGAGACAGGCTCGACCAGCGCGGGCCGGTTGCCTGCCGCGCCGATCATCACCAGGGGCCGCTGGGCGGAAAGGATCATCTCGGCCGCATGATCAAGTGCTGCGGCACCGGCGACAGGGCGGTCGTAGGGGTGGCGCGGAATGACGACTGCGTCCCCGGCGTCCGCTGCCGCGACATCCTCGGGCAGTTCGAGATGAACCGGACCCGGCCGTTCCCCCTCGGCGACGCGAAACGCATCGCGCACGGTCGCGGGAATGGCGGTCGGGCTCAGGATCCGGTGTGTCATCTTGGTGAGCGGCTTCATAGAGGCAACGATGTCGACGATCTGGAACCGGGCCTGCTTGGCGCTCATGACCGGCTTTTGTCCGGTGATGAGGATCATCGGCATCGCGCCAAGATGTGCATAGGCCGCCCCGGTCGCGAGATTGAGCGCACCAGGCCCCAGCGTGGCAAGGCAAACGCCGGGCCTGCCGGTCAGCCGCCCGTGCGTCGCCGCCATGAAGGCTGCCGCCTGCTCATGACGTGTCAGGACCAGCTCTATGCGAGAGGTGCGCAACGACTCCACAATGTCGAGGTTTTCCTCGCCGGGCACACCAAAAATGCGGTCGACTCCCTCGTTTTCCAGCGCGGCGACAAACAGGTCCGACCCTTTGGGCATGATTTCAATCCATTCATTAAGGACTACGACAGAGATCACGTCGGAGACCTGCCAGTCCGTAGAAGTACGAGAACCGCCAGTGTATGAGCTTCCTGCACACATTCAAGCCGCCGCAGCCGGGTGAATTGAAGGATGACGCGCCCATAAAGGCTTTAGCTGAAATCCGCTCTTGGCAGATCGGCCAAAGACCAAATGTGCTCCTGAAGATCGTGGTCCCAATGCAATCCATCCACCGGACGGCCATCCACGAGAACGCCATCAACATCAAGCATCAAACATTTGGCGGACATTGAAGCATCCTTTGCGGTGTTGGTGATCCAGGGACTGTCATTCAAGGAAATGGGCTAATGAAGCGCTCTCTGTTCGAATTCAACGTCGGCTTCGTCCACTGAGCGGAGCTTAATACCATTCGCAACACCTTTACGAAATTAACGCCCCCGCAAAATATCTCTCTACAGACTTTGTCGAGATGTAAACTTCACGCGCGGGATAAGGATGACAAGTCAGTCCCTAGGTTGATGCTCAACAGGCCAGCCTTTCGAACACGGCTTCGACGTCATCGAGAAAACCTACCCAATCACCGTCTTCGTCGATCCCATTCATGTGCATGAGGAACAGCCCCTCCACTGCCAGAAAAGCAACACGCGCGGCCTGCGCGGCCTGCGAGTTTCCCCCGAGCCGATCGAAGATGCCGCGATACCAATCATGCGTTTCGCGTCGATTGACCGGGTTCTCCAGGTAGCTGACCAGCAGTCCCGCCATCTTTGCATTCATCGCCTGCTGCGAGGTCCGCGTCGCCGCGATGTAGCGCCTGACGAACGCCACGGGATCGTCTGGTGCGGTCTCCCCGAGCAGGGCATCGAACTGGCCGGTCCAGCGGTCGATCAAGCCGCGAACAAGATCATCCTTGCTGGCAAACGAGTATTGCACGCCACCCTTCGAAATCCCCGCTGCCTGCGCCAACGCCCCGATGGTCAGCGCTGCAGCGCCGCCAGTGCGAACGATCTCCTCGGCTTCGCCCAGTAAATCCTCACGCGAGATGCTCGGCTTTCTTCCCATGCGGCCTCCTGATCTGATCGTTTTGACATTGAAATCCGTACGTATGTATTTATATCGGCAGATGTTCCTGAAGCCAAGGTGAAACATGTCCCCCCGTCTCCCTGATCCGAAGCGCTGGCTGGTGTTGCTGGCCGTAATGCTGGCCTTCCTGCCGGTGGTACTGGACATGACCATCCTGCACGTGGCGGTTCCGACCCTCACGCAGGCCCTCGAGGCATCTAATACGCAGGTCCTGTGGATCATCGACATCTATCCGCTGCTCATGGCCGGCCTTCTGGTGCCGATGGGCACTCTTGCCGACAGGGTCGGCAACCGTCGCATCCTTCTGAGCGGGCTCGCGATCTTCGGCATCGCGTCGGTCTTGGCGGCTTTTGCACCAAATGCCCCCCTCCTGATTGCGGCGCGGGTGATGCTGGCGGCTGGCGGGGCAATGATCATGCCATGCGTGCTTGGCATCATTCGCCGCACCTTCGAGGACGAGACCGAGCGCGGTCTCGCGCTCGGTCTCTGGGGAACGGTCGGCGCGGCCGGTGCCGCGGTGGGTCCGCTGATCGGCGGCGCGCTTTTGGAGCATTTTTGGTGGGGGTCCGTCTTCCTGATCAACGTTCCGGTGATGGCAGTCGTCCTGCCCACCTGCTGGTTCTTGCTGCCTCGGCGGGAAACGATCACCCAAGGGCACTGGCCCATCGGGCAGGCGGTGCTGCTGATCCTCGGCATGATTGCAACCGTTTATGCGATCAAGGCCGGGTTCGCCGCCAAGCAGCCGTTGACAGTTGTCCTGCTGATCCTGGCCATTGGTATCTCTATGCTGTCGCTCTTCATCCGCATCCAGCTGCGCAGCGCCGCGCCAATGCTGGATCTGTCGCTGTTCTCGCGCCCGGCCATCGTTGCTGGGATAATTATGGCCATCGTCGCAAGCGGATCGCTGGCGGGGGTCGAACTGACCCTGGCTCAGGAGTTGCAATACGTGCTTGGCAAAACCCCGCTTCAAGCCGGGGTTTTCTTGATCCCGATCATGGCGGCCGCGGCCCTTGGCGGTCCGGTTGCGGGCTGGCTGTCCGGCCGTTTTGGCCTGAGGGCAGTGGCCTGCCTGTCGCTGGTCGTCTCTTCGGGCGCGCTCGCGGGGCTCGCAGCCGCAGACTTCCACGATCCCGGCCTGATCGTGCCAATTCTGCTGGCGACCCTCGGACTCTCGCTGAGCATCGGGCTCACCGCCTCATCGATCGCCATCATGGGCGCTGCCGATGCGCATGAGGCCGGCGCCGCAGGTTCTCTCGAAGCGACCGGATACGAGTTGGGCAGTGGTCTGGGCATCACCCTGTTCGGCGTTTTCATGTCGGTGGTCTTCGGGCGCAATCTTGCGCTGCCCGAAGGCGTACCCGACTTGCTTGCCGAGCAAGCCGCTCTTTCGATCGGTGACGTCTACATCACCGCGCAGCAGCTTGGAGCCGACCAAGGAGCAGCGATCATCGCCGCCGGAAAGGTCGCATTCTCCGCAACCCATTCGGTTCTGCTCACAACCGCCGCCGTATTGATGGGCCTGCTGACAATCCTGGTCTACTGCCTTCTACATCAATCGCGCCCCGTCAGGGCGAGCCATCACTAAGCGCATTCAACCGAAGTTCGCGCACTTCTTGTCGGTTGCGACACTCCCCTGCCAGCCTCAATTTTACGGGCTTTGTTACAGCAAACAACGTCCCGTTTCTCGTAAGACAGTTTGAAGCTCAGAGCAGCATTTGTTGCGAAGCGCAGCATTCGACGTGATGGGCGGAATGCGGGCGTTCGTTGCGGATGCAATGTCAAACTGTACATCTGACGAAAGCGGACGTTCAAAGCTGCAACGGACCATCTTTAGATGTGTTGCCGCGGCGAAAGTCCGGTTTGAGCCCAGAGTGACCTTGCCAATGAGGGCAGCGCCCGACCGCGGGTGGGCAGCGGCACGTCAGTGGGTGCCACTTTATGCCTAATCTTTGGCGTGTGGGCGATGAACCGCAATACGGTGAGAAAGCGCCCGCCCATTGGGCGGTCGGGCACTGCCCGGCAGTGCTGCGCACCTTGACTCCGGGCATTGGTGGACGGCAGCAACGTCCCGCTCAACAGACCTTCGCCAAGCAAAAGAATCCCTGCGCGGGCTTATCTTCCGCATCGTTCTTTCACCCACAGCACCTGACGGCAAACTGTCGGTTCATCTGGAGGGGGCTCTGGCCGCGCTCTTGCGTCTTGGCTCGGGGGGCAAAACGCAAAAGGGCCTGAGCGTCAAAGATCAAGACTTTGAATATAATGAAGAATTATTGTTGGTTGCGGGAGTAGGATTTGAACCTACGACCTTCAGGTTATGAG
>TARA_R110000764_G_scaffold93062_2_pt1 | contig 10764 bp, 9 predicted proteins | sample TARA_R110000764 | Tara Oceans TARA_R110000764 (sample SAMEA4398111) | marine metagenome | biome: Polar Biome; feature: [SRF] surface water layer (ENVO:00010504); material: water (ENVO:00002006), including particulate matter (ENVO:01000060) such as... | depth 5 m
TTATTTTTACACCACTTGATAGACGCATCCATGGAGTTGCTTCAAAGATAGCTTTTTTATTTTTTATTCCTTCATAACTAGGATGGGGTTGACCTTTTGTTTGGTACCCCGATCCAAATTGTTTTTGACGTATACTTATTTGGTCGACTACATATTTTCTAAAATTAGATCCTATTAATGCCATTTATATATTATTTATCTCGTTATAACTTGCTAAAATTTCATTTAAATTTTGGGGTATTCTAATTTGGGTTCCTTTAGTAATATAAATAGAACCGAAATTTACATAATTAGGATTTGCGATAGCTATAACCCAATATAATGATATATCTCCATAAAACTGATTTGCTAATAAGTCTAACCTATCCCCCCATTCTGTAACAACCCAAATATCATTAGGATCAGATGGGATATCTGGGTACCTTACTGTACTATAATAAGGCACACGTAAAGGACCCGCAATGGGGTTTATATTACGTAATTTTGGTATGCCTTGATATCTTTTCATTTTAAATTTTTTTTAATCTCTTGCGTAAAGATTTATTTCACGGTCGGTTTCAGACATACCTCTTTTTAAATTAATAAATCTTGTTAAACCATATTGAGGTACTGTATTTTCAATTGGTACAAAGTCAAATCCAGTTACATTAATCATATGTGGTAATTCTTTAACACTATGATCATATCCTCCAGTTTCACTAATACCTATTTCCCATGTTGATTCTGTAGGTATAGTATACGAAATACTTTTTATAATTCCAAGTTGATTATATAAATATCCACCTACTGTTAACCTTGCTAAATTTCCTTGCATAAATCCTCCTGGGGAGTATGTAGGTGCTAAACTTGATGCTAAAAGGTTTAATTTTTTATACATTGGAGCTAATTCTGCTTTTGATTGAGCATAAACTGTCCACCCCATACTAATACTTCTATCAAAACCTTTATAATTATGAAATTTATCTGCTCTACCTACATATTGAGTAGACCCCCAATCGGCACTATATTTATCATCAAAAGAGTTTATAAATGCTCTGAAATGTATGTAGGTAGAATCTCCAGTACCATCATTTTTAAGAATACCAATACTAAATTTACAAAAATCATTCCCATAATCTACTCTTGAATCTTTAGGAACACTATTATCATAAGGCATCCTAGCATTAATCTTATCTAATGCTGTATCGGATACTGAATATTTTAATCTATTTTTAGATTTTCCTGGATCTCCAGCACTTACTCTATATTCAAGATTTTTTCGATTACTACCATTATAATCTGGGGCTAAAGACATTATAGTAGAACTACCTACTGTTGGGTTTGATGGGGTTCCTATAAGATTTCTTCTAAAATCTTGTATAGTAGGAGAACCTATAAGTTTCTCTGTATTTGAAGGTTCTTCTATAATTTGGGTTTGTGTCCAAGTTGATGAATTGTTTAGATATTGTAAGGGAGAATTATTAGGCCATGATGAATTAGAACCTGATACTGTATCATATACATTAAAACTATTTGCATTTAAATATCCATCTATAGGTAATGGTGTAGAATTTGGAATTCTTGAAATTAGGTTATTGTAATCTATAGTTGCACCCTTTGATCCTGAATCTGATAGTAATTTAGCTGCATATGTAATTGCAGGTGGGATTGAGTTTTTGGAAGAAGCATAAGTACTTATATCACCTGCGGCTACAACCTCATCTATTAGATTATTATTTATTGTAAATGGGGATAAAGCTTGACCTGCATCTAAATCTGCTGTTCTATCTTCAGATAAAAATTCATGATTTGATTGAGTAAAATTAGAAGATGTGATTGTAGTAAAATATGAACTAGTAGTATCAATTGGAATTTTTCCTAAAGCTTCTTGTAGTTCATTTTGAGTTCTTGTTAATGCATTACTTTTTTCTGGTCCTCTATTAACTTTAAAATCCATATTAGCTATATTCAACACGGATGCTGAAATTGCTAAGTTAGATGCTTGATAATAAACTTGACGTGTTGTATCCCTAAAATCTTGTAGATCTTGATTAGGAAGTGAATTACCTAAATAATTTGGGTTATTTACTCCTGTTCTTTGATCTGCGAATTTAATTCGGGTTTTTCCTATCCCTAATATAGATCCAGGACCACCCCCATACTCTAAAACATTAACATCTTCATTTTTTGTATCTTGTTTATCGTACCAAATCTTTAATAATCTATTATCAAAACTACCATTTACCCCAGGTATTAAGGTTTGTATAAATTCCTGGAATGGGTTAGCCCCAACACTTGCTTCACTTCCTAATAGTAAGGGTTGAGTGTTAAATAAATCAAAAAGTGGATTTCTTTCTGATATTGTTTCGGCCGCAATAGAAAATACATTATTATCTGCTTCATTTGCTACCCTAGCAGCAGTTTCATATTTTACTAAACCACCATTAGATAATTGAGAAGTTAAACTGTTATTATCTAAACCAGGAGAAAATGGATTTAATCCTAATAAATTTAAATGTGTTCCAGTAAATCCTACACCAGCTTGGGCTATTGTTGAAGTTGGTAAATATACACCTTGATTAACAGTACCTCCTGCAGTTCCTGCACCTCGCGAAGCTTCTGTTTTTACAGATGTTCTTGATAAAACATTTTGCTTTACTGTAAATAATAAACCATTGGGTGATTTTAAATCGAAAAACATTTGTGTTAATCGACTTACATCATCAATAGATTTAATAGGAGCCATTAAACCCCCACGCAGTAAACTATCAGGACCTCCAGTATTAAAAATATTGGAACCATCATCATCATAGTCTGGTATAGGTTTTACAATATAAGGTTGATTACTATATCCACCTCCAGGTTTATCTGATGCTTGTCCTAAACCAAACTTTAATGACCTTAAATTTGTATTTAGGTCTATTAAAGCCATATATTATCTATTAAAATGATGAACCTTCAGGTGTGTTGTCTCTATAATTATAAGTTGGAGTTACTCCATTTAAATCTAATTGTGAAGGACTTGGTTTATTAGGAATAACTGGGATATCGTTAATTGAATAAGTATCATGTAATTTTGATAATGCAAAATCTGGTACTGTTGGGGTTGCTCCATCTAATCCAGATAAAGTTGATCCTGCGTTTTGTAATTTGTTTAATAATGATGTTGCCATAATTTTATATTTTTATTTTATTTTGTTATAAATATTAACCCATTTTAGAGGATGACAATTGTATTGTTTTTCCTACTTTATTACCATCAATAAATACATCTCCTCCTGCTTCTACTATTGAAATTAATTTATCTAATTTAGCTTCTACTCCTGCCATAGTTGAACTACCTCCACTACTTTCACCTCCTGATTCTTCGCTTCCCCCAAACATTGAACCTCCACCTACAGCACCTAATGCTGTTAAAGCTCCTATAACAGGTAATGCTAATAATCCTGTAAGTGCCATTGATGCTAATCCCAAAGAAATAGCTCCTAAACCCGCACCTACTGCAAAAAGTGTAGGTGCAATACCTGCAAGTGAAACCAAACCTGAAGATAATGCAACTAGATTAGGTGCTAATTTTGCTATAGATTCTCCTAAAGGTTCAAGTGCATATGATAATAACCATAAACCAAACGCTGCTATTGGGATAAATGGTGTAGCAACAGCCATTGCAACAACTCCTGCTGCTAAAGCTACAAAACCTAATCCTAATAAAGGTAATAATGCTACCTTCTCAAATGTAATAGCACCCATCATCGTAACGAACCCATTAGCAATAGCTGTTATAATTGGGGGAACTGCTTGTAATACACCTATAATAACATTACCTAATGCTTCAATTACAAATGAAAATGCATAAATAGCAGGTGATGCCATTAGTAAAGCTGCTCCAATTGCTAAAATAATTGGGATTGCAGGTGCTGCTGCTATACCAAATGCATTTAAACCTGCTCCTGCAGCTGCCATTCCTCCACCTGCTGATGCTCCTGTTGTACCTAATACTCTTTGTGATCCTGCTAAGGTTGCATTTGCACCAGCTTGTGCTGTTGTTGCACCTGCAGATGCATAAGTTCTAATAACATCTATTAATTTTTGGGCATTTAATGCTATATATCTACCTAGTTGAGTATTCATTAGAACATTTCCAGCAGCCATTATTAAATTCCCAGCACCAGTAACAATATTCCATGTTACCTGTGCTGCTGCTGATGCTATTGAATATGCTGTAGTTGCTACTAAAACTACTCCTTTTCTTAAGAAAGCCAATATAGATGAATTTTGTATTGCTGTTCCCATCCTAGTAACACCATTCCATATAAATTTAGCTGCTGCTGAAGCTTTTGTAGCTATACTATCTCTTATAGTTGCTAAGGTACCTCTTATTTTTGTTGCATTATCTTTTTCTTGTGCTGCTGTTTGGAGGCCTAACATAGTCAATGTGTTGCTTATTGAAACTACTAACTTTGTAGCATAAACTGTTGCTAATGCCGCTATAACAGTATATAATACCATAGAATTTGATAATAAACTAGCAAAAAATCCTATAACAGGAGCTAAAGCTTGAGTCATTTTTTCTATAGATTTTGTAATTTGTTGTTGTGTTGTTAATCGTTGAGCTTCTTCTACGGAAATACCTGCTGCTGCTGCTGCTTGTTCTATTGAAAGATCCTCGGATAGTTTTTGTTGAAGAATCATTCCAGACATTTCCTCACGAGTCATCCCCATAGCTTTAGCTGTGGCCTCTTGAGCTAGTCTATTACCACTAGAAAATGCTTGTATTACTGCTTGATTATTACCTATTTCTTTTGCAACACCCGCTAAATCATTATTTAAAGCTAATTCTCTTGCTTTTTCTAGATTTATTGATTGACCCGTTAATAACTCAGCCTCCATTTCAGCTTCAATAGATGATTGGAAATTTAATAAGCTACCTGCAATTTTATCTACTTGATCAAGAGACAAACCTAATTTCTGGGCTTCCATTACTGCCTCACCTATAGCTTCTTGACTACCCCCTAAGGAAAGTTTTACAGAATCTGATGCGTTTGCAACCCCACTTAATACTTGACCAAAATTAAGTGCGACTTTGTTTGTTTTAACAAAGTTTTGGAACTGGCCTTCGGTTGATTTAAGATTATCTTGAAGGTTTGTACCTGAAACTTTAGACAATGCTGCTAAATTTGCTGCTTCCTTACCAGCCATGCCCATATTTGCAGTTAATTCGGCTACAGTTGTGACATTTTCAGGAGAAAAAACAACATTAGCATTTACTCCTAACTCTTTAGTTAAGGTAACCATACCCGCAAGATACTCAGATGTAGTAGTTAAACTACCATTTATACCTCTAAAAGCATCAGCACTTTGTCCTGTTAGTCTTCTAAAATTTTGTTGTTCTTTTTCAACTGCAGTAAACCCTTTCATTAGGGCTCCAAAGATTACAGATGGATCAGTTAAAGTATCACCGAAATTTTTAAATGCTACTTTTAATCCTGCACCAAGTGTTTTAAGTCTATTTACTTTTCCTTCAGCATCTACGGTTGCGGCTGCAACTTTTCTCATTTCAGCCTCAACTTCCTTCAACCCAAACGCTCCTGCAAATTTACCTGCTACAGCATTTAACCCCGCAACTAAGCCTCCGGCAACACCCATAGACTTATTGATTTTATCTTGGGCTTCTTCTTGTTTTACTCCTTCGTCTACATTTTCTTGGGCAGCTATAACTAACCCATTTGCTAATGCTAGACGTTGGGCCTCAGCACTTGCACCTTTTAAGGCACTGGCTAAACCTCCTTCATTTAATCTTAAACCCTTTTCTTGTGCTGCTAATGACTTTAATTGCTCATCTGTTGCTCCACCCTTTTGATTGGCAATTTCATTTTCGATATTAAGGATATTGGTATTACCAGTTTGTACAGCTTTAGCCCTTGTGGAAATGGCCTTTGCTTGGTCTTTACCCTCTTTACCAATTGTTTGTTCAAGAATTAATTGTTCTCTTTTAGCTGCTTCTAAAGTTTTTGAATCTTTTCCAAGTTGCTTGGTGATATCACCCGATTGTCTTAATGCTACTTTATTTTCTTGTGCTGATTTAGTTATATTTCTTGATAATGAAAGAAGTGTTTTTTCACCCTCACTATTTCTAGATCTAATACCTAATTGATCTTTTAATTCTGCAGTAAGTGATCTAGACTCTTCAGTAAGTTGGGCAGCTTTACGGCCAGCTTCAAGAATAGCTTTATCAGTAGCTGATAGCTCTTCATTAATTTTTTTCTGATTTTCTAAACCGTCCTTACCAATCATGGGTTGTTTTGATTATAAATATAGGAAGGCATCATTTCTTTGATGCCTTCGCTACATACGTTGGAGATTTCTTTGCTGTTTTTATATGTTGAGGGGCTTCAACCTTACCCTCAGAATTTATAACGGTATTTCCTGTTGAGGATTTACCTTGTGCTTTTTTTACTTCTGCCGCCTCTCTATCATAGTGTTCTCTCATTTTATTAAATGTGAAATTACGTAGCCAGATAGGCATGTTGTACACGGTATGCCAATCATACCCTCCATTTCCATGAAACACTATCTCATGGATTTGGGCGAATAATGAAATTCTATAGGTTTGCGTCAGGCCAAAAAAAGTTGACAGTAATGGGAATGACAACGTCCTCCACACCGTCACTTAATTCTATTTGGGTTAATAAATCTACGTCAGGTTGATGTCCTTGTACGTGTTTTCTAAATGCTCTTGCATCCATCGCTAAGAAGTATGTGTCTACAAATTCACGCACCGTCTTACGTTCAGAATCTCCATTTACGGAAATAATCATTTGTTTTAAACGAGTAGAAACTAATGGATCATCTTTTTTATTAATCTTTTTTAAACCTTTAAGTTCAGCTTCAATAGCCATTTCATCTTTATGAGATAAAAGTTTATATGAAATTTCTGTACCTGAATTAGGTAGTGTAAATTTAAATTCATTTTGTCCTTTAATAATAGAACTTTCATCAAATTCTTTATTTTCTAATGTACTTAAATCAACCTCAACTTCTTCTCCTTTATACTGGAATTTATAATCTTTACCATATCCTAAGACACGGGCTGCAACCATAACTGCATTCTTATCTCCTACAATAAGATCATTATAATTACATTTTGTTACAATTAAAGATTTTAATAGTTTATCAATAACTGTTCCATTGTTAATATATGATTGATTCGAAAGAATATCTTCTTCCTTGGCGGTCATATATTTCATTTCAATTACCCCACTTGAGAGGGGGTTGTCTTCGGGATAGATTAAACCTTTTGAGGGCAAATCAATAGTTTCGGTGGGAAACTTTAATGCGTTTTCTTCCATAGTTTTTATTTATTATAACTTTATTACGTTAATACATACTAACGATACAAAAGAGCTTGACATAAGCCAAGCTCTCTTTAAAAATATTTAACGGTTTTTTTAGAAATTTAATACTGCGTAATCTATAGCTAATGTTAAACCAATAGATTGTGCTTGAGCATCTGTATCCCAATTGTATCCATCGAATGTTGCATCTTTAATAAATGCACCTTTTAAAATCCATTCAGAAACTACATCACCAACTGGACCTAATACATTTACTGTAACATCCTTCTTATAGAAATCACTATAACCATCTCTACCTGTTACTGATTCATGGTGTAATCTTACCCACTCCATCACTGCTTGAGCTCCTGAAGGTGTAATTGGGTCATAAAGTTTCATTGTTACGTCACTCCATGTTGATTTACCTTTAACTTTACGTTGAACGTTAATGTGATTTAAGGTAACTTCTGCTTGCTCGATTTTCACTTCTCCAAACTCTTTAATCATATATGATGGAATTCCATCTACATACATGATAAACCTATTTGCTTGTTTTGGTTCAAATGCTGTGAAAAATATTTCGTTTGGATCTAGTACTGCCATTTTTATTTGTGTTTATTTTTTTTATTCAGTTATAAATATTATACCTTTAAATTCTTACGATGGGAAAGTTGCTCCTGTTGGAAGAATGTTGAAATCTAAGTAAATGAATTCAGCCGTTTTAGTAGGTTGTAAATAAATAGCACCTATTAATTGGTTTCTATCAATAACATCTGGTGTGTTATTAGTAGCATCCATTACTACCTTAAAAGCATATAATCCTTGTCTTTGTTGAACTGATTCTAGGTATGGATTTACTTGGCTTAAGAATTGATTTCTTGTAGCTGCTGTATTTTGTTCAAATACTAGGTTATCAGAAATTTGTGCTATATAAGATTTCAATGCGATTAATAACCTTCTAACATTTACTCTATCTAAAGCACTTGCTTGTGTTTGGAGTGTTTTTTGTCCAAATACTGTAACGCCTTGTCCTGGGAATGTTGCTATTGGGTTTACCTTATTAATATATAAAGTATCTCTATTTGCTTGAGTTAATTTTCTTTCAGCTTGTCTTACTGTTCCTAATCCACCTCTATTAATACCTGCAGGTGCAAACCATGGCTCAGCTACTCTATCAGTATAAGCAAAAACTCCTGGAATTAATGCTCCTGCTGGTGCCCATACTAATTGTGCCGTATCTGGGTCTGTAATTTGTACCCATGGCCAATATGAAGCGGCGTATGAAGTATCTAAACTAGCTGCTGTTGAATTAACTGCTGTAATTGATGATCCATAATTTTCAAGATCAATTACTGTAATTGCATCTCCTCTATTTTCAGTATTTGCTATTAGCGTATTTAATGGTGTTGCATGATCAGCATTAGCATATATTAATCCTGGTGTAGTGATTATATTATACACGTATTCATCCGCGTTTGCTAATAAATTAATTGCATCTGTATAATTAGCACCTGTTAATCCCTGAGTATCATTATTATCAATATTTTGATAAAAATTATCCCCTGCGCCTGTGATTTTTCCTACAGCATCTCCAAATGAACCACTTTGAGCTACTGGAATTGATCCTGTATATGCAGGATTTACATTTCCATTATTATCAAAATAATCTGGGGTTTTAACGTTTACTTCTTTTACTCTTATGTATCTTGAAGCATTTGGAAATGAACCTGTTGATTGTAAATATGGATCAGATGAACCTGCTCCTAATAAGTTTGTTGTTGAATCACCAATTACTCGAGCAATATAATTTGATGCTTTTGGATCTAAAGAAACATTAGTAAATGATTCTAGTACTGATTTTGATTTTGTTGTATCACTACCTTGTCTAACGATTACAGTAAATACACCTCTTGCAGTATTTGGTGAAGTAATTTCCCATCTTACGTTATTAGTTGATCCTGATGGTAAAGTTCCTCCTGCTCCTTCTGGTGAAGTACTATTCATTACATCACCTTCAGCTAAAGTTTCTAATGTAAATACATTATTTCCTTCTTGAATATTACCAGCAGCTAATGTTAATGATAAATCTGTTCCGAGTGGTAATGTCGCACCTAATGATTCTGAAGTAAATGTAAGTATTTCTCCTGCAGCATAATCTGAACCTGTTGATGTTACTGTAATTGAAGCAAATGATTCTGAGTTAGATAATACAAATGTAAATTCTGCTCCTGTTCCTACCCCATCAGTTGAATTTTCTTTTACACCTGTAACTGTTCCACCTACAGATCCTGTAGCATTAAATGCCCCAGTAGTAAATGTTTGAATACCTCCATTTAAACCAGTATTACCTTCTACGTTAGATGAAGTTGCTGGGCTAAATGATCCTGATGCTACTCTAGTTACAATTAAAGAAGTACCTCCATTTTGGAAGTAGTTAAAAGCTGATATAGATGTTAAAAAGCTATATTCATCAGAAGCACTTGAGAAAGTACTACCAAAGTTAGCTAAGTACTCACTATAAGTTGTTACTAAAGTTGGAATATTTACTTTACCTAATACTGTGGGGCCTATTATAGCGGCTCCGGCTTGTATAGGTTGGGCTGTGATTTGCGATTGATCGTTTTCTCTCGCTAATACACCTGGTGATAATAATGTTTCTGCCATTTTATGATTGTTTTATGATAAATATATTAAAGTTCTTCAAAATTTTATTTAGTTGGTAAAAACTCGCCAGACTCTAAAGAAATGGATCCTTTTCCATACTTTTCTTCTAGTTCTTTAGCTAAAGTTACTTCTTGTGATTGGATATCAGCAAATTGTTGCTTTAAATTATTTTTTGTAAATTCTAAATTCATCATTTGAATTTCGGTTTCCCCTAAAACAACTGTTAGTTGTTGAAAGCGGGATTTTAAATCTTTTAAATTTTTAATTTCTTCTTCTGTTAAAACTTTCTTTTCCATCTTGTTATAAATATTAAATTATTTGTTAAAATTATATTAGTTTTAATAATACCATATTTGCCCCATAAATTCAAAACCTCCTGCTCCTGCTAAATCAGTTACCTCTATTGTTCCAGAAGAAAGAACGACATTAAGTGAAGATGGTTCTGCTGGTGGAGATGAATATGTTAATGTAATAAAGCAATTAGTTCCTAAAGTTTTACCTGTTAATTCAGTTGAAAACCTTGTAGATGAAAAAGCACTACCACCTGATACTGTTCCTGAAAATAATAATAAACTAGGTGATTTTGGTGCTGGTACTGCATTGTTAACACTAACTGATGCTGTTACATTTAGTGCTGTTTCTGCTGTTGTTGCTAAAGTTGCGGTTGTAGCTAAAGTTGCGGTTGCAGCTGAAGTTGCTGTAGCAGCATTACCTCCAATATCATTATCTAATGTTGTAACACCACCCAAGGCTAACATATTATCTACTATTGATAATTGATTTGTTC
>TARA_R110000764_G_scaffold46510_1_pt1 | contig 10742 bp, 12 predicted proteins | sample TARA_R110000764 | Tara Oceans TARA_R110000764 (sample SAMEA4398111) | marine metagenome | biome: Polar Biome; feature: [SRF] surface water layer (ENVO:00010504); material: water (ENVO:00002006), including particulate matter (ENVO:01000060) such as... | depth 5 m
CTTTTGATTACATTATAAGCGTATCTACTGAGTCAATAAAAGCTGAAGACGTATAAATACATAATAATTGGCTCAATATCACATAAACATAAAAGGTATAAAATGAAAGTATTTGGTAACTTCCTAGAAAATTTAGAACTTCACGATAAAGGCTCAAAGCTAGAATTAGGCAACGAAGAAGGAACAATTCTATATGTGCGCAGAGCTAACCATAATTGGGATAAAGCATTAAAAGACTGTAAGATGCACTTATTTGGTGTTTATTACTCAGAGCATACATTAACAACAGATCAAAGACAGCAGGCCGTAGCATTAGCTATTTCTGAATATCTTGTTGCTGGTTGGGAAAACCTTATAGATGAAGAAACAGGTATTGAAGTCAAATATTCAAAGCCTAACTCTGCATCAGTATTTGGAAACCCAGAGCTTTATTTAAGCCTTAATTTCTTTATTTTAAACCATGCTAACTCACACGAAAACTACTTATACGAAAAACTAGAAGAGGACAAGGAAGCACTAAAAAAGCCATAAGGTGGAATTATATAAATGGCGGTGATGCAGCCGACAGGAAATATAAATTCTACCGCTCAAAAGGCCGAGACTTCTTTGCTGAATCACCAACCCTAACAAGAAGGGCTGTTTTTGCAATAAATGCATTTTATGCATTAACTAGCGATAGAGAGTTTAGCTATGGAAGCATGCCGCTTCCTAAATCATTCACAACTGCTTTTATTGAAAATTACTTAATGAAAATTACGTTTGAGTATGATACTATGGAAATATTAGAATTAATCAAATCTTGCGATAGTGAATATATCAAGATCAACCTAGAATCAATTAAGTAGAAGGTAAAATGGCTATAGAACGCGTAATTAAAATTAAAGTTACATCAAAAGATGCAGACACTAAAGTAAAAAAACTTGATAAGTCTTTTGTTGGACTAGGAAAGGCTGCAAAGCTTGCTGGATTATCTATTGCCGCACTAACTGCGCTTATAGTAAAACAGGCAGACAAATACACGCAACTTAGAACAAAACTTAAATTAGTAACAAAATCAAAAGAAGAATTAGCTGACGTTGAAAAGAAACTAATAAAGCTTTCAATTGATACTAATACAGACCTTGAGGCAAGTGTTAACTTGTACTCTAGACTTGCAAGGGCTACAAAAGAAGCTGGGACAAGCCAAGAAGATTTATTAAAAATAACAAAATCCATTAATCAGGCTTTTGTGGTTTCAGGTGCAACTGGTTCAGAGGCATCAAGTGCAATAACCCAATTATCACAAGCATTGGCCTCAGGCGTGCTTAGGGGTGACGAGTTCAACTCTGTTGCTGAAAACGGAAGCAGGCTTGCTGAAGCATTAGCTACATCATTAGGCAAAACACAAGGTCAATTAAGAAAGCTTGCTGGAGAAGGAAAGCTAACAACTGGAATTATAACCCGTGCTTTAATTGAACAGTCTGAAACAATAGAAAAAGAGTTTGCAAAAGTAGAACCTACAGTGGCAGCTGCTTTTACTAATTTGGGAACAACATTATTATCTAGTGCTGGTAAGATTAATGATGCAGTAAAATCTGTTGCAGGAGATTCTCTTGTTGAAATAGTTGCAAACTCAATTAAGGCTATAGAGCAATTATTTATTGACTTTAACAGGTTTTTAGATACCGTTGAAAATAAAGAATTACAAGAAGGATTCCAGGAAACACAGGAAGGTATATTAGAAACACAGGGAAAAATAAATAAGGTAATAGAGCAAACAAAAAGCCTTAATATTGAAAATTCAAAAATAGGTGAGATAGCACTTCAAAACAATGTTAAAGTTTTAGCAAATCTTAATATGGAGCTTGCGCTTCTTAAATTAAAAGAGCAATCACTAGGAAAGCAGCTTGGTCTTGAAAACTTATTAGCTGGAGCTGGAACTGATGGAACACAAAGCGGAGACACTAGCGGTAAAGCAAAAGTAATACCTAAGAAAAAGTCAAAAACTAGTACTGTATCAGCAGCTGACTTATTGGCACAACAGGAAATAATTAAAACAGCAGAGCTTACTAAGTCACAACAGAAAAACCTAGATAAAGAACAAGAGGCCATAAAGAAAAGACTTGATTTAATAAAAGAAGGTAATGATCAGGAGCTAGTAACACTTAAAAAGTTTTTTGATGACCAGGAATCAATTAGGCTTGGAGCTAAAACGCAGGAGCAGGTTGATCTTGAAAACTCAAGAATGTCAGAGATTGAAAAATCAAACTCTTCATTTGCACAAAGACTTGAGCTTCAAAAAAGAAACCTTGAAATAGAATTTGCTGAAAAGCAGGCTATAAAAGAACAGCAGTTTTTGCTACAGCTTACCAAGGAAGATGATGAAGTTGCATTTACCAAGGAAAGAGAAGAAGAAAGAAAACAGGAAAAAAAGGAACTTGAGAATGAAAGCTGGCTTGCTGATATTGAGAATAAGCAAGAAAGACAAGAGCAGGAATTTGCTATTGATGAGGAATTTGCAGACAGAAAGGCACAACTTGAAAAGAGTGCAGCTCAAGCTAAGTTATTGGAAAATCTATCTTCTGGTGAGCAATTATTTGGAGTGCTTGCAAAGAATAGCAAAAAAGCACTAAAGCTACAGCAGGCGTTTACATTAGCTCAGGCTGGGGTTTCAATTGCTACTGGTATAGCAAGAGCACAAGAACTTGGATTTCCAGCTAATATTGCAGAAGCAGCAAGGGTTGCAGCAACTGGAATTAAGGTTGTACAGTCAATAAAGTCAGCCAGTAAGGGTAAGGCATCTATACCAAGTGTATCGGGTGGATCTGCTGCAAGCTCAAGCACTCCAGACTCACTAAGTGGAAGGCAAGACTTGGTTCAGAGAAATATAGCAACAGAAAACACAGAGCTAAACCTAGTAAGAAGAGAGATTGCTAACTTAGACTCAGAGAGCGTACCCACTGAAACGGTGAGAAGATTATTGGGTGCAATAGATGATAACTTAGAGAGTGGCACAGCCTCCTCAAACAGCATAGGCGGGTAGTAAATAATGGCTATAATTATAGATAAGCAGGTAAGCGTTGGATTAGGTGGTTGTGATGGTTCACAGCTACTATGGGAAAATAAAGGAAACTTGACGGGTGCAACATATGCAACAGATGCGCCTGTTTCTGATGGTATGGAGTACCTGTTTGATTATTTAAGTACTAGTTATTTCCAACCTGAAAATATAGCTACTTTTTCAGTTACAACTACTTTTACAACTCCTCAAATATGCAATTCAGTATGTATGGCAGGTGTAAACTTTAGGTCTTCTTATGTTGTAGCTATCAATGTATATGACGAGGTTGACACATTAGTACATACAGAGATAACAACAGCAACTGCTAACAATAAGCCCCTGTTTGCCCTGTTTGATGATTATAACTTTAACTCAATTAGGGTTGAGTTTGTTTTAAATATTCCAACAGGTGTTCCTTTTGTATCTACTATAATAACCAATCTTTATTTTGGTAAGACATTGGAATTTCCTGGACAGCCTGATGTTGGATACCAACCTGGAAAGTGGAATAACTCAAGAAAGACAGAAACCTTTAAATCACAGAATAACGCATTCGGTAGAAATATCACAACCGAGCTTGGAACTGAAGAAAACGCTAATTTCTCTTTCATTCCTTATGAGTTTATGGATGAGTTCTATGTTGACTTTGTAGCTCAATATGCAGCGTGGCCTGTATTCTTTGCATGGGATAAAAAGACATCACCTGAAGACGTAATCTTTGGAAATGTTAAGCTTGGTAAAGCTTCCTTTACAACTGGTATTCATTCTTCAATATCACTAAAATTTGATGGAATTATATAATTTATTCTGTTATTATTAAGAAAAACTAAATAGGTATTTAATGTCTTACAATATAGCTAAAACAAAATTCGAAAGAAAGGAGGTTGTATTTGTTGACCTTCTTTTAGATCAAAATAATTTAAATATTGGGTTTGCTGCATCAGACCCAACATCTTATAATACGCCAAAAACAACTGGTTCTACCAGTGCTTTTCTTATTGATAACCCCAAGAAAGCATACAGGTTTTCAAGTGGATTTTTAGGTAAGGAAAGCGGCATGACTAAAATAACCCCTTACTTGCCAATATTGGATTCAATATCTTTTTCGTCTTCTACACTAGACCCAGGACTAAAAGCAGCTGTTTCTGCATCAGTAAGTATTAAATTTAATGACATAATAACTACTGATGTTTACGAGTTACCATCATCAAGCGATCCTGCTTTTGATTATTCTAATAGAAGGGTAACTGGATCATTTTGGAGTAAATTATCATCAAGAAACTTTATACAGAATAGAGTAATAAAGGTATACAGAGGATTTCAAGATCCAAATGAAGAATTTGATATTAATAACTTCGAGTCTGAGTATTATGTAGTTGAAGCTATTTCTAGAGGAAAAGACGGCAGCGCATCAATAAAAGGTGTTGATCCATTATTTTACACTAAAGAATCAAAAGCTAAAGTGCCAATAAAGACAAACGGTGTTACTGTTCAGAGTATAGATAGTGTTTCTAATTCAATTATTGTTGATGTTACAACAGGCAATCCAGAAGAATATGATACAGTCTTAGGGGTTCAAAATGCTGTATTGATAGGAGAGGAGCTATTTGATTACATTGTTATTTCTACTACGTCAAACAGCGCAAAATTAAGCCTTGATAGATTGGGATTTCCTGGTGAGACAACAACAAACCAAGAGCACGATGCAGGGTCAAAGGTACAAAAGTGTTTCTCTGTACCATTTAAGCAGAACGTTGTAAACATAATAAGGACTCTTTTAACTCAATATACAAAAATATCAATAGATTTAATTGATAATGACGGATGGATTGATCAATTTTTTACAACATTGGCACCTTATAACTTTCAAACAGTAATAACAAAGCCTGAGCCTGTATCAAAGATAATAAATGAGCTAATTGAGCATTCAGGCGCTAGCTTATTCTGGGATACTGTAGAACAAAAACTAAAGTTATTTGGTGTTTCAGAATTTAGTGATCCGCAGTTTTTCTTTGATGATGACAATATAAAGCAAAACTCTTTAAGTATAAATGTTAAATCTAAAGATCAGATTACTAGGCAGACAATAAATTTTGATAAGGTAAACTATATTAAATCTTCTACTAACGAGGACGACTTTAAGCAAGGTTTTATATTTATAGATGGCAACGCGGAAGATGAGTCAGCATATGATATTACAATTGATGGTAAAGTTATTTACTCAAGATGGCTTGATAGCACAACAAATGACATATCAATTGCAACTTCGATTGTATCTAGGAATGTATTAAGGCGCTCAAATGCACCAACAACATTTAAGTTTGTTGTTGATCCTTCTTCTGTTGGTGTTATTGGAGACAAGAGAGCTTGGCTGGGCAATGTTATATCTATAAAATCAAGAATATTTACAGGTGCAAACAATGAGGCGATTGAAACATTAGCTCAAATAACAAAAATACAAAAAAGAAAAGACGGTTATTTTGATATAGAGGCATTGAATTTTCAGGGTAACGTTTCAACTGTTGACTTTACATTAAGTGAAAACAGAAGAGATTTTGTTTTAACAGATGAGTTTACACCAATAGCAGGACGTGTTAATACTTTACTAATAGAACAAAGCTCAACAATTGACTCAAGCGGACCTGCAATTGCAGCACTTAATACTGGCGTTTGGCCTGATGGATTAACTATTATAAACCGTGGGAAGATATTAGCAAGTGGCGGTAAAGGAGCAAGTGCTGGTCAATCATTTGTTCCTGAAGAGGACCCAGCATGTTTTGGTGGGATTGGTGTTGAGAACGGAGGTACTGGAGGTACTGCTATAATATCACAATGTAATTTAGAGATAGATAATGGCAGCGGTGGATTAATATTTGGAGGTGGTGGAGGTGGTGGTGCATCTTCACCATATGTTCAGCTTTATGGCAGTGCAGCAGCTGGAAATGGTGGATCTGGAGGACAGGGTTCTGTTGGCGGTATTGCTGGTCTAGGATCTATTCCAGCACCACAAGAGACTTCACCTATAGGGCAAGACGGAGAAGATGGTGATATTGACGGCCCAGGATTAATTGGAGGCGATGGCGGATTCTTCGGTGAATATGGTCAGGATGTTTATACAGCATTATGCGGGTTTCAATTTAATCAGTTTTTAAGCGAGGGAGGAACTCCTGGTTACTCAATAAACAAAAACGGGTTTAATGTTTCAGTTGTATCAGGAAATAACGCGCAGCAACTCAAAGGACCAATATTACCTTAACATGGAACATGCCCCGAAAGGGGCTTTATTTGCGAAGCAAATATTAAATCCATTTGCTTTTGATTGTGTTCTGTTGTATAATTTACGAAATACTTAAACATAAGAGATATAATGGCAAGTTATCAAAATAGCGTTATTCTTAAATTCGACAGTGCAACAACTGGAAACGCAGCAGTTAATGAACAAGTTGCAATAAAGCAAGTTGGCGTACTTTCTCCTATTTATGAAGACCAAGCAAAAACAATATTAAAGTCAAACCCATTCTTTACAGATACCAACGGTTTCTATGAGTTCTTTTGTGATGCTGGAGTTTATACGGTTGAAATAGGAAACCCTATTGAGAAATCATTTTTCGTTACTCTAGCAGATTCAGCAGGAGCAGGTGGCGGTGATACAATTGTTATTGGTACAACATTACTTGCAAACTCAGACCTTGGATCTGATTATATTTACAGAGACGGGCTAAAATATAACACTAACCAATACCCAGACCTTTCAGGTACACCAGGTTTTCCTGTTGCAGGTGATCCAACTAGCTACTCAGCGGGTGCTAATTACTCAAGCGGCGTTACTATTAATACAAGCGCAATATACGCAAAAGAGGCCATTATTGATGAAAACGGATTAATAATTGTTGGTTCATTTTCTGGTACTTTTATGTATTCAGAAGACCAAGGGCAAACTGAGGCTCTAGCTACAACTGCAAATACAACAATACTTTTTTCAATTGCAACAAATGCATCCACTTTAATAGTTGGGGCAGGTATAAGTGGTAAAATTGAAGTATTTGATTACAATACAAAAATAAGTACTGGATCAAGCACGGCTGGAACAATAAATATTAGATCTGTTTTTTACGATAGTGATCTATCGTTATTTATAGCATTAAATCAATCAAATCAGGTTTGGACCGCATCAGATCCTCTTGGGTCATGGACAAATGAAGGAACTATTTCTGGAATTCCTGGCACTGTTAGTTCGGCAGAAAAAACTAGCTCAGGTTATGTTATATTTGATAACACATCCAAAGATCTATATTTTACAACAGATCTTCTTTTATTGTCAGCTTCAGTAGTTGCAACAAATACAAACACTAATGATTTGTTAATTTATGGTACATTTGACAAAGATAGCGGCTTAGGATTAGCTATGAATGTTTCAGTTACCTCTAGGTTGTTATTTAGAACATTAGATGGAGGACAAAACTTCTCAAGTATTCCATTCACTGGAATGTCAACAGCAACAATTATTGATATGAAGCACATATCAGGAAACGTTTTTGTTTGCTATGATACAGCAGAAAACTTTTTTTACACAGTGGATGCAGGTGATAATTGGACAGAAATAGTAATGCCTACACCTACTGGTAATTCTGGTGCTTTTTACTTCAATACAACTGGTGATATATTTGGAATAATTGACAACCAGGACGAAAGGAGCAAAATGATTGCTGTATTACCACCACAAAGTGAATTTGTATCAACCTTAATTGCAAGTCCTAACCAAACAGATTTTTATCAAGTGAGAGCCAAATAATGCTAAATTTTAAACATAAAAACTCCTTAAGAATATTAAGGAACAGCCTTTTACAAAATACAGATAAGTGTATGATGTCTGACTATGAGATTGACGGTGTTACAATAACACCAGATCAACTATTGGAGATTAAATCATACAGAAAAGAACTTAAAGATATAACGAAAGGAATACCAGCAGAAACTGATAATATGAATGATATACCATTGCCTATTCCTCCAACTTGGTTTAAGGGTTAATATGAGCGTTTCAGCATTCTTTGGTAAATTATTCGGTACTGAGAAAGCCACCGAGAGGCTTGTAGAGAGTGTTTCAAGTGGTTTGGATAAACTAGTATATACTAATGAAGAAAAGGCAGACGATGCAGCCTCAGAGAGAGCAGCAGCACGACAAAATGTTATTGACTGGATAAGCGCAAGCCAAGGTCAAAATATAGCAAGGCGAGTTATTGCCCTATCAGTAACGTTTACTTGGTTAAGTATGTATATAGCCTCTTTAGGCGGTAGCATCATAGCAGTATGGACTGATCACCCTGAAAAGTGGCTAGAGTCTGTTGAGGTAATTGGTAGCAAGGCAGAAGGCATGAACGCAGCTATGATGTTAATATTAGCTTTCTATTTCTCTGCGCCTTACATGGGAGATATTGCAAAAGCTTCATTAAAGAAATTTTCAGGCAAAAAAAATTAGACTAAAGTACTATATATTTTGTTATATTAAATAAGTATAATTGCTTTAAATTAATAAATGATTTATTATATATATAAATGAAAACATATTTAAGAGTTACATCAATGTTAAAAAACCCTGACACTTTACAAAACCTATCCGCCGTATCAACAGGCGCAGCCGTGAGCAATGGGCTTTTTGCATATCTTACAGATAACGCAGCCGCTATTAGTTTAATAATTGCTTTTATTTCAATATTGATTACAATATTCGCTACATATAAAAATATATCATTGAGCAAAAAAAGGAATGAGTTAACAGAGCGTGCTTTAAAACTTCAAGAAGCAGAAGCCCAAAAAGGTAATACTGTAATTATTACAGATACATCACCTAATAGATAATTTATTTAAATGCCTTTGATTTAACAACACGCACAGGAAGTGGTGCTTCTCCATCAATGCATATAACATAATATTCTTCTTTTGATGATAGCTTCTGGTTAAAGTGAGGTGGTGACATTCCAAGCTCACCTGCTGCTGCACGCTGGGTTCTATAGTGATCCGAATATTCTTTTATAGTAAATACCTTACAATCCAAACCCTTGCTTATATCCATCTTCATTCTCTGGTTATGATTAAAAGCTTTTTCTGTTAACGTGAAGTCTTTGTATTTCATTTAATTACCTATATCTTTTGAATACAATATTAATATATACTTAACTATAAGTCAATCAATACCGCAAATTCACCATGTATTAAACTACATTTTTTATTGTATGCAATAATTGCCTCCTTCTTTGACTTGAACGATCCTATATAATGAGACTTTAACATAAATTGTATTTTTGCAGTGTATGTGTTGTGCTTTGTTTTATATATGGGTTTCTTTGGTGATCTGTTTGAGTTGTTCTGAGATGGGCTTGAGAGCCTTAGGTTGGACATGTTATTATTAATTGGGTTTCTATCAATGTGATCTATATACTTACCATCAGGGATGCACCCGTTGTGATAAATATATATTAATCTACTTATTGAATATTTCTTGTTATTTATATTTATTCTATGCCTTCTATTCTTTCTTGTTGATTTATGGATATTATTTGTAGATAGCCTAATTAGCGTTCCGTCTTTGTAATCAAATATTTTGTTTAATAAGTCTTTAGTAATCACTCTTTAGCCTTTTAAATAAAAAAGCCGCTAAGTTATAACGGCTACTTATGTATTTAATATATATTAAACTGGGTAATATATCAAGCCATGTTTAATGTTGCGAAATTTCGATGCAGACGCTTGGCAAATCTATCGTATGCCTTTGCAGCTTCATATATGCTGCTGTATGTGCCTATGTAGTAATTCTTGCCACTCTTACATATTCTAGCTCTAAAGCCACCATACACCTTGTCAATTCCTTTAAATGGTACTTGACCAGTTCCCGCTCTATTACATGCGTTTTGTGAATAGGTGGCCTTTACTAAATTAGAAATACGGTTATCAACAGTGTTACCGTTTTTATGATCAATAATAAGACCTTTTGGGATATTGCCGTGAAACATCGTGTATGCGATTCTAGAGGCATAATACATCTTACCTTCAATCTTCATTCGCATTCGGCCTAACTCTTTATCAAAGTATGCCGCTGGCTTTCCTGCGTAGGTATTATTGAACTTACTGTTATTAACTCTTTCTTTCCATGTTAATTCACCAGTTAATGGATCATAGTTTAATAATGAGTTAAGTAAAGATTTAGATAGTTGGATTTTTAATGGTTGCATATTATTCGCCTTGTTGGTTAAGTTGTGCTGCTTCTAGTGCTTTAATTTCTTCTGTTTTAATAAGATTTAATTCTAGCTGTATTTCTTCTTTTGGTACACCTGATGACATATCAGGAGGTAGGAAGTAATTATTATTTTCATTCATTTTTATTCTCTTTTTGGTTAGTTACTAAGTTAATAATATCAGGTGTTATTACAAATAGCAAATTTATTTAATAAATAAGTTAAAAAACTTTAATTATAAGTATATGAATAATAAGCCTTTATGACGTTTAGGACAAAACAGGTTAAAATAAGTTAAAATAAATCGTAAGCTCTTGATTCGTAAGGGATAAACAGGTGTTTAGGACGTTTAGGACAATAGGTGTTTATGACACTTAAATATCAGGTGTTATTACAAATAGCAAGTTTATTTAATAAATAAGTAAAAAACTTTAATTATAAGTATATGAATAATAAGCCTTTATGACGTT
>TARA_R110000764_G_scaffold4901_4_pt1 | contig 10718 bp, 1 predicted proteins | sample TARA_R110000764 | Tara Oceans TARA_R110000764 (sample SAMEA4398111) | marine metagenome | biome: Polar Biome; feature: [SRF] surface water layer (ENVO:00010504); material: water (ENVO:00002006), including particulate matter (ENVO:01000060) such as... | depth 5 m
CAGCTTGCACCGCAATAACTTTGGCTGCTTCGGTTGCCACTTCATTAGCTAGTGCCAATACCTGGCTGGCCGATGCTGCCGCTGCGCTTGCTGCTGATTGAGATATTGAAGCCGCTGCCGCTTCGGCATCAACTATAAGCTCCCAGTTTGATATCTGTGGGTTAGCAGACAATGGCGCTGTGCCGGTTGCGGTATGTGCAATCATGCACAAATAAATATTTTGGTTTGTGGGATCTTTTACAAAATCTCTCTGGACATAACTATAACCGGAAACCCAATCGCCCTGGTACTGCCCAAGCTCCTGGGCAACCGTCAACTCACCAGCAGCATCAAAGCCTAGAACTTTACTGGCCCTGGCGGTTGCTGTTGTTGTGAACTCAGTGCTGCCAATTGTATTGGTGGTCGATAGCTTGATCGATCTATTTACGGCATCGTCGATCTGCTGGATCTGGATAATGGCTTTATCTAAGGCGTCATTAATAACCTCTGGATAAAACCCACCCTGGTTTGTCAGGTCAGTTTCTTGCAGAGGTTCAACCTGAGATGTAATAATTAAATTAAACCCAGCCGGTAAATTTCCAGCCGTCAGCGTAATGCTACCACCAGGGTTGCTGTTTTGGTCAGCATTTAAAGTCGCGGTATAATCTGTATTTAGCGCCAGGTCAGTTTCAGTGCTAGTTGCCAGCGTCAGTTTTACTACAAAAAGATCGGACGTTGTAAATACTTTAAATGAGAACGGAAAAGTGGCGGCTGCACCGCTACCGATGAACGGGCCAGCTTTCCTCAGTGTCGAACTAATCGTCATAGACGGAACTCCTGCTTGTTTGATTGTACTTTACAGCTAGTTTTTATTGATACGGATACCTTTGTCATCGGCTCCCCTCACTTGCTCTGCCTGTGATTAAACCACGAACATAATCACCGTCACTAGTTGGATTTATTTTACCGCTTTCAACATCCATAGCGTATCCAATAGGCTTGCCAAGCACTGTTAATGGAACGCCGGTTACAAGTGATAACAAAGTAATAACGTCCTTTACATTTTTGCCTGTCAAATCTTTTTCATTGGCCACGTTGATACCAGCCCTGACTACGCCTACCGTAGCAGCCTCTAGTGTGGAAACGGACGGGCTTGTTGTCATCCTATCATCATACACCTTGTCATTAAATGAGTTGAATGGAACTGCGATAGCCGAGCCAACAACAGGTATAAGTGCAGTGGCTCCTCGGATCTGAGACATAAAGAACCATTCAGCTACCTCATCTATATAACCGTCATCGTCATCGTCATCAAAGTCATTGCCCAGAGTGCGTACTATAAGATCTGACAAAAGCATAGGCAGGCCAAAGCCCAGCATATATGTCATGGCCAATTTGCCCTTGTTCCCTCTCCAACCAAGATCTCTAAATATCTTCGTAAATTCGCTGGCGTTAAGATTTGCCAACATATTAAAATAACCTGAGAACTGAATAAGAGATTTGTAAAACGGGCTTCCAACTTGGAATGCCGCAATATCCTCGGATACCAAACTGTCTTGCGTTAGTCTCACATTTGCGTCTGCTACAGCGACAGCTTCTTTTTGCGCCTTAACATCGCTTTCTGTTACGCCGCTATTTGCCAGGCTTTCATTATAAGACGCCATCCAAACGACTGCATCAACCTGGTTTTGAAATGCTTGCTGAATAAAGTATCCATGCTTTGCCCCCCATTTCTGGACCTTGGCAAATTTTGTAGGATTTAAAAGCAGATCGTTTAATGTTTCCTGGATGTCAAAGATCTGGTTCTTCATACGGTCTTCCATAAATGGAGACAGATCAGCTATTTCGTTTGATATAACATGCGGGTTTTTAATGTATTGCCACATTGCTGATTTAACGTGCGTCTTGTTGACCAGGAGAAGCGCAGGGAAATAGCCAGTGAATTGCTGCAATGCGTTTGTGAGGTTTGCAAACATAATGCTGATGCCGGTCCTGTTCCGTACACCATTCCAAAATTTGTCCATAGATCTGTTCATACCGGCAACAGACGTTTGTTGTCTGGCGGCACGGTTTAACCAGGGCAGCAACATCTCCTCAATTGCCCCAGGGTCTATTGCATTAAGTGTGTCCGAGAATTTTCTGTTTTTGAGGATCTTTAGAACATCCTTGATGGCTGGCTGGATGTACGCAAAGCGAAGCACGCTGTCGATGTGCGCTGTCATTTTGCGGACATCAAGATCCAAAGGCTTATTGTAATCAACGCGACCTTTAGTAAATCCCATACCTGTGGTCGGCATAGACTGGCGGAAATCCGCTTCAAGCTCTTCCATCTTGGCGTTGCGAGTAGCATCACCAACCAGGAACGCATCTACTTTTGCAGGCACATACCCACCACGATAAGTTCCAAACGGGGTTATTACCGGTGAAGCCTCAACCTCATTAAAGTAATATCCAAAAATATCCTTGTGAGCTTTTTGAGCTATTGGCTTCATCTCCTCATTGAGATCCCAAACCGCCTGCACAAAATCAAAGTCTGCTTTAGTTAATATCCCCTCGTCAATCATGCGGGTTATAAATGCATCCCACCTTGAAGTGTCGAGCGTTCCATCTTCTCTTTCTATTCCCCAGGCGGCATTGGCACCACGGCCACCAAGCAAAAGCTTTCTGTAATTGCTTATATTGCCAGTGTGAAACAATGCGCCTAAAAGCTCGGCCTTACCTAAACCGCCATTAGCGGAGCCAAATGTGTAACCAAGCTCGGTAGATGATATCTTTAATTTTTGAAGGTCTAGCTTAGATACCAGCTCTACATATCTTTTCACATATTTAGTGCGCTCTGTGCGATATTTAACAATGCCTTCTCTTACTGGACGCCAGATGTATTTGGTAAACGCGCCCACTCCAGCCGCACCATCTGTTGCGTGAGCCCAATGCTCAACTCTTCTAAGCAAAGCCTTGGCTGTGTTTAGGGATCTGGCAATGCGTGCGCTGGTGCCTGGAGCTTCCTGCATGCCTTCGGGAACATCAGGCAGGCCAATCTCTTCAAGCCTTGCTGTAAGCTCGTCAGTGACGGCCTCTAGCTGCATAGCTTGGCCATCGATCATGATTTGCTTTTCTCGTTTAGACTGGAACCACAAAGCATCGACCAGGTCGCGCATGTTTCTAAATTCGTCTAGTGTCAGCTCCTGGTAATTTCGCCCTCCAGATGATGCATCAATTAACAAGGGCTCCAAAGTTTCATAAAGGTCAGGATCATAATCTTTTATTTTTTGTATGTATTGAGCCGGTGGCGTGTCAGATTTACCCAGGCTATATGCGGCCAATATAGAACGGGCAGCGTTAACCAGGTCCATATTCCTGGATTTGGCCAGGGTTTTGTCCGCTTTAAATAATTTTTTAAACTGAGCTAAAGCTTTAGAAATTTCTAGTTTTGACGCGATAGCTTCTTTTGCCAATTGATTTTGAACCAACTGATTTTGTTTTGCTTTTGCAGCCGCTTTAGGGTCACCATTTTTAGAGGCTTGCGTTGCCGCTCTAGCCTGCTTGGCTTCCGCCGTTGTATATTCCCTGGTCTTCACAGATCCAATCTGTCTTGCAGCTATAATTTGTTTGGCAACTATTTTAGCAGCGGCGGTCATAGCCCTGACTGGTTGCGTTGCTTTAGTTAAAAAACGCAATTCAACAGCAATAAACCTGGCGCGTGCTTCATTGTGCAGAGCCTCTTCTATCTTTCTGTTTTGTGAGGCCTCATCCATTCCTGCGTTATCTTCAAGCATCCTGGCATCTGTTCTGGCGTCTATCTCTTCCTTCATTGTCCTGGCGTTTAATAACGACTGAACCATTGCATATGCGCTTGGGAAACCAAACATCTCGGCGGCTTGCTCTGGATGTATACTGTTTTCTTTTCCAAGCATGCCATATTTTCCAAAACGGAATTTTTGACGGATGCTGTCAAGCATTTCGCCTACGCCATACATTGCACGGATTTCATCGACATTAAGCTTTGTTGCGTAGCTTACCTGTTCTCCATCGATTATTCCGCGCTTTAGAAATTCCATTAATTTATAGACAGGTTCTTTTATTACAGCCTCAGATACTTCTGCTTTAATTTGCTTGCGCTCGGCATTAGCTTCCTTTTGCAGATCTTTAATTATTCGGCTGCGTGCGTTAGACAGCCATTTAACCTGGCGAATACTTGCGCGCTGTAAATCTGTTACTGCGGTGTCATGCGCCTCTTCCAACATATCCTGGTATGCGGCCCACTCAGCATCAGCCATTCCGCTTTGTTCCTGGGTTTGGAACATGCCGGTCATGTTTCGCACGGCCTCCGCTTCATTGATTGCTTGTTCGCTGGCAACCATCCGGTCCATCACACTGCGGATTTCATCTGTAAGAATAGGCAAATCTGTACCGTTTTCCTGGCGATACAAAGTATTTAGCTCATCTCGGATATTCGTATAAACGCTAGTTAACCATCTCGTAAATTTATCAAACATATCCTGCAATGCAGTGTTTGGAGCCTTGCCCTCAAATAAATATATCTCGTAGCTATAGGCAAACTGCTCATGATATTTTCGCTGCTGATCCAGGTCCAAAGTATTCCAGGTCTGAACGTCTTTAACGCCAAACCAGTCCAGAATAGTCTGCATGTCCTGTTGCATTTCTGGGGTAGCGTCTGCAAGCGAAGCCATGTCAGCGTACACATGCAAAAAGAAGTGAGCCGTTTCATGAAGGAAAGTAGAATAATCAGCGCCCTCATTTAACATTGTGGTTAAATTGCTGGGGTTAAACCCACCACGATTTGGCTGATTAAATTGTGCGCCCCTAGACTGGGCCTCTTGTTCAGATGTCTCTAAGCTTTCCTGGCGTAGATCATTCAATGTCTGCTGATCACCGGCACGACCTTCTGTCCAGGTAAATTCTGGCATTAGCCCTGTTTTTTGATCGGCAAAGATTGTGTCTGCAACCTGTGCCGTAGCGTTCTTTTCTCCAAACGGGCCATAGTTTAGCCAACTATTCTGACCGCGTGTTTCTGTTGTGATGGCGGCTACAGCAGATCCAGTAAACAAACGCACATGCGCCTGCCATGCGTTCTCTTCGCCCCGTGCGCGGAAGCCTGCACCCTCAAGCCCGTGGCCAAACGCATCATGCACTGCACGAAACAAATCGTTTGCCAGCACTCTTTTTTCATTTCCGTTAAGATCCATCCACACCAGGCCGGTGTCTGCCAGCATAGGGTTATCTAAAACATTCTGGTCAACAGCTCCTGCTGTTGCTTCCTGGCCAAATCCAGCCTCAGTCGGATACACGCCCATCCGTTGATTGCCACGAAGGTCACGAATAGCGTTCCAGGGAGTGGACAGATAATCAGGGCCAGTGTTTTCATCTACAAAATAGAACTCATAACCGGCATCAACTAATGCCTGGTACTGGTCAAAGGTTTGATTAATTAAATTCTGATAAGCTTCAGCAACCATTGGATCTGTAGGGTCATGCGGCATCGCTTCATATGCAGCCGCAATCGCTGTGGCGCGTTCAAAATCTATTTCTACAAATTCTGATTGTCTTCTGAGATCAATTCCGTTGGCAGCGGCGTATCGCTCTGCGACATCGACAAGTCTTGGGTCTGGTCCAGTTGCCCCAACGACCTTCGGCGCGCCTTCAAGAGGCGCAAGGCTCCCGCTTGAATACCGTCCTCCTCCGTTTCTTCCCTGTTGATTGAGGCTTGTTTCGCTGCCACCAACTCCTCGTAAGTCATCGTTGGCTCCTGTGGACCGTCCTCGTTGTCCAGGTTGTATATCTCCTGGGCTGACAGTGTTGGCTCGTAATTCATCATCTACCTCCTGTATTACTCGGTTAATATCTGCTTCAGACACACCTTGCTCACGCGCCAAAGAAGCGGCGGCGTTGGCATAATCTGGAGCTGCGTCATCTTCATAGCCAGTGTTGGCGTCTTCATCTTTTGTTTTTGCAGCATCATACAAACGCTTCTCTGGATACCAAAGGAGCGCCTGTAAGTCTGCCATTGTAAGCGAGGGTTGGTCTTGTTGCAATAAGGTCAACGCTTGCTGAAAAACATTTCTAATTGCGCGGCGTTCTACTGGGCCGCTTGGAGCTTCTTTCTGACCATCGTTATAATTTGAAAGTGCGTTACCCACCTTCCTCATCTGGTCACCCAGGCCAATTCGCTTTTGGTTCCCCTTTATCGGGCCGAAAGCATCTAACAGAACTTGCTCAACAGTGACCTCGGTGCCGTCTTTTAGCGGGACGGCGTTAGTACCCATCAAGCCTATTTCGTTCATCAGCACGCGATTATCAGGCTTTGCGCTGGCTTTTTTAATTGCATTACCAACCTGGTCGATCTTGCCGACAGATAGTTTAATTCCAATTATTTTTTCAAACGCCTTTTTTTGCTTGGCGTCCATTGATTTAATTAAAGCTTTTAACTGCGTTTGCTTTGCTTTTATCTGCTCTTTGTTAATCTCTACTAAGGTGCCGGTCCACCTTCCCCATGTCCGCATAAGCCAGCGGTCCATAGTTAATTGCTCAAAGTGTCCGTATAAGTTTGCAAAGAACCCATTGCCAATTTTTGGCCCAATAGCTGCGGCACCATAAACCATAGTTGCGGGGCTTTCCCCAGACACTTTTAAACCTGTATAAGCCGAGACTTCTTTAGCGGTGTGCATTGTGGTCATGAACCGCTCGACATTTGCCATGCCATCTCTTGCGACCAGGTTATTAAACAAACCCATTGCTTGGTTAATAGCCGCTTGAGCTGTGCCTGCCTTGATGTCTGTAGGCATTACGCCGTTTTCTTTATAGTGCCGGTAAGAGATCTCAGCCAATTCAAAGTTTTTGTTTACCTTCAAACCGTTTGATGTAGCGGCCAGCGCCCAGGTAAAAGCAAATTTAGCTTCCTGGTCTGTTGCCAGCTCTGGATGAATGAGAGATAAAGTGCGTAAGGCTTTTGTCACTTTTTCGTTGTACCAACCAACGGCGTTTGGGTTTGTCCTTAAAGCAGTAATCGCATCCGCCAGGGTAACGCGGACCAGATATTGCTCAACTCCCAGGGTCATTTCTGACAGATCCACCTTCGCTTCTTTTGCGGCGGCTTTTGTTCGATCCTGTATCGCAATTTTAAACTCGCGATTTGTTGCAAATTTTCTTGATCCTGCAAATTCAAAATTTGCTTCTACATTAGTAAGATCATCAACCTCTACAGGCACGGCCCTGCCTGCCTGCTTTGCTTTTGCGCGCTGGTTTAAAATATTTGCGTCACTCGTAGAGAACTCGCCGTTATTAAATACAGACTTGATTTGCGTAGGCTCAAATGCCGCCCAAGTTATTTCCCCGATTTCATACGCAGAAATTCCATCAAAACCGGCGTCTTTAAATGCTTGTATAACTCGTGGCTCCCAGCCCCCAAGCCATTCAAAAGCGTTTCCTTGATATTCTGGGTCAAGGCCAAGTTCAACCGCGTCAAAGGTTGTGCCGTTATCATCGTTGATACGGTCCAAGCTTTCTTGAACCGTGGCCTCATTTGACAGATCGATGTCTTCTGGAATGCGAAGCGGATTTTTAATACTTAAATAAGCGGGAATAATCCGGCCACTGTCGTTCCCTTCTCGTTCGGTGTAAGGCTGCGCGGTAGAAGGGTTGACCGCAAACCATGACCCCATATCGGTTGTGTCAAACGAAACGAAATCCGTGCCTACGTCTGTCCCGTGATAAACAACCAGCGGGTTGCCAGTCGCGTCCACCACTTGGCTATCGCCAAACCAGTTTTTGAATGCAGGCGTGTTGGTCGCAACACGACCTTTCTGAGACAGGATCTGTGACGTTTCTCTCGACCAGGTGCCATCGTTAAATACAGATTTAACCGCCGATGGCTCAAACACCACGATCTCGTTGCTGTCCGCATCAAGAGGCATAATAACCCCATCATATCCTTGATCGATCAGGTCTTGTGTGAACGCATCAGAAGCCGCTCGACCACCGGCTCTGACTTGGTATTTCTCGTCTAGGGTTGCGTAATAAGGGTTTTCCAGGCGCGCATACAGCGGCATAATTTGTTCGCGGCCACCATCATCTGGAACCTGGCCTGTACGTTTTTTCTGAGCTTTCTTTTCAGCATATATTTTAGCCAGGATCGGGCTGTCCGTCATATAAATGCCGGTGCCTAACCATCCGCTATCCAACCGGTTTGGGTTGTCGAGATCAAAGGAGCTAATATTATCGGCAGTGCCGTGATATATTTGTTGTGGGCTCCCGTCTTCGTTGACAAGGCTAGAGTTCTTAAACCAATTCTTGAACGGTGCGCTGTTAGTCAAAACCTCGTTTGTTGGCTGATATACAAAACCTTCTTGGCTTAATACTTCGCTATCTTGCAGAGCTTTCTTGTCCTGCATTTGCCCTATAACTTGGTAACCGTATTTGTCATAAAATGCTTTAGGGGTGATCCCCATCTTATTAGCCTGGACAACCACGAAATCTCTAAAGAAGTTTGCATATGTCGATGATACTTTATCGCTATAAGCACCAGTCTGCTTAACCATATCTAATACTGTTTTCCTAACAGTAGCGGCCTCGGCATTGAATATTTTCTTTTGTTCAGTTTCTGTTTCTAAAATTGCTTTAGCTTCATCCATCATTTCTGATTTCTGCGACTGAAATGCTATAGCTTCGTTTGCGCTCATACCGTCTTGAGTGACACGGATGTTGGGCTCCATAGCAGTGCCGACCTCAGTGCCAGCCAGGGTAGATGCATAATCACCAGTTGAGATGATTACATCTCCTCCTGTACTACCGGCCAGCTCTATTTGTTGCGAGATCCCTGGTATCTGATTGTCCATCTGTTCGATGGTAACGCCTTGCTGATTTAGAAGATCAACCATGACCTCGGCGTCTATGTATACATTCTCGACCTGTGTCCCAGCAGCCTGGGCGTTAATAAATTCTTTGTAAGCTTCTGGGTTGCGGCCTTTTACTTTGCTTTCGTCGACAGCCAGTCCAAGATCTTGTATAAACTGTTGGTCCCGTTTTGCTTGTCTTGCAGCCTTCATATCCATAGACAAGTTAAAGCCTGCCCCAGGCAAAGCCAGAATTGACATGCCCTGGCCAACAACAATAAATGTTTCAATTATTGTGTCCGCAATCTGAGATTGCCCTTCCGGTGTATTTAATAGCATCTCAAATTCACCAGGCGAAAGCTTCTTGCCAAGCTCGGTGCCAAACAAGGTCACCATTTCCTGTGCAATCTCAGTGCTTACCTCACCGGCCCAAGCCTTGCTGTACATTCCCGCAAAGTTTTTTATAGCTCCTGACATACCTGGTCGTTTTAAAGCATCGGCCACTTTCTCCGTCATGGTTCTTGTGAGCTGCTTTCTAATTGGTGCAGCAACCGCGCTTAGACCAACAAAGTTTAACCCCGCGTTAACCAAACCAACGCCTGTTGATACATGCTGTGCAACATCTTTGCTCACACCAGCTTCGATCATATCCATATAGGAATGACCGGCTTCTATTCTAAATGCTTGCTCGGTTGTTTTGGCAACATACCCAACATAAAATCCGGTGCCAAAAGCCGCAGGCACAGTCACAATTTCTTCTGGAATGGCCACCTGTGGGCCTACTTGCCCTGCCAGGGCTGTGACCCCAGCATACGCCATGCCTGACGCGGTAGCGAAGCCTAGAGCGTCTGCACCACTATCTAAAAATTGGCCAACTATTGTTGTTGTATTGCCAACCCAGCCTAAACGACCTTTTTCTCTTAGCTCGGAATTTAAACTGTTAAAGCGTACCAGATCCTCCTCAGAGGCCGAGCCTCTTTTAGCTCGGTATCCAAGGTAACCCATTTCATTTGTGGCCACGCCTTTTTGCCAACCACTAACAGCGTCACCTGGCAGATCCGCAAAGAAATTAAAAAGCGTTTCAGTAGTAGTAAGATTTTCAATGTCATCCCAGGCTATCTCAGCAAATCTTCTGTCAGTTAATTGCTTTGCAACAATAGGGTTTGTACGGGCTAAATCTTGTTCATCCAGTCTTCTTTGTCGCCAAATTCGTTTGATCTCTTCTGGATTACGCCCAACTAAATCGCTGGGAATGCCGGTTTCTTTAGAAAGCCTTTGCACTTCAGCAGCGTCATCGGCGTTTCCTTCTGATGCCAGCCTTAAAATTATGTCTAACTGTCCAGACTGTGCAGCCTGTTTTTTCTCCCAGGACGGCACATACTTAGTGCCTTTACCTTCAAGAGGGTCTTGCACTGGAGGCGCTACTGTTGTTGCCTCCAATGACGTTGCTACAGGTGGGTTTTTCTCCCAGGAGGAAACATAACCTGGAGGGGTTAATTTATTTTCTTCGTCATCCGGTAAACCCAGGGGATCAAATTCAGCCATTACTTAATCCCTCGGTTTATTCATATTGATATATTCTTCAGCGATTTGGATTTGAGTTGGGTATCTATTGCTAAAGGCTTCTTTGTATCTTTTGACAATATCAGCCGAATACCTAGCGGGTATATTCGCCAAATAAAATCTTTCGCGCACGAAACCACCCTTTGGTGCTACCATAACATATGCTTCCGCTGCGTCCTCCTGGTCTAACGCAAACATGCGTGTTTCTGTGTCATAGCCCATATCATTAATCATAATCCTATCGATCAGAATATTATCTAAAATACTTTGCTTTTCAGATCGAGTTAACTTGCCCTTTTTATTTATCTGAGCTTCATCAATTCTTTG
>TARA_R110000764_G_scaffold1029_10_pt1 | contig 10689 bp, 13 predicted proteins | sample TARA_R110000764 | Tara Oceans TARA_R110000764 (sample SAMEA4398111) | marine metagenome | biome: Polar Biome; feature: [SRF] surface water layer (ENVO:00010504); material: water (ENVO:00002006), including particulate matter (ENVO:01000060) such as... | depth 5 m
GAAGCAAATGGGATAGTTTTGCTTCAAAGCTTACTAGTGCTGTATTTAAAACTTGGATAAAGGGTTATGAAAATGGCATGTCAGAAATTCATCATTCTGACCAAATAGAAAGCAAGCTTGAGTTTGACTTAGATGCGACTATTTTCATTGATAAAAAATATAAAGGCTTTGAAGTTCTAGATGGAACTGGAGCTGATGGTAGAGATGATGATGACGAAGGTGATTTTCAAACTCCTTTTATTAATATTTACTTTGGTATAAATCCGGAATGGTTACCTGGTGAATGGTCAGAAGTTTACTTTCATTTAGCAGATGTAATGAGACATGAAATGGAACACATCACACAAGATGGAATAGACCATGGTAATTATAGAGCTGGAAAGCCTATTGAAGATGATAGTCAAATGAGAGCTTTAATTAAGCTAGGTATTTTACCACAGGCACAATATATGATGTTGCCTAAAGAAGTGGATGCAAATCTACAAGGACTTAGATATGAAGCTAAGAAAAGAAAGGAAGCAATGGGTGATGCTGTCAATAGATACTTAGACACACAAGAACAAGGTGGAGTTATTGATGGTACTGAAAGAGAAGAGATCATGGCGACTTGGAGAAGGAGAGCTAAAAAAATAGGTGGAATACCAAAATTTTAATATGAAATACATAAGACCATTAAATGAAGCTGGGGCAACTAAATCTGATTATAATAAAAAGATCGGAGAGCTTAAAGATAAGATTAAAGACTCTAGAGATAAAGAAAAAGAACTTACTAGATCGGTGAGGGATGAAGAAGATCCAGCTAAAAGTGAGCTGCTAGTACTTAACATACAAAAAGAAGAGCTTAAGCAGGAAATGATGAAAGTTGATGCTAAGATTAATAAAATAAAAAGAGGGCTCTTATAATTATGAAAAGAGTACATTTAATTGAAGACTTTATTTATGAGAAGGGTAAGAAGCCTGTATCTGTAGCTAAAAAAGTTAAGAAGCTTAATAAGAAGATTAAGAAGGCTGTTGCTAAAAAAGAAGATCTCATGAAGAAGAGTAAGGAGATTGAAAAGGAACAAAAGAAAGGTGAAGCACAACCTTCTGATAAACTTCAAAAGCTATTAATAAAATCTCAGATTAAAACTGCAGGAATTGATGCACAAAAAACTCAAGCAAAGCAACAACAATTAATACTTAAGAAAAAAGTTAAAACTGCTAAAGACTCTGAAAAGTCTAAAAAGGAATTAACTAAAGAGAATCTTTTTTTAGAAAAGGATAAATTAGAATGGCATGACTCAGAAGCCCCAGATGCTAATGGTAGATTTAAAGACCTCAGCCCTAAAGATTTAGCAGCATGGTTAATTAAAACTAGAAAGGGTGATATGAAAAAGATTAGTGGGTCTTTAAGCCAGCAAGTTGCTTTTAATAAAAACGACGATAAGGAATACGTTAAAAAAATGGACAAGACTAGAAAAGAAGTTTACAAACAATTGGATAGAGATGATCTATTAGAAAATACAATAAACAAACCTATGAAAAACTTTCACGAACAATTAGATAGAGAGGCGCAATCAGAATTATATGAGGCTAAGCCAGGACCAGATCCTTATCATAGAGGTTTAGATGATGAAGATGTAGAAGATAAAGAAGATCAAATTAAAAAGCAAGCAGACATGGACGATGGCGATCCTGATGCTTATAAGGAAATGCCAGGTGATAAGGCAGCTAGAAAAAATGGTGAAGTAAAAACTTCTAAGGCTACTAAAAGATATAGTGAACTTTATGGTGATGAAGAAAATGAATCACTTTCATTTTTAGATTTTTTAAATGAAGCTGAAAAGTATATTACCGATGAATTTAAAGTAGGTGATAAAATTAAAACAGGATTTGGTGAATGGGAAGTAATTGAAACTGACTATGCACCTAAAAAGAGTTTTATGGGTTCATTTATATTTAAAGGAAAGGATATGAAAAGAGTAAACATACCTAGCCCTCCTAAGACTAATAAGAATGCGGTAGGCTATAAAGTTACTGATGGTGACAAATATCCTATTATTGGTTTCTTATATCAATATAAAGATATTACTAAACTTGCAACAGTTGGTGTTGATGAATCATTTGTTAATGAGGAGAAGATCAAATACGCTAAAGGTAAAACATATCAATCTTCTGGTCATTGGACTGTGGTTGTTGATAGCAACTCTAGTGGTTTAGATATTAGAGTTAATCATTCAGCTGGTTGGAGATTATCTCCACATGATGAAAGAGAAGAAACTTTTGAATTATTAGATAATGGAAGACAAAGAGCTACATTAAATTTTAAATCAGGTAACATTGATAAATTCGCTCAACAGATGTTTGATCTTAATAATAGAACAACTAATGGAAATCAAACCAAATTAACTGCCAAAGATTATGCAGATATTATTAGAGTGTGGATTGATATGAGAAAGGCTAACGAATCAGTTAATGAAGGTATGTCTAAATCAGCTATTAAAAAGCAGATCAAGATAATAGACCAACAAATCGAAGATGAAGAAGGCGGAGATGGTGAACCTTTAACTAGTGAAACGCTACAAGATTTAGAAAGAGAAAGAGAAAGACTTCTTGCTTTATCAGAATCTAATATTAATGAAGAAAAAGCCGAAGGCGACAGAGGCCCACTAGATGATGATAAAATTGAAACTGGACTTAAAACAAAAGCTAAGGAAAGCGGAGTTCCAATTGATATACTTAGAATTATAATGAGACGTGGATTGGCTGCTTGGAAAAGTGGACATAGGCCGGGTGCTACTCAACAAATGTGGGGATATGCAAGAGTAAATGCATTCCTTACTAAAGGTGAAGGAACATGGGGTGGTGCAGACTCAGATGTTGCTAAAGAAGTTAGAGATGGTGGTTATGATAAAGGTCTTAAAGAAGATTTATTAGTATTTGAAGCTGAAGTATCTTTATTAAATGAAGAAGATACTTATAATGATTACCCTGCTGCTGCTAAGAAGAACGCACAAAAGGCAATTGATTGGAAAGAAGAACATGGTAGAGATGAAGTTGACGCTGGAACTGCAGTTGGATGGGCAAGAGCAAATCAATTAGCTAAAGGCGAAAACCTATCCGCTGATACTGTTGGTAGAATGTCTGCATTTAATAGACATAGAAAGAATTCTAGTATTTCTGCTGAACATAAAGCAACTCCATGGAAAGATAAAGGCTATGTTTCATGGTTAATATGGGGTGGAGATGAAGGTGTTGATTGGGCAACTGAAAAAATGAAAGAAATTAAGAGATAAATATACTCTAATATTAACAAGATATATAATTAAAATAAAGTAATTAAAATGGCAAAATCAATATTATCATTTGAGGAGTTTTCCTCTCAAATTAAAACAAAACAAGTTGAAGAACTTGAAACAACAGATGCGTTAGAAGAATCTTGTGGTACCTGTGATGAGGAACCTTGTGTTTGTGAAACTACAGGACAAGAAGATGATGAACTTGAAGAAGATGATCTTGAAGGCGAAGATGATGATTCAGATGACGATGATGATGACGATGACTCAGATGATGACTCAGATGATGACTCAGATGGCGATGATGATGATGACGATGACGATGATGATGACGATGATGATACCGAAGATAAAATGCTAGCTTCTCAATTATTAAAAGAAGTGTATGAAACTGCATATTCTGAAGCATGTGCATATGAAGGTGATGATTATGCAGAACATACTGTTGAAAGTTATATTAAAGAAATGTCTTCTTTAAATGCAGGTATGATGGCAGAAATGTATGAATCTGCATGTTCAGAAGTTAAAGAATCAGGTATGACTATTGAAACTTATGAAGCTGCATGTAATGAAATGAAAGAGGCTTTCTGTAATCGAATTGATGAGATGAAAGAATCTTGGTCTGCTAAATAAAATATAAAATAAAATAAAATATAAAAATGAAACATTTACAATTATTTGAAGAATTTATAAACGAGAAGTCATATAGAATGACAGGTGTTTATGCGGCTAAGGGCCTAATAGGTAAAGTAATGCAAGCCTTTAAAAAAGAAATCCAAGGATTAAAATATGAAGGAGATGCCGAATCAACCCTAGAAGAGGTTAATAAAGAATGGGCTAAATTCCAAAAGAGCGCTGAAAAGATTATCTTAGATGTTGTTGAAACGGGAGCAAAGACTTTAGATAGCGTAGTATTTGTAACAACTAATTTCAGCAAAGGATTCCATATAGATGAAATTAATGGATTAAACCGCGAAGGTTCTAATGAACTGTTTGTTGGTTATGAATTAGTAATTAACGTTGGATTTATGGATGATGTTAATGGTCAAAGACTTTATAGAAAGATTGATAAGACTGGAATGATGAATTCTCCAATTGCAAATAGTACTGATACTATTTATGGTGATTATGATTCTGCTGTTGGTCAAAATAACCTAGAGATTAGAGACTCTGAGTATATTTCAATAGACGGAAAGTAGATAGTTTAAGTATCATCGAATTAAACTTTTTAAAAGGTTCATGTATAACACATGAACCTTTTTTTATTATAATACAATTATGCCAAGAATATCAGTTGACCTAATTTATATGCAGATGGCATACCAAATAGCCAAACTATCCTATGCCAAGAGACGGCGCGTAGGTTGCGTTATCGTAAAAGATACACAAATCATATCAACAGGATATAACGGTACGCCACATGGTTTTGAAAACGAATGTGAAGAGGTTAAAACTGAAACACAATATTATGAAAATCCAGATATTGCAATAACACTAACCGAAGACCATGGATTTACATGTGAAAACGGATGTTGTACTAAGGATGTTCAAACTACAAGAAGAGAAGTCCTACATGCAGAATCAAATGCATTGGCAAAAATCAGTAAATCCACACTATCCTCTAATGGCGCTGATCTTTACACTACAACTTGCCCATGTTTCGATTGTGCAAAATTAATCATTCAATCAGGTATTAAAAGAGTATTCTATTCAGAGGACTATAGAGATATGTCAGGGGTAGCACTACTAGAAAAAGCCGGTATTGAAACTAAAGAAGTAATATGTTGGAACGGACTATAGATCAGATTATAAATGAGTCGCTATCAAAGAATACCTTTGGTGAAGGCTTTGCATTTAGGGATGGTCAACGAGAAATTATTGAAGCAATATGTAATAGTTACCTAGAGGATCCGAATGCAACTCTTGTTGTTGATGCGCCAACCGGTGCTGGTAAGTCTTTAATTGCAATGTGGTCAGCACATGTACTTAAAGAACTTGGCAACCGAGGCTATCTTATTACAAGTGACCTTTCATTACAGGATCAATATGAGAGTGATTTTTATCGATTAGGCTTAAGATGGCCTTCCATTCGTGGTGTTGATAATTATGAATGTTCGGTTAATGGCCTTCCATTCAGCCTTGGTGATTGTAAACTCAAGGGTATGGGTTATGAGCAGGCTGAGAAGCTTTCTTGCTACAGCTCATGTGATTACCTCCAAAATAGAAAGCGTTCCATAGAGCAACCGATAGCACTCTTAAATTATAGCTTCTGGTTAATTCAAAGAAATTACGTAGAGGATAGAATGTTACAAGATAATAAAGAGGTTCCTTTTAAATCCAGAGACTTTGTCTTCTTTGATGAAGCACATAAAGTTGATGAGATTGTACAGGGACACTTTAGCCCTAGGATTGATATTGGTATTGTAGATAGATTTGGACTTGCTAATAGATTTATACAGAAGCAAGATATTGGAACTCCAATACAAACCCTAGGTAGTATTAAATCAATTGTAACTAAACTCCTAACTGAAAAAAGTAAACCAGCTCTATTTGAAGCAATGCAAGATTTTAGAAAGATTGCTAAAGTTTATAGAAAGGCTGCACAAATAACAAAGGCTCAAGCTGGTAAAAGATTTAAGAATAGAGAAGTTCCAAGAGATTGGGCTACTGCCTTAACTACGTTCGATCGCATTAAGGATGTCTATTGTAAGTTTGATGACTATGTTGCCTTGATCAAAGATGTTGGCGTAGATAGCATGGTAATCAACCAGATGGAAGATGAAGCTAAGTTTATGTGTGTTGAAGAAGGGCGGATGATTCAAAAATATTTACATGATAGAGCCGGCTTTAAAGTTTTTATGAGTGCAACAATTGGAGATCCAAGGGCGTTTGTAAAAATAATGGGAATTAAGAATGCTAAATTTATTAGAGTTCCAAATGCATTTAATTATGATAAGTCTCCAGTTGTCTTTGTAAATAGACATAAACTTTCATTTAGAGAAAGAGAGGCTAGCCTACCAAAGGTAGTTAAAATATTAGATCAAATTATAAGTAAGCATTCTGGTCAACGTGGAGTTATTCATACTGGATCATATATGTTTGCAAACTATATTAAACAGAATTCTAAGCATACATTCAGATTAATGGATTATGAGAATTCAAAGGACAAGAAAGGTATTATTGAATTGTTTAAAAAGAAAGATGATGCGGTTCTTATGGGACCTTCTCTTCTAGAAGGTTTAGATTTAAAGGATGATATTAGTAGATTTCAAATCTTTTTTAAAGTTCCTTATCCTAATGTAAGTGATCCTTTAATTAAAGCAAAAATGCAACATTCAAAAGAGTGGTATGATTGGAAGACTGGTATTTCTATAATGCAAGGAGTTGGAAGATCTGTAAGAAGTAAAGATGATTGGGCGGTAACTTATGTCCTGGATGCTTGCTTTAGAAGCTTGATAAATAAAAAGGGATTCTTTCCACCCAGCTTTCAGGAAAGGATTAAAACTATAAAATAATGACATATACATCGATTACAATAGATAATTTTTATAATAACCCGGATGAGGTTAGAGATTATATACTTACACAAGATTTTAATATTACTGGAAACTTTCCAGGCAAAAGAACAGAGCCTATATTAAATGAAAGCACAACAGAGTATATTAGCAAACTTATATCACATGAGGGTGAAGTTGATTGGGCTAATAATAAAGAGTACAATGGTTCATTTCAATATACTACCAATGACGACACAAGTTGGATTCACGCAGATGAACATAATCACTGGGCTGGAGTTTTATACTTAACGCCAAACGCACCTTTAGATTCCGGAACTGGAATATTTAAACATAAAGAGACTGGGTTGTATAAAATACCTAGAATGATAGATGGTAGCATTGATCGAGAATTAACTAATAAAATTTATAATGATGCAGGTGATATTTCAAAATGGGAGCTTGTAAACTATATTGGTAATGTTTATAATAGATTAGTAATATATCAAGGAGATCTATTTCATACATCATTAAAATATTTTGGAAACAATTTAGAAGACGGAAGGTTATTTCAAACTTTCTTCTTCGATACACTTAAATAAAAAAAATGGGATTTAACAAATTATTTTTACCGGATCTTAAGGATTTAAAAAAGTCACTCCTAGAAAGGGGCAACGAAGAGTTTAGTAATCACTGGATTCGTAGATACAATAAAGCTGACGCAATCATTGGACCTACAGAATCTTCTGAATTTATTAAACAATTTATAAATATGAAGTATAATGAAGATATTAAGGCGGATAAAAAATCTTCTAAATAGAGAGAACATGGAAAATCAAACAATAACTAAACCAGAACAACAATTTTATGTTTGGTCGAAAACTGAAAAACTAGGAACTGTTGTAGAAGTAGATCATGAAAAGAAAGATTCTAAATGGCTTATATTTAAAAATGGTACAAAAATTAATAGAACATTAATAAATGAAATGCTATTGCCTGCAAATACGATTGAGCAAGCCAATAGTATATCTAAAGATTTTGGCGGCATTGGAACTTCTGTTAGTAAAAAACAAAATAAGGCTGCAGATGTAGTGGAGGGAATTACAACTAAAGCTGCTGAAGTTAAAGTTGCTGAAGTTAATGTTATGATGGAAATGCTAAAAAAAATTAGCAAGAAGAATAAGGCTAACATGCCTGTTGAAATAAACATCCCTTCTAAATCAGTATATGAAATGCTACAAGATCAAATGGATTTAGATCCGGAAGAGCTTAATACTCAAATCGGGCTGCTTGTAGAAAATCAGATAAATAATCTACAAACACAATTAAAAGAACAAATTACAAATTTTATAACTAATTATTACGAAAATGGCAGAACAAACACAACAGATCCCACCAAATAGAAGAATGCGTAGAATGCAGATGAAAGAGTCTGGGGTTTTAGGAGCAATCAGTAAATTATCTTATTCACATCCTATTAAAAAGCAGATTCGTCAGCAAAATCAGGAGAATGGTAGAAGAATTCATCAAATGCACGTGGATAGACATGAAGCAACAATGGCTACTTTTTATGAAGAAAGATTACAGGCTGCTAAATCCGATTGGTTCGGACAAGGCTATGTTAAAGAAGAAATAGAATTATTAGAAGAGGCATGGGCTCTTGCTACTATTAAAGATAAAGAATCTTATAGAGAAGATAAGAAAAAAGCTAAGGCTTTGCGTAAACAAGTGGCTGAAATGAGAGCTACTAGAACTAAGTAATATATGATAACAATTACAATCGAGCCAGCAGATAATGGCCTTGTTAAATTTTTAATTGACGATAACATAAACGGCGGTGGTGAAGAACATGTCGCTAGAAGGGTTTATGATTTTGATTGTAGTACTGGTAGGCATAATCAAGTTAAATTTGTAAATGATTTAATTTTAGATTTAGGCTTAGATATTGGAACACAATTAGATTCAGATAAATTAACTATAAGCTTAGACTGGGGAACTCAATATTCTCCGACTCAATCTGAATTAAAAAATAAAGTTAAACTTCTTGAGGGTCAACTTAAAAAGTATAACGCTCAAATAAAATAATGAAATTGAAAGTAGAAGGCGTTTGGTGTAAAACACGAACTGAATTTGATAGACTATCTAAGGCAAGCGCCTATGATTTGTCAGTATCTTATTTTGATGTATTTAATCGTTTGGTTAAAAGTGATCCTTACAACAAAGAGCCTTCTAATTTAATCATTTCACTCTATATTAGAAAAATGATTAATAAAGCTATTAAGAATAAGGCAGATGGAGAACATTTAAAAATGATTTATATGTTTAAAGATTTAAATACCGATACAGTTTCAAATTTTAAATCCTTTATAGAACATATTACAGATGCACATGTAGAACTAGACTTAGTTATTATTAATAGATGTGATTACCCTAAGAAGGGAGTATTAAGCAAGTTTGATAGTGTTAGATTTATAGATAATGATTAAACATCAATTGTTTGCTAAAGGTGATACTGTGCATGCTCTTATATCTACTACACAAAATCCAAACATTTTATTTCCAGTAAGAGCTATAATTTACGACGTTAAATTTAACGACATCAACCCTCAGTATCAGATTAGAATAAAAAACCTTTACGATAATATTTATTATTTAAAACACTATATGTTTGGTGGTAGATTTATTAAAGACTTTGATAATAAAGATACTAAAATAAATGTTAAACGAGATGGTTATACTACGGTAAAGCAAGTTGAAGAAGAACTATTTAATGGCAAGAACTGGAAAAGTTATCTTTTATTAGTAGATTCTATATTTTGTACAAAAACCAGAGTTGAGCAAACTGTACTCTTTAATAAAATAAATACGTTTCATATTCAAATGAAATTAAAAGAGATCTATGAACTTACAAATAGATCTATATACAGCAATGGCCAATTTTATTTCCATACAAAAGGGGAATATATAAAATCTATAGAGAAATTCTTAGGAAGTAGGATGCCCGATGATAAAAACTGGGCTAGTGATTTACTTAATAGACCAGGTGCTGATGAATTAGATAGCATAGAATGGGTCTAGTATAATATCCTACTCTAATTCTTAAGATATATAAATAAAATAATTAGAGTTTAAATGGCATATTACTTTCGAAAATGGGATGAGGCTGGAGAAAATGCCACTATTACTGGAGACTCTTCAAATGGGACTGGTGATATAACCATCACTCATGCAGATGTGGAACATCCGGCTCCTACTTTTCTGGCTATATGGACAGGCGCTCCTGGATATGATGGAAGAACAATAGAACGTACGCTTCCATATTCTTTTCAACCGGAAGATGTTAAAGATTATTTAGATGAGGTCAGAATTGTTGGCTATCTATATCCACCCGCACCTCCATCAATGCCTATTATTGTAAAGGCTGTACCACCAGAAGAACGTCCGGAATCAGAAAGTATTTATGGCAAGACATTAATACCTTCTCAAAAGTTTGAAGCTGCTAGTGGAGAGATTCATGCTGGTGATGGAGTTAGAAGTAAATTTAATGGTTGGTCATTATTTAAGTTTTTAAATCAACCTGGAATTTCAGACCCTAAAGATGTAACATTTAATGACTATTCTACAACAGTAACATCTGATGATCTTATCAATCCAACTGCAAATAGAATAATTAATTATGCTGCTAATTTAACATCGTTAAGTGTTAATTATAAACATAATGATTTCTTAGCGACTGAGCACTTTGGTACTATTTCTAATGATTATATGATAACCTTACGAAGGTTCGCATACCCAGTGCCAGATGATATTGTAAACACTTCGGATTTTCAGACTGGTAAAACAGAGGCTGTTGATATAACACAGCCTGATTTGGCAAGAGCAATTACATGGCTTAGCCCTGCATTGGGTAATGATTTAAA
>TARA_R110000764_G_scaffold78753_1_pt1 | contig 10687 bp, 8 predicted proteins | sample TARA_R110000764 | Tara Oceans TARA_R110000764 (sample SAMEA4398111) | marine metagenome | biome: Polar Biome; feature: [SRF] surface water layer (ENVO:00010504); material: water (ENVO:00002006), including particulate matter (ENVO:01000060) such as... | depth 5 m
AAATTATTTTCTTGACTTTAGTATAATATAATATAATATAATATAATATAATATAATATAATATAATATAAAGGAGAAATTATGAATATTAAATTAAGTAAAAAAGAAAGAAATATCTTAATTCATGTTTTATTAGAATTTAAAAATAAAATTATTAATGAAATAGATGATATGGAGTTAGCTTATAAATGGACTAGGGAAATATCTAGTATCAAGATTCCAAATAATATTGATGAAGAATCAGAGGAAAAAGTTCTTTTTTCTTATGATGATAGTGAAAAATTATCAGAAAAATTACATGGAGATATATAAAAATTAACCCGCTATAATTTGTTCTAATAATACTTCAAGTCGTATCACCCGTTCTTTTATTTCGGGTATGTCTTGGAGTATTATCATTTCTAATTGAGATTGTTTTGCTTCCAGAGCTATTACTTTTTGAGACAACATGCCATAAACAATCCCGGCACTTACAAGGATCATGGAGAACCAAACTACATTTCTTAAATTAAAATCCTTATCCAATTGATGTACTCCAACCAATTCCAACATTTTCTGGCTCAATATAAGTATTAATCTTACCACCTAAAAAATCTTTATTGTACTCTAATCTTCTATTATTAATATCTACATCAAAACCTTTTCCATCTTGAGTAGATTTAATAGCATTATACCCACTAGTTAAGCCTTGACCTATATTATTATTCAACCCTATATTATTTAAATCAATATTATTTTTATTTAAATAATTATCTATTGTTCCTATACCCTCTTGAATTTGACCCAATGTATTTAAATTTACTCCCGTTGGGTTACTTCTTTTTTCTATTGCTTCATTATTTAAAAGATATTCTAATCCTGTGTTAAATCCTCCTGCTATTTGATTAGTAGGTAGGGTATTAGTAATCCCTGAATTATTATATTCATTAGAAAAATCTCTTAGTAATTGTTGGGATCTAAGAATTTCGCTTGAATTTAATTGATTATTTTGTAAGAGTTTATCTAATGTTGATTTAAAATTAACAGGTAAAGTTTCAATAGCAGAAGGATTATCTAATGTTCTTTTAAAATTTTGTACATCTATAGCTTCTGTTAAAGTTTTTTGAGCATTATTTACTTTGTCAATATTATCTTTTGTCTTAACTTTGTTATCTTTTATTTCTATAATATCTGTTGATGTAGAAGGTCCAGAAATATCTGCCATGTTTATTCCTCTTGGATTACTTGCATCATCATAATCTATATTGCTTTTTCGGGTACCCATATTATTTACTGTAGGCTGTTTGCCTTCAATAGTAATCATATCTTTAAGATCATTGTAGACACCAGAATTTGTAATACCTGTTTTTGCTTGATTAAAAAGATTTTTTGTTCCTTTACCAAATTTATTGGCTACATTAAAAATACCACTAAACATCCCTGCTCCAGGTACAATTTTACTAGCTATGTTCCATATATTTGCTCCACTACTCCAAGGACGTGCTTTATCATAAGCGGCAGGATCTTGTTCTCTTAAAAATTGACCATATTTAAAATAATCATTATCTTTTAGTCCTCTTCTTGCAAGAACAGTGTCAATTCCTTTTATTTTTTCTTCTCTTGAAGGTTGATAACCAGGATAAGACGATTTTTTTCCTAATCGTTTTCTATATTCATCGGCTTCTGTGTCACCTGTATTATAATAAGCCTTATCATCGGCACCCCTGTTACCACCTCTATTAACAGAAACGCCATCTAAATAAGATTGTAAATCTTTTCCTTGAGTAGTGTCTCTAAAACCTTCTCCGTATTTAGCGGTTAATCGATCAAGCTGTGTCTTTTGTTTAGATTGATTGTCGGGTACATTACCACTTTTTTCCCACGATTTTTTTGATTGAGCATCTTTGTTCCCTGTGTTTTTTCCTCTTCCAAATCCAAACCAACCCATCTATGCCACCATTTGTTGTGGTTTTTTATTACCACATAAAGAAGCTATGCCCCCTTCGTTAGCAAACATAGGCATTCCTACCTCTTCTAGTTTATCTGTTGTAGACATTTCTGGATCAAAAGGCATTCCCGCAGGTGTACTAAGAGGTTGAATTACTTCTGTAGACATCATTTCTGTATTTGGTTCAGGGATATCAATAATTTCTTCTTCAATTATTTCTTCATCTGATCCTCCTCTATATTCTCCTTGAGAATTAATACTATCTAAGAAATCTTGATCAGTATCTACTTCATTTGTTTCTTCTTGAACATCTTTTTCAAAATTTTTAATATTATTTACATCTGGGTCAATAATTTCTTCGTCAGTTTCATCTATATAATCTTTAAGCCAAGGAAATTTTTTTAAATCTACTTCATTTAAAAACCCATTTAATTTTTGTTCTTGTACAACTTTTCCAGCATTAACATAATCAAACACACCAATTTCTAAACCATCATTTATAAATCGTGTAAAAATTCTTCCATATTGACTAGACCCAGATTTAGCTAATGTCATATTCATAAGATTATTTACAAATTTTGGATTAGAAAAAGCTTTTGCTATTAGGTATGGACCACCAAGAACAAGAGTGGCAGCACCAACGGCTATTCCTGTTGTTGAACCTACACTAGCATCTCCTGTAAAAGCAAATTCAAGTCCAAAACCAGTTGTTGCAAGGGCTCCAAGAGATTTAAACTGTCCAGAAAATAAAGCTAATCCTCCTTGCTGTGATTGAATACCTCTTTTTTGAGCTGTGTATAAAGCTTTTAAATATTCTTGAAAAAGACCTAATCCTTTTTCATTACCTTTAAATAAAGCATCAATAATCCCTCTGCCTTTTCCTTTAAATTTAGATATTTCATCAATAACTTTTTTTGCATTTACCACACCTGATACAGAATCTGTATTAGGGCCAAGAATATTTAAAATAAACTGCCCTTGGACCTTGTTTTTTATTAAATCTGAGGCTTCTTTTGTAATAATTTTTTTTGCTACTCCATTTTCTAATAACTCATAAAGTGCTTTAACTCTTGATGGCTTACCAGCTTTTACAAAATTTTGAAAAATTGCATCGGTCATATCCAAACCTGTTTTTGTCATACCTGCAGAGTCCCCAGCTAAAAGACTAGTAATAAATTTTGTATTAAATGTTTCTTTTCCTTCAGCATATAATTTATTTGCTTGAGCATATAGTTTTTGTATATCTTTTATTTGATCAGCATTATATTTACCTCCTTTAACAATAACTTTAATACTATCATCCATATTTTTCATAACGGCTGTTTGTAGAGCTCCTGCAACAGCTTTAGATGCTGCATCCGCTGTGGTTCCTCCAACTTGAAAAGCCCCTGTTTTTCCTAAAAGAAAAGTTCTTATTGTTTTAGCAGTATTAAAATCAACTTTATCTGGAAGACTATCAATATATTTTTTAATTGAATTTATAGGTCCTTCACTTACATTTATGCCTTTACCATAATATATACCCATTTGTTTTTTTAAAACTTTTTTTAAGTTAGACACATCAATTATTTTAGCTTGATTACCAACAGTTGTTGCTACTTTTTTATTTAAAGCCTTATATGCTCCATTAACTGCTGTTTTATAAAATTCTCTTCCTTGCAAAAGAAAAACTTTTAACATATCATCAATTTCTTCTTGACTAGCTTTTGTTAAAAAAGATTTAACTAATTTAGCTTCACTTTCTAATAATTCTTTATTAGAATTTTTTAAAAATTCTTTATTTAAAAATTTTGATAATTCACCTGTAACAGCATCAACTCCTTTTTCTCCCGCTTCTCTTATTTTTGAAGCACCAAAAAAAGATACTTCAGCAAAGTTTTCCATTAAATCAATTGTTTTTGATTTTGATAAACGAGCAGGAGTTATAGTATATCCTCCTTCTTCTGCTACCTTTAAAGCTGCGGCTGCACCATCTTCTAAATTTTTACCTTCATTGCCTCTAAACATTTTTGTTATTCTTTTACCAAATATTTTTGCTAAAAATTGAAATGCACCTTCTCCAGATGCTTCTCTAGCACCATAAGCTAAAGCTTCTTTATAATTTTCACTAAGAGGACTTGCTCCTCCAAATCCTCCAATAAAAGCATAAAGCATTTTTGCTTTTCTCGGATGTGCGGCTGCGAATGCTGCAATTCTAGCTGGTAAAGTTGCTGCTCCTAAACCTGGAACAAAGGTAGGCCCTATAATTCCCCCTGCAATTGCCATTGCTTCCTTTTGTACTTGTCTATTAGTGAAAAAATCTCCTGCTTTTTCTTGAGAACGCCATAATTTTGCAAAACTAACATCATCTATTGCTTCTGAATTAGGCGCACCAGCAAGCATTGTCATAATATTTTTCCAATCTTGAAACTGTTCTTGACTTACTGGTTGTAAAGGATCTGCATATCTTCCAGCTTTTCTTTCTTCATTAATTAAAATTTGAATTTCTTCTGGTAAAATATTAAATCGTTCTAAATTTAATATTCTCTGTTGCTCTTTATTAAGCTTACTAAGTTCTGAAAGGCTAGTATATTCACTCATTTTATAAATTCTCCAATGACTTTAAGTATTCTTGAATTTTATCTGTACCTAGAATTTGTTTTAATAAACTTTCATCAAACTCAATTGAAGGCATAGCATTCTGTACTTGATCAGAACCAAATAAATTAGCAGCAATTTTTGCTTCTTTTGCATATTGTATTTTATAATTATCAATAGATTGAATATACATTTTAGATGCAACTTTTAAAAATTCTTGTTTAACATCAGATGTTAAAATAGATCCTCCTAATATTTTGTCTCTTATATTAGCAAATGTTTCACCGATACCACCAGCTTCTGCTGCTGTAGCAAACTCTCCTTCACGAACAACAGAAGTAGGATCTAAAAATTTCATATATCTAAAAATAAAAGTAATATCAGAAGCTCCAGAATTATCCTCTGCAGCAATTACTAACTCTTGCAACATATTTTGTCTTTCATTCATATTTTTAGTGATGACACTATCCATCCATTTATTTTTATAATCCACTACTTTTTGTGTTGCTTGCCAATTTTTAGTAGGATTTTTTAATTCATATTCTAATGTTTCATTTTTAAGACGAAGTTCATTTAACTGTAATTGTTTTTCTACATCAAAATTATTTAACTCAATTTCATCCTTCTCATTAGATATAATTTCACCCATAATTTTTTGTTCTAAGAAATCAATATCATTTCGTGTTTTTTGTACACCTAATTTTTTTTCTTCAGGTAAATATTCATTTTTAATAGATTTACTTTCATTATCTAATCTTGAAGAAATATTTTTTAACATTAACTGTTCATCTTCTTTTTCAAATGTACCTTCAGCAAATTTATTTTTAATTGTGTTAAATTCATTTTCAAGACCTAAATTTTTACCTGTTAAAATTAGATTGTCTATCTGTGCATTTTTCTCTTCCAGAAGAAGAATATTGTTATTTTTATTAAAGTCTATTGTTTGAAGTCTTTCATTAATAATTCCTTCTTTTTCAGCTTGTGACAATAATTTTTCAGATTTTGTAAAGTTAGCTTCAATTTCTCTAATTTTTAAGTCTTGAAGTTTAATATCAAGATCCGTTGACATGGTTTCTAGCTCTATTATGAGTTTAGGCCTTAGAGTTTCATTTGTCATTCCTGTTGCTTTATTATCAAGGTCTAGACCCAAACCTGTTAAGATAAGGTTGTCTATTTCTTCTCTTTTTTCTTCAAGAAGAAGAACATTGTTGTGTTCATTGAAATCATATGTTTGTAATTTTTCATTTACCAAAGCTGCTTTTTCTGCAACATCTAAACTCTTTAATTCTGCAGCAAATTCATTCTCTATAATTTTTCGTTTAAGATCTTGATATTGAGTATCAATACCAACAGAGATTTCTTCTAGTTCCAGTACTAGTTTAGGTCGTAGAGTGTCATTAGTTATTGATTTAGCTACATTATCCAAATCAACGGATTTAAGAGCTGCCGCAAGTTCTTCTGGCTTGTTAGCCGCAATAGCTTTATCAATTAAATTATTAATCTTTAAACTTTTAATTAATTGTTTTTTTTCGTTCATTTTCAACTTTAAAAATTCATCTGCATAATATAAATCTTTGTCTAATAAGGCTTTTTCTGTACTTGTTTTATCAGTTTCACCTTGTGTTTTTGCTAACTCTGCAAGAGCCATAGCTGTAGAATTATTTGTATATAACTTTTCTCCTATAGGTCTTAATGCATCAGCTTTTAACTGTGATGTAGTAATTTGTATTTGTGATATACTTTCGTCTACATCAAGAGTTGATGGATCATCTTTTAAATATACTGCTACCAAAGGATCATCTGGAGCAGGTTTTAATGCTTGAGCTAATGCTGCTGATTTAATTTCACTTTCAGATTTTCTTTCCGCAGCAGAATATTTCTGTGATATTTTTCCAATTGCTTGTGTTCCCGCCGCTAGTACTTCTTGAATGTCAGCACCTTGAGCATATTGAAAAGCTAAAGGACTTACAACACTCGTTAATATTTCTCCAATTTTTTCATCTTTACTTGGTCCTTGACCACCTAAAATTTCAGAAAATAATTTATAGTTGGTATCATATTTTGTTTTTAAGGCACTTTGTCCTGGTTCAGGAGATAATATTTGTGCTAAAAAATCTGTAGTAGTAGTGTCATATGGTTCAACTTCCTCCACTACTTCATCATCTAAAAGAGTATTATCTAAAAGACTGTTATTAGCTGTGGCATCATTAATAGTCACCCCTACGGAACTAGTTCCACTCTTGTACTTTGGGATGGGGTGTACGTCCCCTCCCAAGGCGTACGGTTGAACTAAGCCTCCTTCAGCATAGCCCATCATTCCTGGAGCCATTCTTTCAAATTGTAAATTTTGCATAATGCGATTGTCAATATTATCACTTGCTGTTATGGAAGGTGCCGCTGTATTTTGATTAGGGAAGTTACTCATGTATCCACCGTCAGCAACACCAACAGGGCGTTCTGGCATCATCATAGCCATTGCATCTGTTTCTCCTGCTTGCGTAGGCATTACATTAGCCATTGCTTGACCTTCTTCTATTTGGCCAATACCGGTATTAGCTGTGTCTTCATTTAACATTTGTAAAACAGGTTGCACTAAAGCGAGTACACTATCAGGTGTTTCTTCTGCATCTTTTTCTCCTACAACAGAAGCTAATTCTTGACGGCGTTCCGCTTCACTTAAATCATCACCTCTAATCGATCTCATTAGTTCATCATAGGTATCTGCATCATCAATTTCATTTTTAGATCTTTCCCCTTCTTGCAGTATGGCTGCAGCGGTTTCTTCTTCACCACCATTAAAGCCATCCATAATACCTACATTTTCTGTATCTACTTGTTCTTCTATTATTTCTCCTTGAGGTGGAGATCCCATTTGTCTAAATTGTGTTTCGCCTTCACGAACAACATAGTTTGGATCCATCATATTCATTAGTTCGCCTTCACGAACAACAGAGTTTGGATCCATTGTTTCTGGCTGTTGTTCTCGTAATTGTGCTTCTTTTTCTATTAATGTATTCATATCCTCACTATTGGCCCCAATAGTTCGTTCTTCTATTGTAACAGAATCAAAACTTACACCAGGATACAAAAGACTAAATTCAAACTCATTAAGAACATGATCTCTTCCTTGATCAACTAAAGTTTTACTTTCATCCAACATCTCTGTGTCATTCATAATAAGACCATCAGTAATAAGATTTTTCATAGACTGCATAAGAGCTTGCCCTATACTCCCTGATGAATCTTCTCCTTCTTTAGGGGAGCCAATTTCACGATTAACAATTTGTTTTTTAAACATTGATCTATTTAAAGCACTCATTACACCACTCCTAATTTTTTAAGTCCTGCAATACCTGACATTGCTCCAATACCGGTTCCAATAGCTTGCTGCATTGGACTTGGTCCCATTGATTGAGATGTATTAATCATTTGCGATGATGTTGGAGCTCCTTGTAATATATCACCATAGAACCCTAGTTGTTGATATGGTTGTAACATTGGTTGCATTAAATTTTGTCGTTTAATATCTTCTTGTTGTTGAGCATATTGTTGTTGCATGCCACCAATACCTAAAAGAGAATTAATATCTTGACCCATTAAGGCTTGTGCTTGTGCCCCTAGTTGTGATTGTTGTTGTCCTAAACCTGCAATACCTAAACCCGCTAATCGTTGTCTTTCCATTTGATTGGCAACACCTGCTTGTGCTTGACCAAAGTTTTGAGAATTTAACCCTGCTAAAGCTGCAGCCCGTGCATCTTGTTGTTGGCCTCCGAGTTCTGCTTGTTGAACCCCGTAACGCGAACCACCAAACACACCTCCTCTTACAGCATCACCTGCTAATTGATTAGCCTGCATTTGACCTCTTTTATCAAGCTCTGACATTGTTGCATCAATAACTTGTTGTTGAAAAGGATTCATGTAGGAATCTAATTGAGCTTGTGTTGGAGCCCCCATTGTTCCTTGCAGCAGATTTTGGCCTTGCGTTGTGGCATCTCCTGCCGCTTTTAAATAAGGTTGATAAGCACCAATACCTGACTGAGCTAATTTAAAAGCTTGTTGTTGTTCTGGTGTGAGCCCTGCTAAAACATAATCAGGAAGAACATATCCTTGTTCTGTTAAAGCTTTAGCCGAATCTATAAGACCTAGTTTCCTAGCTTCTATATCCGGGGCTTCTCTATTAATATACTCTTCAACCATTTAAGCTCTACCTCTCCTACCTTCTCTAACACCTTTTTCTAAATTTTTCATTACTTGATACATTTTTTTTGCTCCTTTACGACGATTACCTCCACCAGCATTACGAACAGCTTTAGATGTAAAGACAAATTCACCATCGCTTAACATAGCAGGAATATCATCGCTTGTCCCAGTTCCCGGTCCATTAATAGGGCCAGTCTTACGAGGAAAATATTTTTTTGATCCATCCGCTAATTGAACAATACCACCTTCCGCAGACTGACGAATAAAATCTGTTGGTAATTCTTCAATTGGTAAACCATAATAGTCTTGTGCATCGCTCATATAATAAGGTTTTGTCCCTAAACCTGCAACTTGAAACTGTTGAGGATCTTGATAATATAATGGATTAAGTCCCATTGGATCTGGAGCAACAGAATCTTCTTCCGCTTTTTTTGCTGCATAATAAGTTAAGAAAGGTGATGCTACAGAACCGGCTGTTAAAGTATTACCAAGTAAAGAAGATTTTTTTGCTGTTGATGCTAATTTAGTTGCATCTGTTAATCTTTGTTTTGTAACTAATTCATTCATTACCTTATTTGTCTCAGGACTTCCACTTGTTAAAATATCTGTATTTATTTTTTTGCTTTTTAACCATTCAGTATTGGTAAGATCTGCCCCTCCTGTATCAGGTAGCTTTGGTCCCCCAACATTTTTTAAAAGATTAAATGGATCTTGTTTGTCTTTAAGGAAAGCAAAATTTCCTCCAATACCTTGACCTGAAAATTGCTTTAATGGACTGAACCCAGCGCCTGCTAAAGATCCTATTCCATATCCAAGCATTGCTGTTTGAAGAGCTTCTTCAGGTTTTTGACCAGCAATTAAACCACCAATACCAGATCCTATGGCAGCGCCTGCAGCACCACCCATCATAAATCCAATACCACCACCTACAACAGGGGCTATCTTTTTTACTGCTTTTTTTACAGATTTAAAAGCTTTGTTTAAAAAGCCTCCAATACCAAATTGAGGAATATCCTCAATAAACTGTTCGTCAAATTCCATCATGCATAATCCTTCATAGCAACTAGTTTTTCGTTGAAAAGCAAGAAGGCGAAGCTTGAAGAATTGCGCCTATTTAATTCTATAATTATAGGTGTTTTTATAGTAATGTGCAATGAGAAATTCAATATGAACGTAGATATACAGAAAGTTCCCATGGTTCGTGTGACGTGGCTCGATGCACGAGACACAGAAACAGGTTGGCTACCAGCGAAAGAAATTATTGATGCCCCTTTGGCTAAATGCCAAGAGGTTGGTTGGTTAATGGTTAATAATGATACTAAAGTTGTTGTTATGCGTTCATGGTGTACAGACAAAGATGACAATCAAGGTGGAGGAGCCATTGCGATACCTAAGAGTTGGGTAATAAAAATTGAATACTTAAAGGTGGATTATGGAGAACGAAGCGAGAGTTAATACTTTTTTTGGTGATACAGTTTATCACAAAGATATCGGCGAAGATGACACGGTTATTCCTCACATAGAAAAGTTTGTTAAAGAAAAACCAGGAAGAACCGCAGCTACAACAGATGTAAAAGGTAATACAAATTTTACGGATCTGGAGGAAGCAAGAGATAATTTACACACAGATAAAAGATATGCCATGTTATTTAATAAAATAATAGTGGGAATAAATGACTTTATAACAGCGAAAGGATACAATAATGATAAACTTAATATACATATAACCAAAGCGTGGGCTACGTACACAGCGAAAGATCAGCACATTGCCAGCCATAAGCACACAGCAAGTCATTTTAGTTTTGTTTATTATGTACGCAATGATGAAATGGGTAACATAAAATTTGAAAAAGAACTGGCACAACAAACAGGATTATTTATTCCTCCAACAGGAGACTACATATCTAATTGGAATCAATTAAATTTTGCTAGCTATATCTACCCTGTAAAGACAGGGGACCTTCTTATTTTCCCTAGTGGATT
>TARA_R110000764_G_scaffold239805_1_pt1 | contig 10629 bp, 12 predicted proteins | sample TARA_R110000764 | Tara Oceans TARA_R110000764 (sample SAMEA4398111) | marine metagenome | biome: Polar Biome; feature: [SRF] surface water layer (ENVO:00010504); material: water (ENVO:00002006), including particulate matter (ENVO:01000060) such as... | depth 5 m
ATGTGGACTTAAATTTTTCTTGGGAGTAGAAACCTTTTCTGCCTCCACGTGGTTATGTTTAGGTTCCGTATTTTTTTTATCTTGTTTACAGGCTACCATTATTAGGAAACTTAAAATAATGAGCAACGATTTTCTATTTTTCATGGCTTTCGTTTTTAGGTTATTTGTTTTTGATATTCCTAGAGGAAGAATGCGTTTTAATGATTTTCCATTGGCCATCCATCTTCTTTAAAATGGAGGTTGCCACCCCTTTTTTCTTAATCGTTCTGCTTTCGCCTTTTTCATCTGGGTTGAGCACGATAGAATAGATATAGGTTTCGGTAGTAAATGCGTAGGGCGAATCTACTTTCACATCAATTTCATAATCTGAAAATTCAAACTTCTTAAAATGTCCTAATTCTGGACCTAAATGATGTTCTATATAGTGTGCGTAGGAGCCTTCAACTCCTCCAGATTCAAAGACTTCGGAATCTTCGGAAAATAACTCGAACGTACCTTCTGTTGTTAGGTTTTGCAGCGCATCTTTGTATGATTTCATTACTTTTAGAACAGCTTCTTTCTCTGTTCCTGAATCTGCGTTTTGGCTAAACATTTGGCCTGTGGCAAACATAATTAGCATTAAGATTGTTGTTAGTTTTAGTGTTTTCATAATTTTAGTTTTTAAAGGTTTATTTATTGACGTGTATTCTATTAATATTGGCTATACCAAATACGAGTACCAAAAAGCTTAAAAAAACTTCCATCATCACTAGCATTTTCCCGGAAATTGAAAGCGGCACGATATCGCCATACCCAACCGATGAAAAAGTAATTAAGCTGAAATATATAAACTCGAAAAATTGAGGTATAAATGAACTGTTGAGTGATGTAGTTGATTTAAAATTTTCTGAACTTAAAATATATAATGCTTGGTAGTCTGCTGAAAACGAAAGAACAATCAAAATAATTAACACAGCAAATAATGTTAGAACGTGTGTAAGCTGATGACTTTCCCCTATTATTTTACTTAGCTGTATAAAAGTGAGCCTGACAATAAAAACCGTTTTCACCAAAGCCATACCAACAATTATAAGTGCAAGAAACTGGTTGTCCGAATCTAAATCTGCCCATAAAGTATAACTTAATGATAGTGCAAGAACTACACTTGCAGTAAGCAATACCTTTTTTAATAGTTGTTTGTAAAACCCTGTACTTTCAGGTTTTTCTATTTTGCTTTCTTCAGCCATCTTAATTTATTCTCTTAACTAAATAATTGAAGTACCAACGCACCACAAACTATTAGAATAAGTATTGTATAGACTATATAATTAATCCATTTCTTAACAACCGATTTTTCAGTTGTATGTTTGCAACCATCTTTGCAACAATCTTTCATCTTCCTGAACACTTAAAAATTACGTTTTTGTGCCTGATAAGGGAAGGGAATAAACACTGACCATCAACATTGACCCTTCCCTAATTAGGACTTTTTTTCTTGATATTTTTTATATCTTTTTAAGCTCAGTTTTTTACAGTATTTCCAAATTGATATTTTGCAAATATTTTTGCCACGGCCTCTTGGATTTCCTTTTGCTTATCATTTGTATCTGCGTGCAGCACATCTGGCGCAAATCCCTGCCATACCAATTGCCGTCTGCTCATATCTATAAGCTCTACAACCACACCACCTTCCTTATGCTCTTCAGAAGATTGATAATTGCCGTAATAGCCATAACCATAATAGCCAAAATGACCGTAGCCGTGGCCATATAATGGAAAATACGGATAGCTGCCGGAATTGTAGTTTATATTTCTGGTTTTGACCACAATACGTGAATCTACCAATAAATCAGGATTGGCTTTGTCCATTACATATCCTTTCTTTTCCATTTCGTCCTGAATAGCGACTTTTAACCGTTTCTTTATCAGTGTATTAAAAAATAGCGGTTCTTCTTCTTTCCCGTTTTCCAATTGAAAATCATCGGACCAATAGAAGGTTTTGTAGGTCCCAAACTGTGCCTCACGGTCATAATCGGTAACGATTGCCGAAGAACTGACCGAGCAACTGACTGCGGTAGCTGCCATTAATAGGTAGGCTACCATTGTTTTTAATGTTCTCATCATCTATTTATTTAGTTAAACATTCAATTATTTTTTTCCATTTGGTTATTCCATCACTATTTAGTTTGGTTCCCTATTTAAAGTGAGGCTACTTGAGGCACTGTGTTCATTTTCCCGTGCATCATCACCAAATAATTTCCAGCCGGATCGAAGGCCTGCAAACAGAATAACCAACACTATTAAAGCCATAACAATAAGCCTAGAAACCAATTGGGCTTGTTTTTTATGATGGGTAATGGGTGAGCCAGATTCCGCAAGCCCAAACATTTCACTGTGTATTTTATTTAGTGGAACTTGCAATTTTCTTAAATCCTTGATGACTGCATCAATCATAAGTGGAGGACCACATACATAATAATCATTTTGCAGGAGCGATCCTGAATAGTATTTTTCCAATAATTTGGCGTCAAACCGTCCTTTTTCACCTTCCCAATTATCTTGCCTGCTGAGTATATGCACTACCTGCAATTTAAGGGATGTATTTTCTACAATATGGTTTAATTCTTCCCTAAAGGCAATGTCCGACTCGGTAGCATTGGAATAGAATAGCGTTACTTCCCGCTGCTCGTCCTTGTCTGCCATATACTGCAACATACTTGCAAATGGCGTTATACCAATGCCTCCCGCAATAAATACTATAGACCCCGAATGTGATTTTTCTAAATGGGACATCTTGCCGAATGGTCCTATGATTTTAACCTTATCACCTTTTTGAAGTTGGTATATCTGGCTTGTAAAGTCACCAGAAGCCTTTATGGTAGATGTTAAATGTAACTTTTGGCTGGGGCTTGAGGATATGGTAAATGGATGTTCTTCAGATTTTATATGCTTACAATCTATAAATTTGATAAAATGGAACTGTCCTGGATTATGCGAATAGGGTGGATTGCCATTTATAGGAATAAACTGAACACTGTAGGTGTTGTTGGCCTTTTTTACAACATTTAGTACTTCATATTTGGGTGCGATAGTGAACAAAAAGTACCGTTGCCAAATAAAAAATGCTATAGCAGTAGGTGGGAGAATGAACCATAATACCTGTAAGGGCAGCAACTGCAAATCGTCCCCGGCATAAAAACTGTGTACAAACATCAATAGGAGAATACTGATGGCAAACACATCGTGCATAGCACGCCAACGTTCATAGTTTATTTTTATTTTCTTGTGGCCGATACTTACCACAACCTGAACCAACAGTATTAAAAACGCAATTTTCCCCAAATTGACGTACCAAGGTTCATCATAGCCCAAAAGCATATCAAAAGATTGCTCCGATAAGGTAAGTAGCATAAAATGAACCACAATAAATATAAATGACCAAACCCCCATTCTTCTATGAAAATCGATTAAATTGTTATAGGCGAACAAGCGGTCAAGCCATTTTATTCTGGCAGAAATGATAAATTGAAAGAACACCATCATTATACCCGACAAACCCATTAACATCCCTATTTGCGCAATAAACCCTTCTTCAGTAGTTGGCATTAAGCCATACACCAATACCAATGGGATGGCCATCGCTATGAAATAGGTACTTACTACAAAGATGTGTTTACTGTTCATCAACTTAATTTTATCATTTTAAGGCTTCATCGAAATCTAATTATTTAGCTTTCTACGACTATAATTTTACTTCATTACTATTTTTTTCAAGCAGCGCATCCACACTCAAGTCGTGCTTGTCATTAACTTTTATAAATGCCAAACTTGGGCGTTCCAAATTATAATCGGTAATCAATAAAGACCAAGAAGCTTTTAGTTGAATGGTATCTTCTGAAACACGTTTCAACGCAATAGGAATAGTTATTTCCCGAGTAACTCCCGCAAGGGTGAAATCGCCCTTTGCGTTGAGCGTTTGTGTCGCTTTTTCTTCAAAATTAAAATCGTCCATAAATTTTCCTTCAAAAAGGACATTAGGGTTTTTTTCCGCTTTTACCAACTCATACATATGTCCATCCCGTTTTTCATTACCTGTCTTTAAGGATTTTACAGGTACCGAAAAGGTGAAGGTGCCGTCCTTAAAATCTATGGCGCCCTGTAAATCATCAGTTTTACCGATATAGGAATTAAGTGGCATTTTTGCCTTAAAGGATGCGGTTCCTTCCTTTACCATAAAGTTTTGGGCATTCATAGCTACGTTGCTTGAAAACAACAGTATTATTAATACATACATTACATTTTTATCCATTACTTTCATTTTTCGGCCGTTCAATGCATTTTAATATAACTCTTGGTATGTTTTTGTTTCGGTTTCATTGATTCGTCTAACAATATATTTTTTATGTATACCCCCTTTCTATTTTCAATACCCATTGAACCCAATAATTCTTTAAGGGCTTCCATCGTGTTTTTATGGTAATTCGCCACTTTAGTTTTCTTGTCCTCTACAACCAATGACGCTACCCTTGACGGAATCCAACACCAATACGGTAAAAAATAGTTTTTTTTTCATCTCTTACGTTTTTTAATTAATCTCCTATCAGTTGAAGCACCAAAGCCCCAAGAACTATGATGGCTATGATAGCGTACACCATATAATTGAACCACTTTTTTAACGGGTTATTGATCTGCGCTCTGCTATTAGCTGTATTGCAACAATCTTTCATCGTTTTGTTAAATCAAACTTTTATTTCTTCTTTAAATAATACTTGACATTGAGAGTTAGGCTCTATCCATCAATCAAAAAATAGGCCTACCTACCAAAATCTAGTACTTTTTTATAAGCCTTTCTTTTTCATTTTCCATTTTACCTGACTAAGGAAGAGAAGTGCTATTAATCAATTATTAGGGTGAATTTAGTTCCCTTCCTTCTTCAGGCTGCTATTAATCGTATCAATTTTTACTTTTTAAAATTCATTGTGCCTAATTAAGAGAAAGGGTTTCATTAACCAACCAAAAATATGTACCCTTTCTCTTATTAGGACTTAAATTTTTGTCTGACTTGGGAAGGAACTAACACTAACCATCATCTATTTTTCCTACCCACGACAGACTTAAAACTGTCCAGATTTCGCTATTAATCTGTTCTGTATTGCATTTTATTTCGTGTTCAATTATTTCGTTTCGCAATTAGACTCTCAATTTCTATATACTTTTCTTTCATTAGGCTTAACGCAAAAGCTCCAGCAGAAGCTGTAAAGACAGAAAAGTCAATCGCTCCTTTTATTCCAGTGAAAAATGTCATTGAAAGCGCAAACAGTAGCAGTAAAAATCCGCTCCATTTTGCGAACAATTCTGTTTTAAATCCTATTAATAAGAATAACGCAAAAATAATTTCAGCTGCGGTTGCGATAATTCCGGCTGTTGAGATTAACGAGTTCGGAATCCAAGGATTTATCTGTTTTGTGTAGTTCAGGAAATTATCCCAATTTCCCCACACAGAGACATCCTTTTGCCACATTCCAAATCTATCGGCTACTGCCGATAAAAATCCGATTGATATAGCAAGTCGTAAAAAGAGTTTGATTATTCTAGTCTTCATCTTTATTATTGCTGGTTGCGTAATTCTCTTAATTTTGCTTAAAAGGATTACAACTTTACTGAATCGTCTTCTGAACTTTCCCGCATTTAAGCATTTTACTTCCGTAATATGGGTTTCTTACCTCGTTGTTTGTACTTAACCAAGCACTCCCTTTATCATACATAGGGCAGTACTGTTCGTAAAGCGTGTTTTTAGTTCCTGTAATGGCAACCATATCCGTAATGTCCTTGCTCAATGTCTTAAAGTGTTCCCGTTGGTGGTCTATGGCACTTTCAGCAATATGTTCGGCGTGTTCTGTGGCATCTTCAATAATGTCAGCTAATTCTTTTTGTTCTTCTGCCGTATACTTTGAAGCATCAAAGGCTTTTAGTGAAGCCACCAATTTTGTCCCTTCTTGGGCTGCTTTTTTGGTATCGTCTGCCACCAAGGCATCCTTCAACATAAAATAATCGGCAAGAACTGCTTCTGCATCTGGGTTCATCTTGTCCATTTTCATCGAACTGTGGTCCATTTTCATATCACTGTGCTCGTGGTTCATTTTTTCTTTTTCCTGTGCGTTGGCAAAAGAAACTGCTAACAGTAGCATTGCTGCTATACTCATTTTTAAATTTTTCATCTTTTTTGTTTTTAATTGTTATTGTTTATATACTATCTTTTAATTGTGTCATCCATTGAATTAGTTCCTGTTTCTCTGTATCTGAAAAGACGGCATCTCTATGGATAAGCGTGTAGGAACTCAAAGGCATTTTGTCATCTTCAATTTGGCTGATGATGGATTTTAGCTTGCTTGCTTTTCTTCTGTTTGACAACGAATCCCATTCATTAAAATTCAATTCGGCCTTGCCTTCTTTAACATGGTCTTCCAGAAACCAAGCAACCGGTTGTATTTTATTATACCAAGGGTATTGGGTATTATTGCTATGACAATCATAGCAGGATACCTGTAACTTGTTTTGAATGTTCTCTGGAACATTATGAACCAACATAAAATCGGTGGAAGGCACAGAATCACTTTGGTTGCGTTCTGTGGGAATAAATTGTATTCCCACAAACGCCACCAATAATACAAGGGCTATTTTTTTAACAACCTTCATTTTAATTTATCTGCTTTTGTATTGTGCCACACGTTGGCATTTTGCTTCCCATATAAGGGTTCTTGATTTCTTCAACCTCACTCAACCAGATGGCTCCTTTACCATTATTTGCCATTGGACAAAAATCTTGGTACAATGTTTTTTCAGTTCCTAATAAAGCTACCAAATCATTTATATCTGTACTCAATACTTCAAAATGTTCCCTTTGGTGATCTATTGGGCTTTTTACAATATGCTCTGCCTGTTCTTTGGCACTTTCAACGATTTCCATATATTCTTTGTTCGTTTCTCCAGTTAAATTGCTCATATCAAACTTTGAAAAGGCTGTAATTAACGCTGTCCCTCCTTTAGCTGCTTCGTCTTTACTGTCTGTTGTTAAAGCGTTTTTAATTTGAATATAGGCATCTATAACTGGTGTAGTTGCCGTATTTTTTTGAGTATTTGCTTCTATATCTCTTGTATGGTCCGTAGAAGAATCGCTATCTTCATCATGATGTCCGTCACTATTATCGTGCATGGCTTCTTTATCATGGTGTCCGTCACTGTTATCGTGACTGGCTTCCATTTGAGACCCCTCTTCATTCGTGTTTTCTTTTTTTGCATCTTTACAGGATATTGCTGTTAGACCTATAAAAGACATTGCCAGAATTACTGTTGTTACTTTTAAGTTTTTCATTGTTTTAGTGTTTTTAATGTTAATATTAATTTGAATTATTTTTTGTTTTGATTATTAAGATAATGTTATCTGCCTAAAGTTTTTCAATTACATTTTCCAACTTTAGGGTTATCTCTTGGGCGATTCCCTTTAACGCATCATTATCTACTGCTTGCATTGAAGCCATAGGGTTAACAGCTGCAACTTCAATGACTCTTGCTGCAACTTCTTGCACTATTACATTGCAAGGCAGCATGGTGCCAATTTTATCTTCTGCAAGCAAAGCTTTATGGGCATAAGGCGGATTACACGCTCCTAAAATTCTATACTTCTTGAAATCGACATCCAGTTTCTTTTTTAATGTTTCCTTGATATCAATCTCTGTTAGGATACCAAAGCCTTCTTCTTTTAATGCTTGAGTGACTCTATCGATAACCTCTTCAAAAGTTCCATTGATGGTTTTGTTGAAATAATAGTTCATGTTTTTATTTTTTTGAATTAATGACTCGTTTTCTTTCTTCATATTCTTCCTTGGTGATTTCACCATTGGCATACCGTCTGTCCAAAATTTCTTCTGGACTTTCTTTCTTGTGGATTTTCCTGCCGTTTTTTCCTGCGTATAGGACAATCCCCAAGACAATTACTCCTAATACTATAACCCACCAGTACATCATCATAATACCTATTTTAAAATCTTACAGATAGCCCGCCACCGCCTCCAAAACGGTTGTCATAGCTACCCATGAGAGATATGTTTCTGGATAAAAAATATTCTGCTCCCGCGCTCCAAACGGTTTCGGAAGTAAAATCTTTATTTACCGGTAAATTGTTCACAATGCCCAAATCAATTTGATACTCGTAGTAACCAAATACTGAAAATCTTGGAAATAACATGATGCTTCTTCCTAACCCTATCCTAGGTCTTAACTCATTATCAATCCTGGCATCGAGGGCAAATAGATAAGGGGTCAGATAACGCACTCCTACCACAGCCGTGGTTTTAAATTGGTCAAGGCTTTTACGGGTTTCATTTTCAATATTGACACCGCCAAAAACACGCAAATAATCATGCAGGTAGTATTCATAGGTTGCTTCTGCTTCTAAATTTTTGTTCCATCCATATTCAAACGACACATTAAATTGGTTTCTTATGTTGGAACTAATGACATTTAGAGCGGTTGTATGTGAAGCAACATCTACCATGCCCCAAGTGTAGTATTTATTGGTTTCAGCTACCAAATTTGAAACTGGATAGCCATACATCCTCGGGTCTCTTGGTGTATCATACGATACCACTCGTGCCATACCGCCCATCATATGATAAAGGATGTGACAGTGAAAAAACCAATCGCCATACTCATCCCCTTCATTACCATAAAACTCTATGGTCACCTGCTGCATTGGAGGGACATTGACCGTATGTTTTAACGGCGAATAGTCTCCATTTTCGTTAATGACCCTAAAGAAATGCCCATGCAGGTGCATAGGGTGGTGCATCATGGTAAGGTTATTAAATATGATACGGGTGACTTCCCTGTTATTTATTTTAATTTTATCGGCCTCTGATAGTGGCACGCCATTCATGCTCCAAATGTAACGGTTCATGTTTCCGGTAAGATTCAACAAAATTTCCTTAACGGGGACATCTTTGTCATAATTTGTCTTTTGGGGCGATTTCAAATAGTCGTAATTATATTCTGAAAACAAATCCATTCCTTGCAATTTCATCCCAGCCATGGTCTCCATTTTCATGGTGTCTTTTGGCATTGCCATGTTCATTCCATCCATGTTCATGTCTTGCATCTTATCGTGTTGCGTGGAATCTTTTTTCATCTCCATACCTTTCATTTTTATATGGTCTAGGGATGTTGTGTCTTTTGGCATTGCCATATTCATGTCATCCATGTTCAAGCCTTGCATTTTATCGTGTTGCGTGGAATCCTTCTTCATCTCCATACCCTGCATTTTGGTATGGTCCATTTTTGGCATGGCATCATCTTTCTTTTCGGAATTATCCATGTTCATGCCTTGCATCTTATCCATCTGCATTCCATACTCTTCTTTCATTTTATAACGTTCGTCTTTTTTGGGACGATATTTTAAAGCATGTGCACCCATTTTCATATCCATCTTTGCCATTTTCTGCATCATTCCAATCTTGTCAGGTCTTGGAACTATGGGTGCGGGCAACATGTTGCCATTGCCAAGAAAAGCAGATGCCGTACCAGAGCCATCTTGTGCCGTGATTCTAAATTCTATTTTTCCCTCTTCTGGAATGGTTACAATAAAATCATAGGTCTCTGCAATTCCTATAAATGTTTTGTTCTTTTCAACGGGGACAACATCAAGACCATCGGCGGAAACTAACACTGGGTCTCCTCCTCCAAAAGTCATCCAAAAAGAGGTTGAAGCACCGCCATCTATGATTCTCAATCGGACTTTCTCTCCAGGTTTATATTCTGGATAATCAATGCTTTCTTCGCCATTAATTAAAAAGGCAGGATAATACACATCGGCTATATCAGCACCTTCCATACGTTGCCTCCAAAAGTTGAGTTGTGCTCCCAAGGCACCCCGTTTAATTACTTGATTTAAAGGAGTGGCTGTTCCTTTTCTAATGCCATACCATTCATTGCTTCGTTTAAGATTGCGAAGCACGTTCATTGGTTTTTCGTTGGTCCAGTCAGACAACATTAAAACCAGCTCTTTGTCATAGTCCAAGGTTTGTTCTTTTGGCTTAATGACAATTGAACCATAAACCCCACTTTGTTCTTGCAACATGGTATGGGAATGGTACCAATAGGTCCCCGACTGTTTTATAGGGAATTCGTATTTCTGTGTATGACCAGGCTCAATAGGTGGTGTGGTTAAGTAAGGAACACCATCATAAAAATTGGGCAATAAGAGTCCGTGCCAGTGGATGGAAGTCTCCTCCTCCATTTCATTTTTAACATAGATTACGGCATATTCGCCTTCGTTAAATTCAAGGACAGGTCCGGGTATTTGACCGTTTATGGTCATTCCCATAACATTTTTTCCAGCCTTGTTTACTTTAGTTTCACGTAAAGTGATGGTGTATTCCCTTACAGGAAGATTATTTATGTTGCCATTTTTATTAACTGCTTCTTGTGCAAAACCTTTGGCAATCAAAGCGATTAGAATCAAAAATGTGATTTTAGTTTTCATTTTAGTTTTTATTTTAGTTCTTTAGTAACCTCACCACAAGTAAGCATCGACTGTCCATAATATGGGTTTTTTACTTCTTTGGAAGTGCTCAACCAATCTGCACCCTTGTTATT
>TARA_R110000764_G_scaffold44730_1_pt1 | contig 10614 bp, 11 predicted proteins | sample TARA_R110000764 | Tara Oceans TARA_R110000764 (sample SAMEA4398111) | marine metagenome | biome: Polar Biome; feature: [SRF] surface water layer (ENVO:00010504); material: water (ENVO:00002006), including particulate matter (ENVO:01000060) such as... | depth 5 m
AGATGTTAATGTTACTGGGCGACTAACATGTACAACTTGTCCACTGTAAGTAGAAGCAGGAGTAGGCGCAATCAAAACTGTAGAATTATTACGAGGAGCGTAATATCTTGGTTCATCAGTCGATGCGCTTACAGGCCAGTAGTCATTAATATATTCATCTGTTCTTTGCAACAGATTAATTTTTGTAGAGTTACTTACAATATTAATATTCTTAACTATTCGTGTACCTGTAGGTAAAGTAAGGATATTATTTCCAGAAGATACAGCAACAGAAGTATAAGATACTAAACCATAGTCATCTAAGTCTTTTGTTAAACGCTCTTCGGCACGATTGACCATATTAGGAACATAGTTAACAAACTCTGTTCCCTCATTCTCAGATGCCTGGATAATATCGTTTACCAAATAAGTATAATTAACCATAGAAAACCGCTATTGTAGCTGTTGAGGTTGGGGCAGAAACTCTAACTACTCCGTTCATTGCAACACCTAAATCAGAAAAGTAAATATCGTTTGCATCAGATGCTGTAGTATTTACAAATCGAATATTGTTTCCTTTTACCGTGCCTCTTGCATCAGTAGAAGTTCCTGTAAGAAGGAACTGACCAACGCCCGTAGCAAATACGGAACGGATACGAGTGTTTGCAAGAGAGACGCTGGTTGCAGTATCAAGAACTGCCCCGCTTCCCGTCACAAACCCCTGTCGAATAGTAGTCGCCATGTTTTGTTCCTTTATATAAAGAGAATTTAATTACTATATTATATAACAAGACCAGTAATTACAAAAGCAAAGGGTGAAGAAAAAGAAGTTTGTGTCTTTCTCTCCACCCTTGCCTAACTTAGCCTATATTAGCCTAATTTATGCTGCTCTTAGGACGAACCAGAAGCACCATAATAGCTACGCCAATCAGAAAAGCCAAAGCTGTAACGCTCACGCGCTTTAAACCTAAGATTGCCTGTATCGAAATCAGGTTCCATCTTAGTTTGAAGAGGTGCGCGGACAAACATTTTAGCTCCGTTCGGGCAATCAGTACGCAGATACCAAGCATTTCCATCTTGGAACCTACGGTTTACATAAAAGCCACCAGGAACTAGACCCTGATTACGGACGCTGTTAATGTCATTGACACTCGTTGCACCGTTTGCAGCAGTCGTTGGGTTAACCCCAATGGTCGTTGACATCGTGCTGTTCAAAATTTGGTCTGCCGTGAAGGCAAGGTCCGAAGGCACATGAAGCGACTCAACCTGTAGACCAATAAGAATACCACGATCATCTGTTGCTTTTGAGATAGTGATCAACGCAGACTCAAGGGACGCTTCTGAAAGATCAGTAGCACCAAGAGTATTTGATTGAACACCACCACCAACTACTGGATGACTAGCACTGAAGAAAGGCTGTCCGTCCCCACCAGGACTTGTCGCCGCAAAGCCGTTGTTGAAAACATCAGCAGCTTTAACTTGCTTAGTGTTAGCCATTGCACGGGCAAGACCACGCGCACGCAATTTAGCAAAAGTGTCATAAAGATTATCTTCCATAGCTTCTTCAGTTACTGCAAAAGCAAGAGCTATAGTCTCGTGACTGTAACGAGAAGCATAGCCTTCTTGTGCATCATCAAACTGAACAGCAGAACCTTCACTTTTAACAGGCGCTGTACCAAAGCCGGTAAATAGAACTTCTTCCTCAAATGCACGATCTGATTGTTCAATATCAAAGAGTGTGGCATGTTCATTGTCCACATCCGTGTATTCAATACCAAATACAGCATTTAAACCGGGGAGCAGTTCTTTCGCAATACTAGAGCGATTAATAGCCATTTTTTATTACTCCCTTTCTTAGTTAGCCGACGGGTCAGCGGAGATATAAGCATCTACGTGACGAACGATACGGACTTCTAGTTTTGGGAAAGCACGATCTGCAGCAACAGTAATATCGTTTCCCGGCTCATCCAACACAGAGATAGCACGAAGCATACCGCCTGTAGTAAGAGTACGAGAAGCGGCTGCAATTCCGAAGCCTGAACGACCAGTTGCTGTAGAACCTGCACCCAATGTGCAGCTAAAGTTCTGCGACATAATATCACCAGCGGTGACAGAAGCATCAGCTTGAACTATGAAGGTAGCTTGTGGGTCATCAACGACAAATGCTACTGCATCAGCAGACGATGTTCCACTAGGCCAATAGTTAGAATACTTTACCTCACCATTAGCAGTATATTGACAACCCTGAAAAATGCCGATGGCTTTCTGAGTTGACACGCTTAAAACGACCACATTTCCTGCAACATTACAAACAATATCACCACTGAAAATATTAGTGGCAAAACCACTTGCAATGGGATATGTATTCGTGGCAGTACTATTCGACGCACCTCCACGTTTGCGAGAAGGAGTAAGGCCGTTTAGTGCTTTTGTATCAGTCATTACACTATTCCTTTCCTTGTTTTAGAGTTACGATGACAAACAGAAAAGTTACTCTTGAAAAGAGGGTTGCTTTCCTGTAGTTACCCTTGAGCGACTAGTATTTGAAATTGGCATACGTGAATCTGAGTTACGCATTAATTGTGCGTTCACAGCGCCTACCGCTTCCCTACTTTTTTGCTCATAATATTCTTGACGGGATTCAGCTAGGTCAGATGGCATTTTTGCCAAAGCCAAGTCTCCACGACAGACTGCTCCTGAATATCGTCCTTCCTCTCTCACGACAGAGGAGTGTGTCATTTCGGGAACTTCCTCGGATTGAACTATTTCCCAACCTTCTGCCTGACGCTTACTCATATTTTGAATATCGTCATTACCTTTAATAGTCATACGAATCCAACGCAAAGACATGCCTTCGTTTCGGAATCGTTCTATAGCAGTCGGTGGGATATCTAACCAGTTAGGTTCTTCAAAAGTCCTACGAGGTTTAGCTTCCCTTGTGCTTGTACTACGTGAGTCTGTACTTCGTGTCATTGTAATTCTTCCTTCCACGCCTAATTAAAAATGCTAGTGTAGTCGCCTTCGGCTTTTTCAACTTTAAGCTTTTCAGCAGCATACTTTTCAAGTGGTATACTCCATTTAGTAGCTAAACGAACATCTTCTTTTGTTAGTTTAACTTTATTACCCTTAGAAGTTTTAGGTGTGCGTGACGCACCAGCTACCACTTGAGCAGAATTTGATGACGTATCCTGCAAACGAGGTGTTTCAGATTCTTGGGTAGAAGAATCCTGAAATCTTTGAGGATAGCGACTATGTAATCTATTGTCGATTTCCTCATAAAAGTCGTTATCAGAAGGATCGTATCCTTCATCTTTTAATTCTTGATCTATGGACAAAGCAGTAGTAGTCATTATTTGATCTTTACCAAACCAATCATTCTTAGCTGCCCAATCAACAGCTTTAGGATCATATTTGGCAGGCTGTTGTTGTGGTTCACTCGCCTGTTGCTGCCCTGCCTGTGTAGTATAATTTTCTAGTGCTGTACGCTGATTAGTTATCTGATTAAGTTCAGCGTATGCTTTACTAATACTTTCTTGTGCTATGAGTTGAGAATCTACATCACTATTTTCTACAGCTTGTTTATAAATACTCTTAGCAGCTTCTAGATTATTATTTAATTGAAATTCACTATTATCTATAGAACTTTTTAAAGAAGTAGATAGTTGATTTTCTTTATAATTTAGCTCTTTTTGAAGTGTGCCTAGACGCTCTTCCATTCTTTCTAGTTTTTCATCACGTTCTTTACGTTGACGAATTAACTGACGAATACGTTTCTCTGCGCCTTTAGTCTCAATACCTTCTAATTCTTTTATAGGCTGTTCGTTGCCTTCAGTTTCTTCAGGCTGTGTAGCTACTACTTCTTCAACTTTTTCTTCTACAATAGCTTGAACAGGTTCTTCTTCAACCGCTCCACCCTCTACTTCAAACTCAACAGCTTTTTGTTTTTCTACACCATTTACTTCAATGGTTGACCACTCTTCTTGATTCTCGCTCATTCTTTTTCCTTTATATACCGCTAGTGACGAACCTAACGAACTAAGGTCTATCCTACGTCTTGACTATATTCTATATTATTAGATATAAATACACAACTTAATTTGAAAGATTAAAAGTTGGGTCTAGCAATTCTGGACTTTGTACCTTCATAATTATTTGGTCATCAAACAAGAGAAGTAGTTTAAGACCTTTGTATACAAGTTTTTGTCCACTAAACTTTCCATAACAAACATAGTCACCTGTAGCACACCACTTTCCTAGCGGAAACTTATCTTCATCCGCATATGCTAGATCACCTAGCTTTAATACTTTACCTACAGTTGTTAGGTATGCAATATCCTCCTGTAACTTTTCAGGAATAATAATACCACCTTTAGTTTTTTCTTTTACTATTACTGGCTGGACTAAAACGTGATAACCAGGAATACCCGGCAAATCATTTACATCAATTAAACTATTATCTGGATTTACCCAATCTGAATTATTAATGGACTTCTCTAGTTGTACGGCTCGCATTAATCTTCTTCCTCATATATTCGTTGTTTAACTATATGCCTTAGTAAGTCCTGTGCAAACTGAACACCTTCTATCAGACCTACTGCTTGACGATACTCATCGTAACTAGAGGCGTTTCCATACGCAAGAGATTTTTTTGTTTCCTCTATCTTTTCGTTATACTTTGAATTTAACTCATCCCAAAATTCCATCACTATCCTTTATTAGTATCAGAGATAAACTTACTTAGCATGTCTGCTGCTTTAATAGTTTTGTCCTTGTCAATGTTTGCTTCAGTATCAGCTAATTCAAGCAACGCTTCCATAGCTGCAAGTGCCTTCTTAGCCTCTCTGTCACGTTCAGAATCCTCTGCTTTAGCTGTGATATTAGCACCTTCTTTGAACATATCCAATTGAATTTGTAGTTCTTTAAGATCAAGTTCACGCTGTTTATTAGTAGAGTTTAGTACTTCTTTAGCTGCTTGTGCTTGAATCTTTTGTTGTTCAATACCAAGCTTTTGCCCTTCAATTTGAACAAGCTGCGCTTCAGGAGACAGTGCTTGTTGTTGCATAGCAGCAAATTGATTAGCCTGGAAAACTTGTTGAGCAGCAGTAGCCATGACTGCTTCAATAAGCTTAGGATTATTAGGATCAATGCCCTGCTGTTCTGCATCATTACCATATGTAGAAATCATCTCTTCTGTTATACCAGTAATTTGTTCCTGATATTTTAACATAAGATGTTCCTGCATATTAGCTTCTAAAATAGGTGCGATACGTTTCATTAGCGGATTAGCACCATTAGCAGGGTCTTGTAAGTATATAGTTTTGACTTGGATATGAGCATCATGGTTTTGACCAGAAAATGCTCTGATAGGCATACCCTTAACTGCTCCAGCAATATCGCTTACAGGATCAAGCGGAACAGGTTTTGGCTTGCTCGGCATAATCTTATCTATATTAGGAATATTCGCTGCGTTGAGAATTGTTCTGTTTAGCTCTTCAATGTCAAACATACCTGGAGGCGATGATTGAGAAAGTTGTAGTGCAAGTTGTGCCATCATCATACGATGAGCAGAGGATGGAATGTTAGGATCAGACACAGGAACAATATCAATCCTGCCATCGAAGTCACTACGAAATACTTTTAGTGTGCCATTAGGAATATCACACATAGATTCATCAGGAAGATATTCATAGTTAATTCTTCCTAGAAGCTTAAACTCTTCCTTCTGAGATTTATGTAGACGCTTATGAATAGCACTAAAGAATTTACTACTTGCTTCTAGCAATGCCATCGTAGTTCCTACAGGACCATAGTTAACACCGTCAGCTATAACTTGTTCTGTACTATCTGCAAACTTTTGCGCTGTTGCAGTTACGAAGTTGAGCATTTGTAGAAGTGTTTGTGAAGGTTCTTTGTAGGGAAGATTGATAATCATCTTAGAGATATCATTACCAGTAGCTTCTACTTCTTTAAACTCACCTGGAGATATAGGATCGTTGTCTCCTACAATTCGCAAACCTTTTGCTTTGAAACCCCCAGGTAAATTAGCAAACTGACCGGCATCTACTAGGCTACGCATAGCTGCAGTTGCTGTCATAGTAAGATTACCTAAGAAATGTATTAGTCCTAGACCATAAAAACCAAAACCAGGAACAAAACGATAGTGAGTGAAGAAGATTTTCTTTTCTTTTCGTGGATCATCTTTATCATAGTTTCTACGAATAGCTAGAATCTTCCTGCTTTTCTCTTCTATGGTAACAATATAGGGAAGAGAGATGTCTTCTTCGTCTTCAAATCCTTCTAAGTCTAGATAACAGTGTTGTTCTAACAACACATATTGTGGATCATTGTCTCCAGACGGAGACAGACCCATGATGTTATCCATCTTTTGAGTCATGGCGCTGCTTTCTGGCGCAGAAGCTTCAGGCAATTCTACATCTTCATACATACCTGCAGCAATATCTCTACGCATCTCTGCAGGAGAACGATAGATTACATGTGTATATCTATCTGCTCGACGTAAGTCTGTAGCATAATAGGACACATAGAACTGGTCTATAGGGACAAACTCAGATACAGGACGATTTAAACCTGAATCAAAGTAAATTTTCTTGAAGGCAGAACCTATCAGAGGCAAATGAAAGAGCATACGTTCAAATTCATCAAAGTACTCTGACATCTGGTCAGTAACCTGATAGTTCATAAACTCTTCTACACGCTGTGCCTGATCTTCCTTTTCTTCAGATGCGTTTCCTATGATCTGAGACTTAACAGGTCCACTAGCGGGAAATAATTCTTGTGTAGCTTTAGACTGAAACTTAACTACTGACTCAATAAGAACAGGATGAACTGCTGTACATGCTCCCTCAAAAGGTTCAGAGGCTTCTTCTAACTTCAAACCTAGAAGATCAAAGCCACGCTCGAACATACTTTCCCATTCGCCACGACTGTCTTTGTCCGCTACAAAGTTATCATAAACTTCTTGAGAAATATCTTGAAGAACATCATCATCTATTTCATCTGCTAAGTTTCTATAAAACTCATCATCAGTTTCTTCTATCTGTTCATCAGACAATAATTCTTCTACTGGGTTTTTAAATTCTACTGTGACACCACCGTCAGAATTGTCATACTCAATAGTAGCCTCATCACTTTCTGATTCAATCTCTATTTGAGTAACTTGAACTTTTGGAATAGGGTCAAAGGGATTACGTTCAGTTGCCATTTATCTTATCCTTTGCGTATTGTAGTTATTATTTTTCATAACCATGCCGCCTGATTTTTTCTTAATAATTTTTACTGCCGCTTTTCCTATACCAGGAACTGTTTCAATATTAAAATTTTCTTGTCCTAAAGTTTCTCCAATATATTCTTTTAATTCTTTTTGATTAAATCCTTTTTGATAACGACCATCTTCTAATATTATAGATGCATGTTCTTTTCCTGGTGTTCCTGTTTTAGTTGCTAATACCTCTTTGTCACCTCTTGTAGATATAATAGCAGTGCCTTTAGGTTTTAAAACTCTACCAATATTTGAAACTATTTCATCTCTTACGTTTTTTGGCACAACATTTAATACATTTAAATTAGCTATTTTAGAATAAGAATCGCTTGGAATTTGTTCTGTTTTTGTATATTTAGGTTTAAATCCTTTTTTAGGAAAAGGTTCAAAAGCATCTGCATTTTTTAGTTGTTTTGATCCTAGACCTAGCCCAGCACCAAAGTCTAATGTTTTACCTTTGATATTTTTAAAATATTTTTCATTTACTTTTTTATAAGTACTTTTAGTATTTGATCTTTGTGTTTTTTGAGCAGCCTCTGGAATAATATCTTTTTCTGTTTTTGCTATTTCTTTTTTAATTGTTTTTGCTACAGGCTTTACTGTTTTACCCACAGGACTTTCTAATGCTCCAGCCATAGCTACAGCAGTTAAAGCAGCGGGGCTGGGTTGTTTTATAAATTGTTTACCAGCTTCATATATTGCTGGTATATCAGGCGTAATAAATTGAGCAAGTCCTCTAATTGGCTCATAGGCAGGACCAAGCGCACCTTGAAGAACTTCTTCTCCTTTGGTCAATCCAGTTTGTACATAAGACTGCATTAAATTCAAAACATTTTCTAATGCGCTATCGCCATCAATTGCCATATTGTGCATTGCCCTTACTAAATAAATAATTTTTAATTATAGTCTTAAACTCGCCAGTATGCAACTCGTTTCTGTTTTCTGTAACTCTGATCGTCTTCCCAGTCAGGATCATCTGGATGCTCTAAACGCCAGCTATCTTTTATGTAGTGAATAGCCATTGTCATAGCATCAACTTGGTCATCGTGTTTACCATAAGGAAACATTATCATTTCTTCATATAACTCATTTGACCAGCTTTTACCATCTGGTAGCCACACCCTGCCTGACTCTAGCATAGGAGATGCAGATATAACTCTGCTGACCTTATCTCTGTCAGGCATATACTCAAGTACAGGCAAACCACTTCTACGCATATCCTGTATCAAAGACTGTCCACTTGCTTTCTTTTCTACAAGACAAAAATCTGGCCTGTGTCGCCTGTACTCTTCCTGTGCAATTCTCCTTAAGTCAGGGTATTCATATCTACCTCTTTTACTTCCTAATAGTATAATATTAGATGCTACGTTTTCGTCACCTGTATCAAGATCATCATCATGGAAGTAAAAGACACCCCATGTTTGTATTACTGAGTAGTCTGCAGTTGTCTTTGTAGAGAATGCTGTATCGTAAGTCTGGAGAATAAAGTCACAACTAGGAGGATCACCATACTCCCACCAGCTAACCCAATCCTTCTTAATCAAGCTACCTTCGTCTGGTGTAGGATTTTGCATGTACAGGCTTTCCCAGTACTTTGATCCATTGGTAGACCTTATCTCCATCTCATCTTGTTTCAGAACTTTATCTGTTTTCCACTCAGGAAAGTAACTTGTTCCTATAGGTAAGCCTAATAACTTACTAGAATCTTCATCTACCCATGCAGGGATACTAACCACATCCCAACGAATATCTGTATCTATATCAAACTTATCTTGCTGCTTTAGCAACCATCCACAAAGATCATCATAATGATAACGAGTGTTAATAATAATTATCGCACCATTAGGCATGATACGTGTACGCAAACCTGACGGCCACCATTGCTTGATATACCTCCTACCTGCATCAGAGAAACTATCTTCTTCTGACATTGCATCATCAAGAATAGCTACATGTGCGCCACGACCTGCGATCTGACTACGAACACCTGCAGCATAGTAACTACCATTGAGGTTTGTCTTCCACTTACCCGCCGCTCGTACATCCTGTCTCAGGTTTACTTCAGGAAATATAGTTGTAAATTCTTCTGTTCCTACTATGTCTCTGACTGCTCTACCGAAGTCACTGGATAGTTGATCTGAGTGACTAACTGTCAGTATCTCATGGTTAGGATTCTTACCCATATACCATGCAGGAAATAACTTAGAACATATTACTGACTTACTGCTACGAGGAGGAAGAAACACCATGAGGCGTTTTATTTTACCGTCTACTACTTTCTGTAGTTTGTCTGATATAACTTCAATATGCTTACCCATCTTCCAATCAGATACTAAGGTAGGTGCCATCAACTTAACAAATGTTAAGAAGTCGCTCTCACACTTCAATGATGTTATATCTTTTAAATTATTTCTTACTTGAAGAAGCGTAGCATACTTAAACTCTTGTTCTTGCATAGCCTCTTCCTGACCAGCAGTTAGCTGGGTGACGGCTAAGTCGCCATCCTTCTCTTCTTCATGGTCTTCTAACAGTGACATATCTTACTTACTTTCTTTTTAGTAACTGTGCATGAAAGAATCATTCTTTATTTTTAGCTGCTCTTTCTTCTCTACAACATTTACAGTTGCAGACCCTTTCCTTATGTTCTACATGAAGTTTCCCACAAGTACAATAGTCTTTGTTGTTATCACAATCTTTTTCCATGTTAATAATAATACCTCCTTGAGTTAAGACAACCACATGATTTTAATAAAATCTTCAATAAAATATTATTCTAACACCCTCTCTTTGTAAAGACAACCAAAGCTATCTTAGATGGTAGCGATGTTGCATAAATGCAACACTAAGATATTATTTTTATTTTTTTATTTTTTGTTCTTGATGATATTGTTTTTTGCTGTTATAATTATATATATAGAGACACTAATGAATAGAAAGTCTAACTGCTATTAGAGAAGAATAAAAAGAAAATAAAAATAAAGTTAGAATACCTGTTACATAGAGTTTACATAGAGTCTATATATAAGGCAGCAGCTTTCTCCTAAAAGTTTAACAAGCCGTATTTTAAAAATTAATTTTGTTGTGTGTGAATTGCTAAAAATAAACTAAGGGGGTGTTTCCTAGATTGGATACACCTCTTTTTTTGTTTGAGTTTTAGTAGGTTTAGCAAGCCTTGTATTTTTGGTCTGTATATGTCATAGGCATATATATATAAACCAACGAAGCTAAATTTTTTCGTAGGGGTATGACATAAATGTTCCTGGAATATTCACGGTTTGTTCCATAGTTCTGGTTTTGATCATGGTTTGTTCACGTTCTGTTCTGTCTATGTTCTGATTACATAAGGTTAAAGGAAC
>TARA_R110000764_G_scaffold41766_4_pt1 | contig 10608 bp, 7 predicted proteins | sample TARA_R110000764 | Tara Oceans TARA_R110000764 (sample SAMEA4398111) | marine metagenome | biome: Polar Biome; feature: [SRF] surface water layer (ENVO:00010504); material: water (ENVO:00002006), including particulate matter (ENVO:01000060) such as... | depth 5 m
AGATGCAGATGCTGATGCCGACGCGGACGCTGATGCCGACGCAGATGCCGATGCAGATGCAGATGCGGACGCAGATGCGGACGCCGATGCGGATGCCGATGCCGACGCTGATGCGGATGCTGATGCAGATGCCGACGCGGACGCTGATGCCGACGCGGATGCGGATGCGGATGCCGACGCGGACGCTGATGCCGACGCGGACGCTGATGCAGATGCGGATGCCGACGCGGACGCTGATGCAGATGCGGATGCCGACGCGGATGCGGATGCCGACGCAGATGCCGATGCTGATGCGGACGCAGATGCCGATGCCGATGCGGATGCCGACGCAGATGCGGATGCCGATGCAGACGCTGATGCGGATGCCGATGCAGACGCTGATGCCGATAGCGAACAAGGTTTCCTCGACCCGCTTATCTCGGACGATGGTCTCCTTGGGGATCTGACCGGAAATGATGGGCTTCTTGGGGCCGTCACTGGTTCGGAAGGTTTGCTTGGAGACCTGCTCGGTGACGACGGCGTCCTGGGTGACGTAGGCAACGACCTTTTGGGTCAGCCGGTCATCGGTGACGGCACAATCTCTGACGAGATCGGTCTGCTGGACGGTGTTGTGGGCAACGACGGTCTGCTTGGTGCAGTCACCGGAAACGATGGCATCCTTGGGGATATCACCGGGTCCGAAGGATTGCTTGGTGATCTGGTCGGCAACGACGGTGCCCTGTCGGATCTCACCGGCGCAGATGGCCTGGTCGGCGATCTGATCGGAACCGGTTTGCTTGGGACAACCGATGGGGATGGCGGCGACGGTGGTCTTTTGGACGGCCTGCTCGGCGGCGACGGTGGTCTGCTGGATGGCGTACTCGGTGACGACGGTCTCGTCGGTGGGTTGCTTGGCGGCGACGGTGGTCTGCTGGATGGCGTACTCGGTGACGATGGTCTCGTTGGCGGCTTGCTCGGCGGCGACAGCGGTCTGCTGGACGGTGTGATCGGTGACGACGGTCTCGTCGGCGGCCTGCTCGGCGGTGACAGCGGTTTGCTGGACGGTGTGATCGGTGACGATGGTCTCGTTGGCGGCCTGCTCGGCGGCGACGGTGGTCTGCTGGACGGTGTGACCGGTGACGATGGTATCGTTGGCGGCTTGCTTGGTGGCGACAGCGGTCTGCTGGATGGCCTGACCGGTGACGACGGCCTTGTAGGCGGGCTGCTCGGCGGCGACAGCGGTCTGCTGGACGGCTTGACCGGTGACGACGGCCTTGTTGGCGGCCTGCTTGGTGGCGACAGCGGTCTGCTGGACGGCTTGACCGGTGACGATGGCCTTGTTGGCGGCCTGCTTGGTGGCGATAGCGGTCTGCTGGACGGCTTGACCGGTGACGACGGCCTTGTTGGTGGCCTGCTCGGCGGCGACAGCGGTCTGCTGGACGGCTTGACCGGTGACAACGGCCTTGTTGGCGGCCTGCTTAGCGGCGATAGCGGTCTGCTGGACGGTGTGATCGGTGACGATGGCCTCGTTGGCGGCCTGCTCGGCGGCGACAATGGTCTGCTGGACAGTGTAACCGGCGAAGACGGCCTGCTGGGCGGCTTGCTCGGTGGTCTGGGTGGAGCAGACGACATCGTCTAACCGCTGGTTCGGTAGATCAACGAAACAATCTCAAGCCCCGCATTCCATGTGGGGCTTGTTTGCTTTTCAGCCGACGGTTGCGAAAGAAGAGCGCAGCTGACGGTCACCCTGAATGCGCGACCGCAGGCCTTAACCATAGTTCAAAAAGACGGAAGACCGGTCACAGTTTAAGCCGCCCCAACGGGGGGCAGAAGGCGGGTCAAGACATTCTGAATTTCGAAAGGTTTTGAAACAGACCCGTACTGTTCGAGCCTTTTACCAGGACGACATCGCCCGGGGCGAGCTGTTCGGTCAGGATGTTCTCCAGATCTTCCAGATCAAGAATGTTGAACCTGCCATCATGGTCAGTCGAAGCAAGCCCCGCCTTGAACGCGTCACCGACAAGATAAACGGTGTCCAACGGCTTCTCTCTGAGCAGGTGGATAAGCGCGGCATGTGCTGCGTCGCTGTCTTCGCCAAGCTCCGCCATATCCCCAAGAATGGCCACCCGTTTCCCATCGCAAGGCATCGCAAGCATGTCATCCAGCGCCGCGCGCATTGATGCCGGGTTTGCGTTATAGGAATGATCCACAATTTTCGCGAAACCCTTTGCGACAGCCAGTTCGATAACCTGGCCACGCCCGACATCTTTTGCAAAAGTCGTCAGATGCGCAAGCACAGGCCCGACCGGTTGGTCCAGTACACGGACGACCGCAGCCACCGCCATCGTGTTATCGATCGCATAGCGCCCCGCGCTCAGGGTTGGCACTGTATGGTGTTCTCCGAAGACACTCAGCGTGACCTGTGATGCCGAAGGGGCTGGGGATACCGGAAAGATGTTGGCCCTATCCGACCAGCCATAGGTTACAATTTTCAGGCCCTTGTTCTTTGCTGCGGCCTCTACGATCTCGTATTCGTTCATATCCCGGTTCAGGATCGCCACGCCATTGTCGGGCATCTCGGTAAATATGCGCGCTTTTTTCTCAGCAATGGTGGCCGTGTCTTTGTGATAGATCAGATGTGCGGGATGGATGTTGGTGAACACTGCAATGTCCGGGCGCGCCAGTCGGGTGTTCTCTTGCATCTGTCCGATCGCCATCTCCAGAATACAGTATTCGGTATCGGTGGGGGCGCAACACAGGTTCCAGGCAAGGCCGCGCACCATATTCGCGCTGAAGCGGGTGGCGTGAACCTTGCCGACTGCGCCAAGACAATGGGCAATCATTGAGGTTACGGTGGTCTTTCCTGCGCTGCCTGTAATGCCGACAACCGGGGCAGCGAGCGATCTGCGCGCATCATGTGCCAGTGCAATCAGAGCTGCGCTCATATCGGGAACGCGTAATACGGACCCGGCTTTGACGGATGCGCCTTCGGTGCGGCTCACGATGGCAAGGCGTGGAAAAATCTGGCTGTCTTCGAGCTCTTTATAGGGAATTCCGAACCGGTCCTCCGGATGCCGCGCAAATACGATGTCATCGGCGCGAAAGCTGGGGGCGAACGTGGAAACGCCGTTCAATTCCTGGCTGGCCGACGGTGGGCGCAGCCATTCCGACCCCGGCAGAAGGTCGGTGATACTTTGGGTTGTCCAGCGCGCCTGTCCCGGTTTTCCGACCTGTCTTCGCTTTTGCTGATCGCAAAGGTCGATAAAGCTGTCCCGCTCTTTCAGATAGGACCGATAGGCGATCAGGCCGGACAGATAGTGTTCGACATCGTCGATGCGCACCCGAAAGCCGTGATGGCGAATGAAAAAGCTTCCGGTGACAGAAGCCGGATTCCGGAAATACATCGCAACTTCGGGAAAAAAGAACCCGTTGGTCAGATATTGCGCCCGATGTTCCATTGCCTCGCGAAACGCATGAAGATCCAGCGCGTCGATGACCGGGGTCAATGATGCGTCCTGCAGCGCTCTTTGCAGCAGCAGTCGTGTGGCACAACACAACTCCAGCAGGGTCGGAAAGGTGGTGATCCGCTCGCGGATAAAGGGCAAGTAGTCCCGGACATTGCGGATGCCGAACGCGATGTATTTCGGGTCGGTGTAATGACGCGACAGTTCGTTGACGCAATACGCCAGCCAGTGATCGTTGTACTGCCAGTAATCCTTGGCGATGAAATAATCGACGGCACGTCGGGTCGCATCCAGCCAGCGCTGATCGCCTGTGGCACCGTAAAGCCGCATCAGCCCGAATGCGGCTTCTCCGTCATAATAGACCGTGCGAAAGTCCTCTTTCGGGGACAGGGTGTCCGCATCCAGAACGTGGCAAAAGCTGCCGTCCGCCCGTTGCATCGACAAGATGCCGTTGCCCAGCCGACGTGCCAGCTCAAGTACGGTTTTGTCGCCTGTCACCTCGAAAAACTTGCAGCACGCCAGAATGGCAACGGCGTTGCCGCCAAGTTTTACTTCCTTGCCCGTGTCCATCAGAAAGGCAGAAGCGCCGTCCGGTCCATGGCTGTATTTGACAAGGTTTTTCGCGATCTGCCTTAAAGACCGATCAATGGCCTCGCGAAGATCATCGCGTTGGGACACCTCATAGGCTTCACACAGCGCATAGGTGCTGCTGGCATGGCGCAATGTGTTGTAGTGGTTGATCGGACGGTCAAAGCAGGGATGCCTGCCATAATGAAACATGCCGTTTTCGTTCACCTGGGCCGCGAGGTACCCGGCACTTTCATCTATCAGAAAATCCAGATTGGCAGGCTGCATAAGGTCGAAAATACGCCGACCACCATTCGGCCCGGACGGTTCGAGGCTTACAATTTCGTCGCTGTCGCCATCCCGAAACATCCCGTCAGTCGAGAAGAGATGGACGGTGTCGGTCTCTTTGGGAACTTCAAACGTTTTGCCAAATCGCCTTTTCCAGTAGATCCCGAAGTTGTTGAGGTTGATTTCGCAATGCGGAACCTGCGCGCCTTGATAAAGCAGGGCGCTGCCGTTCAGTTCACCTTCGGTAATCGCATGCTGGAAATCCGTATCCAGAGACAGACCCTTGCGGCTGTAGTTGCGTTTCACCTTCTTCAGGGCGGCTATGTAGGTGGCAAAGGGTACCGCCTGTACCGAGGTCACCCAGTCCAAACGCACATGACGTGCGCCAAGCATTTGCAGCGGGCCTTTTTCCTGCAGCCGTTCGCGCAATTCAGCAAGCGTAGATGCCGTGATCGTTCTGACCCGCGCCCGACTGTCACCATCCGTCGCAGAAACAAAGACAACAAAGCGCGGATAAGGCGCGGGAAGAGAGGACACCCGCGATGCGAATTCATCCAAAAACTTCGATACGGCATTGGTTTTCATATGAATTCAGCGTTCGCAGTTAGAATTTTCGTCACGTTGGACCTGTAAACATTCATACTGCATGACCTGCTCTCGTGGAAGGTCGGGTGTTTGGTTTCGTCAATGCTGATCCGGCCCCTTGTTCCGGGCCGTTCAGGTGTAGAAGTTGTCCTATCAGTCTGGAAACAAAGGCGGGTTTGTCTGATCCGTTCAGGCTCCATTGGTGCCGGCATGGCGCCTCTCGGCTGTAACAACTATCTCACGTTCAACTGGCCCAGCCGTTTTCTTGGTCACTTTCAGTGGGCTGGTCCAGGTTTGCTTCTTCCCGGTTGCCTGCCGATTCCCATATCCTTGCCTTTTCGCGAACCTTTGATTGAGCTTTTCTGGATAAGCGACTGGATTTGCGACATCTTCCGCATCGTGGAGCACAGACGAGGTTTCCCCGATTGCCGTGGCTTGGTTGACACTCGACACGAATCATAACTATTGATGTTACATGAAACGTGACAGCCGCCTTTCCTCCGTCCTCCACGCGCTTCTCCATATGGCAGAGCATGATGGTCCCATGACCTCCGACGATCTCGCAAAATGTCTGGGCACCAATCCCGTGGTCGTCCGACGCAGCATGGGCTTCCTGCGCCAGGCCGGGATCGTGGCGTCGGACAGGGGGCACGCAGGAGGTTGGCGCATCACGGCGGACCTGTCCGTCGTCTCGTTGCGGCAACTGCATGATGCCTTGGGCGAGCCTGCGCTTTTCGCTGTTGGAAATCGCAATGAACTGCCGGACTGCCTGGTCGAACAGACCGTTAACGCGGCGCTGGACCAAAGCTTTGCCGAAGCCGAGGCGCTGTTGCTCAAACGTTTCGGAGAGATCACCCTGGCCGACCTTGCCGCAGATTTCACGCTGCGACATGCCGCCCGGCGAAACCAGAAAGAAACCTGATGATCCATGATGTTATTGTTATCGGGGGGAGCTACGCCGGCATGGCCGCTTCCCTCCAACTCCTTCGCGCGCGCAGATCGGTGCTGGTCATCGACGCGGGGCAAAGACGCAACCGGACGGCCGCCCGTTCGCACGGCTTTCTTGGGCACGACGGCGTTGATCCGGCGGTTATCGCCCGCAAGGCCCGCACCGAATTGGAGGCCTATCCGACGCTGACCTGGACAGAGGGCGAAGCCACCGCAGCCACGGGCGCGCGCGACGGTTTTGTCGTGACATCGGCCGACGGAGAGCCGCACCACGGTCGCCGCATCCTGTTTGCCACCGGCGTGACCGACCAGTTGCCCCGGATTGCAGGGCTGGCCGAGCGGTGGGGCAGGTCAGTCTTTCACTGTCCCTATTGCCACGGGTATGAGCTGGACAAAAGTGCTATCGGCGTGATCGCCTCGGGTCCGGCGTCGGTGCATCAGGCCGAGCTTCTGACCGAGTGGGGCACCATCACGTTGCTGGCAAACGGTGTCACGACACTGGAAAACGCCGACCGTCAGAGGCTGGAGCAAAAGGGGATCACCGTCGTCGATACGCCGATCGCTGCCGTTGAGAACGAGGCCGACGTGCGGCTGACGGACGGTCGCCAGCTTGCCTTTGCGGGTCTGTTTACCGCAACGCGGATGTCACCGGCCAGCACGCTGCCCGCCACCTTGGGCTGCGCCCTTGCGGAAAACCCGATGGGGCAGATGATTGCGGTGAGTGGCTCGAAAGAGACCTCTGTGCCGGGCGTGTTTGCCTGTGGCGACGTGGCTGTCGCCCCAAGTTCCGTGTCCCTTGCCGTAGGGGATGGCGCGTTGACGGGCATGCATGTGCACCGCTCGTTGGTCTGGCCTGACGCCGGAAGCTGAACGCGGACTGTCCTGTCCGCGACCTGACCCCGCTATGGTCGCGTTACCTGTGAGAGGGTTTTAAGCTTGGAGTGTCGTAGCATGGCCCGTCTGTTGGGCCATGCGTTGCTCGGCCCTTGCAAGCGCGCGTTCGAAGACATCGCGCGCCTGTCTTGTGGCGTTGAGCCGTGGGAGGATCGGATTGCCAATCGAAATATCCAGATCCAGAGGATCACCGTTGTCGTATTCGGTCCCCTTGTCATCCAGCAGGTTCTGGATCTCTGTTTCCAGATCAACCGAAGACATCATTCCGGTTCTGCCCCGCACAATCAAGAATGCACCGTTTCCGGCATAGGCCATCATGGCGTTCTGGGTCATCAGGGCGCTGCTGATGGCATCCGCCACTTCACCCAGGGCATAGGAGAATTCGTCGGAAGACGTCCTTGCATGAATGGTGTCGATCCGATGGATTTTCACAGCCTCCACCTGCGATCCGGCAAGCCCCGCCTGGGACAGTTGCAGCAGGTAGTTGCCCAGAGCATCATAGCTGATCAACCCGGGAAAGCCGGTGATCGTAAAACTTTGGGACAGGCTTTGCTTTGCGTCTATGGCAAGCGGGTTCCGCGATGTATGGGCACTGTGGGCGTCCCGGATCTGCTTTGCGATGCGCAACCGCGCGCCGAGCTCTGAAATATGGAAAGGTTTGTTGGCGTAATCTGTCGCCCCCGCCTTGAAGGCGCGATCCACATAGTCCCTGTCAGTCATCGAGGTCAGCATGATGATCGGCGTGTGCTGGTAGGCGGGCAGGGCGCGCACCAGGCTGCACAATTCAATGCCGTTCATCCCCGTCATCATGATATCGAACAGCAGGCAGTCGAACGGCGCTGCGTCGCGCCCGATCAACTCAAGCGCGTCTTCGCCGGAGGATGCGGTTGTGACGTCATGAAAGCCCAGTTGCCCGGTCAATTGGGACAACAAGTCGAGTGTGAGCTGATTGTCATCGACGGCCAGAATTTTCATGGGTCCCTAACACGGCTGTGTGCGGCTTAAATATTCCGCGAAAAAAATGATGTGACGTAAAAATCGGTTTTGGTGTTCTGGGGTACTCGTTACCCCACCAGGCGGCCTGTTCGACGGGGCGGAGCAGGGATCGTCTGGTGGGACATTTGGCAGGTATTCGGTTCAGGTGCTTACCGTCAGAGACTGCGCACCTCGTTCTCGTTCGCTTTGAATTTTGTTGCCTGGCGGGCTTCTGCAAGACGAACCACGCGGTCAAAGGTAAACTTGACCCTCTGGGTCTTGTTGGCCGACGGGTGGACCGGTCGACCGACCGACAGTGTGACTTTCATCTGACGGCCATCGTCGTCACGCAGGTCCATGTCGTCCAAAGCGGACTGAAGCCGGTCCTCAAGCTCGTGCCAGACAGGCGGGTGTTCTTCGGTGACGATGCCCAGAATTGTACCGTCGCCGGCATAGGCCATCAAAAGTTGGGTGCGGTCCACAACCTCTGCAATTGCCTGCGCAGCAGCAGCTATGGCGCTGACAAATTCGCGGCTTGTGCCATTGCGATACAACGCGTCGATATCGTCGATCTTTACGGCGAAAGCCTGGCAGATCTTCAGATTGCTGCGCGACAGTTGCGACAGGTAATTGCCCAGGGAAAATGGCAGGACCAGCTGATTGACGCCAAGAACATACACCGGATCTTCGAGTCCGAACTTGTGAATGCCGGGCAGGCCGTTCCTGGTCATCGTGTTCGGATTGAGCCGTGGCGCTTTGTCCGAGGTTTCGGTCATACGCTTGGCCACGCGCAAACGTGTGGCCATCTCTTTGATCTCGAAAGGTTTCGTGAGATAGTCGTTGGCGCCCGCTGCAAAGGCCTGTTCGATGGACACCGGGTCCGACTTCAACGTCAGCATCAGGATCGGGGTGTCGTGATAGGCGTCCAGGCTGCGGATTCTCCTGCACAGGGTGATCCCGTCCATCTCCGGCATTTCAATGTCCAGCAGCAGGCAATCAAACGGGGCCTCTGCTTCGGCCAGAATATCAAGCGCCTGTGGACCCGAGGCCGCGACGCTTACGTCCCGAAAGTCGGTTTTCTGAAGAATGGCCGGCAGGAAATCAAGAATGAACGGATTGTCATCAACAGCAAGAATTCTCATCTTTTCGACTTTCTCATTTGGCTTTTGCCGTTTCACGGATGCGACCTGGCGCCGGGGTGTCGCGTTGATGTTCAGGGTGCTCCGGTGCGTCGGCAAGTGTCGCGCGCCGTTGCAGCATCCCATGAACAAGGATGGAAACCATCGTGGCCACGACACCGCCCAGTACATAGGCCAGTGCCACCAGCCCAAGATGCCCGCCCAGCAGGAAGATCACCGCCGCCGACAGGTTGGCGTAGATCAGCCCGATAAACAGAAAAGCCCAGATGCCTGGACCTGGTTCGCGTTTGGTCACGATCGGGGGCAGGGTGTATTTCATTTCGACCTGGTCTACGTCGTAGGTTACGCCGGACAATCGTTGCGGATCCGCCTTTGTGTGGGATCTGCGTCTGCGCCCCTGAGCGGTCTGGAAGGCAGCGGATGCGTCGTAACCTTCACAAGGTAAAAAGGCTGACCGGAACGTGCTGGGGGGCACGGGTGTTCCGGTCAGCCCAGTGAAATGGCCCCTCGTGTCTGCCCGGGCTGGCAGCATGAAGAAGGGACCAAATCCTCGTTTCATCTCTGGGGTTCTCCGATCAGATGTCCGGGGAGCCGTCGAGGCCATCGGTCAGGCCGCCCAGCAGATCGCTGCCATCTGTCAGGCTGTCCAACGTGCCGCCCAGCAGGTCGCCGCCACCGAGCAGGCCACCGACCAGACCGTCGTCACCGGTAAGGCCATCCAGCAGGTCGCCACCGCCAAGGACATCACCCAAAGGTCCGTCCTCGCCCAGCAAACCGTCCAGCAAGCCACCCGCGGTGCCGTCTTCGCCGGTGCTGTCACCCAGCAGGCCGGTGTCGAGCAATTCACCGACCAGGCCCTCGTCGCCTGTCACGTCGGCCAGAAGACCGTCGTTCCCGACAACATCACCCAGCAGGCCGTCCGAGCCGGTCACATCGCCCAGTAAACCGGAGTTGCCGGTGACATCACCCAGCAGGCCCTCATCGGCGATGACCGGGTCCAGAATACCCCGTTCGGGTGCAAGCCCGCCTGTCAGCCCTTCGAGCGTGCCGGACAATCCGTCCTCTCCGCCCAGCAGGCCGCCGGTCAGGCCACCCAACAGGTCGCCTTCGCCGCCGAGCAGCCCACCGACCAGGCCATCTTCGCCGATGATGCCATCCAGCAGATCGCCACCGCCCAGAACATCACCCAAGGGGCCGTCCTCGCCGATCAGTCCGCCAAGCAGGTCGCTGTCACCCAGCAAACCACCCAGCAGGCCGTCTTCTCCGGTCAGACCATCAAGCAGCCCGCCTGTGCCGTCTCCGCCTGTGCCGTCACCCAGCAGGCCGGTGCCGGTCAGATCACCGACCAGTCCGTCGTTGCCAGTGACGTCACCCAGCGATCCGGTGTTGCCGACAAGATCACCCAGCAGCCCGTCGGAGCCGGTGATATCGCCCAGGATACCATTGTTGCCGGTGACATCGCCCAGCAGGCCGGTGTCCGAGACGAGCCCGTCAAGAATGCCGGTTTCACCGTCGACACCATCGCCGAGCAGCGGTTGTCCCAGCAGATCCTGAGTAAGATCACCAAGCGGCGAGTCCTCACCCACCAGGTCACCGAGCAGGCCGTCAGATCCCGTCACGTCACCCAGCAGCCCGTCGTTTCCGGTCAGATCTCCGAGGATCCCGTCATCAGAGATGATGGGGTCCAGGAAGCCTTGGGTGTCCGTATCCGTTGGATCAGTCGGATCTGTGGGATCGGTCGGGTCCGTAGGATCGGTTGGATCTGTGGG
>TARA_R110000764_G_scaffold22759_3_pt1 | contig 10596 bp, 8 predicted proteins | sample TARA_R110000764 | Tara Oceans TARA_R110000764 (sample SAMEA4398111) | marine metagenome | biome: Polar Biome; feature: [SRF] surface water layer (ENVO:00010504); material: water (ENVO:00002006), including particulate matter (ENVO:01000060) such as... | depth 5 m
CGAGGTTTTGAAATGATCCGAACTGTGGCTGTCCTGTCCCTCATGGCCCTTGCGGCCTGCGGTGCCGATGGCGAACCGGTGCAACCGACGATGAACGCGGGCGTCAGCCTTGGCACATCCGGTGTCGGCACCCACGTGGGGCTTGGCCTGCGCAAGGGGCCGTTTTCGGTGGGGTACCGTGTGAAATGATGCGGATCATTGCATGTCTGACCATGGTCGCCGCGCTGGCCGCCTGTGATCCCGGAACATCCGGCAACGGGGCACAGCGCGCACCCAGCGACCGCCAGCAACCTTCCGTGACCGAACCGGGCCTGCATGTGTCCGGCTTTGCCGAGGTCGGCGTGGTGAAAACCTTCTGATGTCGCCGCTGCGTATCGCCTATCTGGCGCTGGCCATCTGGGGCGCAATGCACCCGATGTACTGGTTCCTCGCGTGGTTCCGCGAGAACGGCTACAGCCTTGGCCGGATGGTCGACGCATGGCACGCCAACGCGGCCTCCAGCGGTCTGGTCTGGGACCTGACGATTGCGGCCATCGCCCTGACGCTCTGGATCTGCGCCGAGGTCCGCGTGCGCCGCAACTGGATCGCCTTGCTGGCGATCCCCGCGACGTTCTGCATCGGGGTCAGCTGCGGGTTGCCACTGTACCTGTTCCTGCGCACACGGCCGGTGACCTGAGAGCGGCGGAACGTTCCGGCCAAACACCAAAGCCCGGAATCAAGGCTCGCAGAGCCGCCGGGCAGCGCCCGACCGCCCCATGGGCGGGCGCTTCTTCACCGTCTTGCGGTTCATCACCCACACGCCAAAGATCAGACATAAAGTGGCACAAACCAACGTCCCGATGCCCACCCGCGGTCGGGCGCTGCCCTCTGAGGGAAGGTCCGACTGCCAACTCTAATCCCCCTCCACCACAAACCACGATTGATCCCGCCCCCGCGCTGGATTAAGCGTCAGCCATGGATCATTTTCTTTACCGCGATGGCGTCCTGCACGCCGAAGACGTCCCCGTGGCCGACATTGCCGCCGCCGTGGGCACGCCGTTCTACGTCTATTCCACCGCCACCCTGCTGCGCCACTTCCGTCTCTTTGACGAAGCACTCGACGGCATGGACCACCTGGTCTGCTACGCGATGAAGGCCGCCAGCAATCAGGCGATCCTGAAAACGCTGGGCGATGCGGGCGCGGGCATGGACGTGGTCTCGGGCGGCGAATACCGCCGTGCGCGTGCCGCAGGCATCCCGGGCGACCGCATCGTGTTCAGCGGCGTCGGCAAGACCGCCGACGAAATCCGCACCGCGCTGGAAGGCGGCATTCGCCAGTTCAACGTCGAATCCGAACCGGAAATGGAAGTGCTCAGCGCCGTCGCCACCAGCATGGGCAAGGTCGCCCCCATCACCATCCGCGTGAACCCGGACGTCGACGCGAAAACCCACGCCAAGATCGCCACTGGCAAATCCGAGAACAAATTCGGCATCCCCATCGCCCGCGCCCGCGCCGTCTATGCCCACGCCGCCAGCCTTCCCGGTCTCGACGTGATCGGCATCGACGTGCACATCGGCAGCCAGCTCACCGATCTGGCCCCCTTCGAGGCGGCCTATCAAAAGGTCGCGGACCTGACCGAACAGCTGCGCGCCGACGGCCACAACATCCGCCGTCTGGATCTGGGCGGTGGCCTGGGCATCCCCTACGAGCGCACCAATGCCGCACCACCGCTGCCCACCGACTATGGCGCGATGGTCAAACGCACGCTGGGCCATCTGGACTGCGAGATCGAGATCGAACCGGGCCGGCTGATCGCAGGCAATGCGGGCCTGATGGTCAGCAAGGTGATCTATGTGAAATCCGGCGAAGGCCGCGATTTCCTGATCCTTGACGGCGCGATGAACGACCTGATCCGTCCGGCGATGTATGATGCCTACCACGACATCATCCCGCTGAACGAACCCGCACCGGGCACCGAACAGCAACCCTATGACATCGTCGGCCCCGTTTGCGAATCCGGCGACACCTTTGCCAAGCAGCGCATGATGCCACCGCTGTCCGCCGACGACCTTGTCGCCTTCCGCAGTGCGGGTGCTTATGGCGCGGTTATGAGCAGCGAGTACAATTCGCGCCCCCTGATCCCCGAAGTTCTGGTGAAAGGTGATCAATTCGCGGTTATTCGCCGACGACCAAGCTTTGAAGAAATGATAAATCGCGATACGATCCCAGAATGGGTGTGACCTGACCGCGTGACGGACTATGTCATACCCCAGTATGAGGTAACGTCGACACATGGCCAATTCTTCCCGACCTGACACCCCCGCAGGCCTGCGCGCCTTGCGCTGGCCCTTGCGGCTGACCTGGGCGGGGATGCTGGCCGAGAACCTGTCGCGCGCGCTGTGGCCCTTGCTGGCGGTGGTCTTTGCCGTGCTGGCGATGCTGATGCTGGGCCTCCAGGACATCGTGATGATCGAAGTGGTCTGGAGCGTGGTCGTGGTCAGCTGTCTCGCGGCACTGGCCGCGCTGGTCTATGCCTTCCGCACATTCCGCCTGCCGACGCGGGCACAGGCGCTGGCGCGGCTGGATGCCAGCCTGCCGGGACGCCCCATCCAGGCGCTGATGGACGATCAGGCCATCGGGCAGGGCGATGCGGCCTCGGCGGCGGTCTGGGCGGCGCACCAGAACCGCATGGCCGCCCGCGCGGCGCAAGCCCGCGCGGTGCCGGGCGACCTGCGGGTGGCGCGCTTTGATCCCTTCGCCCTGCGCTACGTGGCCCTGCTGGCCTTTGTCATGGCGCTGCTCTTCGGGTCGATCTGGCGCGTCGGCTCGGTCACCGAGATGACGCCCGGCGGCGGCGGACTGGCCACCGGTCCCGTCTGGGAAGGCTGGGCCGAAAGCCCGCGCTACACCGGATTGCCCACGATCTACCTGAACGACATCCCCGAAGGGCCGCTGAAACTGCCCGTGGGCAGCCTGATCACCATGCGCCTCTATGGCGAGGTCGGTGCGCTGACCGTCTCCGAAACCGTCTCTGGCCGCAAGGGCGATGTCCCACCCGCATCGGGGGCGGCCCATGACTTTACCGTCGCGCAAAACGGCACGATCTCGGTGGGCGGCCCCGGCGGGCGCAGCTGGCAGGTGGCCGTGGTGCCGGACGACGCCCCACAGGTGCAGGTGCTGGACGATCCCACCAGCGCCGCGCTGGGCGAGATGACATTGCCCTTTGCCGCCAGCGACGACTATGGCGTAGAGGCAGGCGAGGTGCGCATTTCGCTGGACCTGCCCCGCGTGACCCGCACCTACGGGCTGACCCCCGCGCCCGAGGACCGGCCCGAAATCATCGTGCCGCTGCCCATGCCCATCGCAGGCGACCGCGCCGCGTTCGAGGAAAACTTTGTCGAGGATTTCTCGGAACACCCATGGGCCAACCTGCCGGTGACCATCACCCTCAGCGTGCTGGACGCCGCCGAACAGCAAACCCAATCGGAACCGCGCGAAATCACCTTGCCCGGCCGCCGCTTCTTTGACCCGCTCGCCGCGGCCATCATCGAAATGCGCCGCGACCTGCTGTGGAACCGCACCAACGCCGACCGCAGTGCGCAAATCCTGCGCGCCGTCAGCTACAAACCCGACGAAATGTTCCGCAAGGAAACCCAGTACCTGCAACTGCGCCAGGCGATCCGCAAGATGGAGACGCTGGCCCATTACGGCATCAACGACGAACAGCAACAGGCGCTGGCCGATGACCTGTGGGATCTGGCGATCGAGCTGGAAGAGGGCGATCTGGCCGACGCACTGGACCGCATGCGACAGGCGCAGGAACGGCTGGAACAGGCCATGCGCGAAGGCGCCTCCGAGGCCGAGATCGCCGAGCTGATGAACGAACTGCGCCGCGCGACCGAGGATTACCTCAAGCAACTGGGCCAGCAGGCACAGCGCGAGGCCCAGGAAAACGGCGGCCAGCAGCCCGACCAGCAGGACGGCATGCAGATGACGCAGGACGACCTGCAAAAGATGATGGACCGCATCCAGGAGCTGATGGAACAGGGCCGCATGGCCGAGGCCGAAGAGGCGCTCAAAGAGCTTCAGGAAATGATGGAGAACATGCGCGTCACCCAAGGGCAGGGGCAGGACGGCCAAAGCCCGGGCGAACAGGCGATGGAAGGTCTGTCCGAAACCCTGCGCGATCAGCAGGGCCTCAGCGACGAGGCCTTCCGCGACCTGCAGGAACAGTTCAACCCCAATGCCCAGGCCGGCGAAAGCCAGGGCAACCAGGGCCGCAATGGCGGTCAGGGCCGGGGCCAGGAACATTCTCAGGGTCAAGGCGGCGAGGGTGAAGGCAGCGAAGGCGCGCAAAACGGCGACCAGCAGGGCGAGGGCCAAAGCGGCGGCTCGCTGGCCGACCGCCAACAGGCCCTGCGCGATGAACTCAGCCGCCAGCAGGGCAACATGCCCGGCGCAGGCACCCCCGAAGGCGACGCCGCCCGCGAGGCGCTGGACCGCGCCGGCCGCGCGATGGAAGGCGCCGAAGAGGCGCTGCGCAACGGTGACAACGCCGGGGCCATCGACAATCAGGCCCAAGCCATGGAAGCCCTGCGCGAAGGCATGCGCGCACTGGGCGAGGCGATGGCGCAGGAAGAACGCGAACGCCAGCCGGGGCAGGGCACCGCGCAGGGCGACCAACGCGCCGAAGCCCGCGATCCTCTGGGCCGCACACCGGGCGCCAACGGCGGCACCGGCACCGACGAGGGGCTGTTGCAAGGCGAAGACGTCTACCGCCGCGCCCGCGAACTGCTCGACGAAATCCGCCGCCGCTCGGCCCAGGGCGAACGCCCGCAGGTCGAACTGGATTACTTGGAACGCCTGCTGGACCGGTTCTGACGCGGGGCTTGCGGACATCCCAACTGTCCGCAACGCAACACCAAGCCGTGCATCGACGGGCCGAGGTGCGGCGATCCAACCTCAGTGCCTGCCACTTAATAGCAGCCAAACACGTCCCACCGATCCGTTCCGCGCAACAGCCACCAAACCGCCGAGCCGCCGGACGGCCCGCCCTGTCGCACCGAACCACCAAGCCGCGCATCGCCGGGCCGAGGTGCGGCGATCCAACCTCAGTGCCTGCCACTTAATAGCAGCTAAACACATCCCACCGATCCGTTCCGCGCAACATCAACCAAATCGCCGTGCCGTGGGGCGGCCCGGCGATGCGCGGCGGCCTGCGGCCTTGTCCCGCGCGTAAGGAGGCGGAGAGGGCTGTATCTACCGTCCGTCTCGGGTCACTGTCAGTGGCAAAGATACCTGCAATCTTTTGACTTTATATTTTCTACAGGCGCTAGTAGTGGTCCTAGACTTTCCAAATAATGCTGCGGGCCAATTCGGAAATACGCTTGGTATTTTCCAAAATCACTTCCGGAGTAAGCGTTTCAGCATCCTCAAGAATCTCAGGTAGCCTATAGCCGTGCTCCTTTAGGATAAGTTTTTTTTCTTTGAAACTTTTAGTGGAAAGCTTCTCGTTTGTTTTAGCGTCCACAAGGACCAAATTCCCTATTTGTCCGATGGTCTCGTGGTCCCTATCATTTTTTGAGCTCGACTGCGGTAAAAGGTGTTCAATTGTTAGGTCTTCAGTGTCACCTCTGAAAGGTTGACCCTCGTGAATGGCAACCTTTTTGAGAATATACTGGACCAAAGTCTTTTGAGATGAATGTTTGTTTGTATAAATAACCTGCTGGAATCCCGCATCAAACTCAACAGCGGGAACCTCCCGGTCGCGCAGCTTACCAACTAAATCGGCGATGGCCTGTGCCGCGATACTGCTGTCATCCGCCTCAAATATCGACCTTCCGAATGATGAATACATTCCAGAAATTCCACCTGATGACCTTGAAGAAGTTACTGCATTGAAGGAGAAATGAAATTTTTCGATATTGCTGAGTGCGTTTCTTAGGGCTCGGTACTTGATCTGCTTATCTCTGTAGGCCCGCACCAAAGATAAGATTCCGGGTGCGGGTTGAACGACCTTGAAGGTTCTTAGGGCGGCCAAAGAACGCGAAGCTTCTTTTTCCGCTTTTGACCAAAGATAGTCCGTATCAAAAATCGAACGCCATTGTTCTGCGTCGGATACAAAACGGTCTAAGTGAGACTTTGCGTTCTTTTTGTTCACTGTATCCTTCACTTTGTGAAACACCTTAGCTTTAGTCGCGAAATCATACCGCGACTGCCATGAGTGTACGATAAAGGTGTCTGGGTCTAGTTGAACAGGTGAACTTTTGATTGTATCTTGTACCTTGCTCCACTTTTGCTTTACTTGGTCGACTTCACTTGCAGCCTTGATAAGCTTTGCAAAATGGTTTCTCAGCAAGTCTGCAAGTGCAAGGTCTTTTCCTCTTGTGTTGAGGGTTTCAAAGATAAGGTATGCATCGTCCTCGCTGTCAAGCGTCACCAAAATAAGATTCAAATCAAATACCGTATCCCTCAGCATCGACAACCAATCAGCCGCGTCTTTAGTGTTATCTTCGGCAGTCTGTTCTTTATTGGATAGATATTCAGCAAGGCTCTGGTCTATTTTTTCCTTGAAGATGTTATAGGCTTTTTGTATTGCTTCTTCTTCGCGACCAATTTCAAATGGAACTTCAGCATCTTCGCTCTTTAGGATTTCTTCCTGTAAGAACGGGAAGGAGGATTCGGTCTTTAGGACGTACACCGTTTTATTTTCTCGATCTTTTTGTTCGATATATGCCTGCAGACCGTCTGCTAGTTCTGGTCTACCGAGTTTCTTAAATGCTTCTCGCATTGCGCAGAGCAAAATGGTGATTGTAGTAAGTCTTTGCTGTCCATCAACAACAGCAAGAGTTGACCGTTCAATTTTATAGACAACCATAGCGCCAATGAAGTAGGGTTCCGTCATGTTGTCCATGATGTCGTCCCAGAATTCGGATACATGGTCAGGTTCCCACGAATACTCCCTTTGGAATCGCGGAATAAGAAAAATATTTCCCTTTAGAAGCTCGTCAATGCGCTTGTCTTGAGATTCAATTTTCATGATCCACTCTTCCCTTAATTCTTTGGTTTGGATTCACACTACTTGCACAAGTAATACACCGCAACGATTAGCCGACCAACTTGCCAAGTCTCTTGCGATCCAAAAATGTTGCACATTCAATGAGCGACGGCAATGCTACCGCCAATCCATAGCAACCAAGATGCAGTCGAGTGGCCACTATGGACCGGAAATCCTTTGGCACGAAACCTGTAGCGTTCAGTGATGGGGGAGCAAGATCTGCTTTAGGTAGTGCAAACCAAACCTCCGCCAGTCGCACCCCGACCTGCCGTACCTCCCCCAACGGGATTAAGGGGTCCAACGCCCAGGTTCCGCAAGAGGCAACCCCCGCCACGGCCAGCGACCGAAAGAACCGAAAGCCTCCCCCTCCACCCCTCCTCGAAAGCGCCTGCGACGTCCTCCCACCTCGGGCAGGGCGGCGGGAATGGCCCTCTGCGGATCGCCAAAGCGACCCCACAGGATTTGCGGTCACCCCTCAAAAATTGCCCACTACATCAAATAAATTGCGTCGGGCAAATTGCCGCAGCACCTCGGCCCATCGGCGTTTTGTACGCATCTGCCCCGAATATGTACAACACCGCCCAAACGGGCCGAAAACGCGCCTTTCGGGCAGGCGCGTCTTGTACAGGATCGGTTGGAATATGTACGCAATCCACCCCGGCAGCACCGCGCGGGCCGTCCGGTTAAACCACCGCACGCCGGGGTAACCCTGCTCGGATTACGACGCCGCCGTCGTGTCCAGCCACATCAGCAGGCTCGTCACATGACTGTCCAGCCAGACCCGCGCCTGATCCACTGTGCCGATATAGCCGGTCATCACAGGCTCCAGCGCCGGCACTGCGGCCACGATCTGAGGGCTATAGACATAGATCACCGTCAGCACTGCAACTATCAGTAAAGACGTGAAAAACCCGCGCCGGAACCCGCGTTTCTTGCGTTCGCGCACAGGCGCATCGGGGGCCGGATCGCCCTTGGCAATCTGGCGATCCCCCGTTGAACGCAAGGTCGAATTGATCTCTTCGATGTCAGGCAGCAGGTCGCGGCGTGACCCTGCGGCGGCAGCGGTTGCTGCGGCGTCGGACACGGCCGGGTCCTGCCCACGCATCCGTGCCATACGGTCGCGGGCCTCTTGCGCCCGGCGCGCGGCCTCTTCGCTTTGGCCTTCGTCACCGCTGACGTCCAGACCCAGATCGGGCTGGGTTTCCAACCCTTCGCTCTCGCGCACCCGCGCCTCGGCTTCGGCCTCGGCACGCAGGATGTCCGACACGGCAGGGTCCAGCGTCCGGCGTTTCGGCTCGGGTGCTGGAACGCGTTCTTCCCCTTCGACGGGCAGATCCGGTTCGGGCGCCAGGGGGGCGGTGTCTTCGTCCTGTTCGGGGGGCATGTGGTCGGGATGATGCTGGAACCACGTCTGACCGCAGTCAGAGCATTGGACGTCACGACCCTCGGACGGGATCACCTCGTCCGGCACCTCGTATTGCGCATCGCAATTTGGACATACTAGCCGCATGGCGTGTCGCACCGCATAAATTCACCCGTTCCTTGCCCTGATCCACAGGATATGGTGTTGCGACTGCGCAGAAAAGTGCAATCTGCCCTCAACCCCCGTTGCAAGGCGCATTGAAACCGCACCGATGCTAAGGCACAACAGGTGCATCAAGCGGGGTGAGACGTGATCGAGCTAGAAAATGTGGCCTACAGCTACGGCGGGGGCGAATTGTTGTCGGATATTTCCGTCAAACTCGCGCCCGGATCTTTCCACTTTCTGACCGGACCATCGGGAGCAGGCAAGACCACTCTGCTCAAGCTGTGTTACGGCGCGTTGTTGCCCACCGCGGGCACCGTGCGGCTGCTGGGCGCGGATGTGCGCACGCTTCAGCGCGACGACATCGCCATGCTCCGGCGCCGGATCGGGGTCGTGCATCAGGACGTGCAGTTCCTGGACCACCTGCCGGTTGCCGAAAACATCGCCCTGCCTCTGACCGTATCGGGACGGGGCGGCGCGGCGCAGGGCGGTGACCTTGAGGAGCTCATGGCCTGGGTCGGTCTGACCGAGCGGTCGCAGGGGCTGCCGCCCGAGCTGTCGGGCGGGGAACGCCAACGCGCGGCGCTGGCACGGGCGGTGATCATGTCACCCGATGTGGTGCTGGCGGATGAACCCACGGGCAACGTCGACTGGGAGATGTCCCAGCGTCTGCTGCACCTGCTGATCGAGCTGAACCGCATGGGCAAGACGGTGCTGATCGCCACCCATGACCTGTCGCTGATCCGCGCCGCCAAGGCACAGGTGCAGGCGCGGGTGCTGCGCATCGCCAACCGGCGCATCCAACTGGCGGGGGCGGACCTGTGAAGCTGAACCTGAACGCATTGCAATCGCTGACCCACAGCGACCGCCAGGCCGACCGCGTTGTGCCGCCTTCGGGGTTTACCGCACGGCTGACCCTGTTTGCAGCCGCCGCCATGGCCTTTCTGGCCGTGTTTGCGCTTGCCCTGTCGATGGCCACGGGACGGCTTGCCAGCCAGTGGAGCGCTGAATTGGCGCGCACCGCGACGATCCGCATTGTCGCCCCGCTGGACCAGCGGGCCACGCAGACCGAGGCGGCCTTGGCCGTGCTGCAAACCACCGCAGGCGTGCAAAGCGCACGTGCATTGAGTGACGAGGAACAGTCGGCCCTGCTGGCCCCGTGGTTCGGCCCCGAGGTCTCGCTGGACGGCCTGCCGGTGCCGCGCCTGATCGAGATTATCGAAACCTCTGACGGCATCGACACCGCGGGTTTGCGGCTGCGGCTGTCTGCCGAGGTGCCGGGTGCGGTGCTGGACGATCACAGCCGCTGGCGTGCCCCGCTGGTCAAGGCCGCGTCGCGGTTGCGCCTGCTGGGCTGGGTTGCCACGGTGCTGATCGTGGCCACGGTGGCCGCGATGGTGACGCTGGCCGCGCAGGCTGCGCTGGCCGCCAATGCGCAGGTGATCGCGGTGCTGCGTCTGGTGGGCGCGACCGACCGCTATATCGCCCAGGCCTTTATCCGCCGCTTTACATTGCGTGCGCTGGCCGGATCGGCGCTGGGTGTGGTCCTGGGCGTGATTGCGGTGGTGCTGATGCCCTCGGGCGGCAGTGAGATGTCGGGCTTTCTGACCGGATTGCGCTTTCAGGGGCTGGGCTGGGTCGTGCCGTTCCTGATCCCGCCACTGACGGCCCTGGTGGCCTTTGCCGCCACGGGCGCGGCGGCCCGTCGCACATTGGAGAACCTGTCATGATCGCACTTCAATGGCTGCGCTCGCTGATCTTTGTGGCGCAAATCTATCTGGCGATGCTTGTGGTCGGCGTGGTCTTTGCGCCCTATGCGCTGTTCAGCCGCGCAGGCGCGCGGGCGGCCTGCAAGACGTGGTGCAAATGGGTGTTCTGGACGGCGCGCTGGATGGTCGGCATCCGCACCGAAGTGCGCGGCGAGGTGCCCACCGGCGACGTTCTGATCGCGGCCAAGCACCAGTCGTTCCTGGACATCATGCTGATTTTTCACGCGGTGCCCAAGGGCAAGTTCATCATGAAACGCGAGATCCT
>TARA_R110000764_G_scaffold62500_4_pt1 | contig 10546 bp, 10 predicted proteins | sample TARA_R110000764 | Tara Oceans TARA_R110000764 (sample SAMEA4398111) | marine metagenome | biome: Polar Biome; feature: [SRF] surface water layer (ENVO:00010504); material: water (ENVO:00002006), including particulate matter (ENVO:01000060) such as... | depth 5 m
CACCATCATTTATTTCTTTAGAAAAATATCTAATTTCTTGATATGAACCTGTAAAATTTGTGTAAGTATTACTCCCTATAATTCTATCATTACCACCATCAGTACCAAAACTAGAAGTAAGTGCTGTTTCCCAACTATCACCTGTACCTCCTACGGTAGCAGATGATGATTCTATAAATCCTATAGATGAACCATCATTGCCTTTATATATACTATCAGCGGCATATAATGTAAAATCACGACCATTTTTAGTAACCATAACGCTCCACCATTCACCATCATAAAATGGTAAATATACGCTAGCAGACACAGTAGGATCAGTATTAGAATCAGGTATAAGTTTTAAAGTTGCATATTGATTTTCAACATCGGGGATTGAACCTGAGTATGAACCACTTGTATATCCTGAACCTGTATATTCTAATACTAATGATGTAAATGTATCTCCTAAACTCCATAAGGATTGAGATACATTATCTATACCTGATTGTAAACTTGGTGTTTTAAATCTTAATTGTACTGATTCTGGGGTGTCGGATGATGCTCCCCATGTAGGATTTAAGAGCCATGGAGTTTCAATATATTGAGACCCAGTTAATGTTACATCAAATTTATAATTAAATTCATGTTCCCAACGATCCCAATCATTAGCTTCATTTTTATCTTTACCTCCAAATTCACTGATGTTTAATATAGTATCTGGTACTCCAAAAAGATTAATTAATGCTCTTAAACCTGCATTTGTTCCTTTTTTCTTTAATAAATAAGGTAAGTTATGATATATCTTTTTATACGATAATTTTACAAAATCATCAACTGTCGGGACTTGATCCGTATCAATAGATGATGTAACATAATTTGTAATATATTCACTTCCCGTTGAAGGTGAAGTAGCACCTGTTGATGATAGGCCTATTAATGAACTATATATATTTTCTAAAGTAAATGAACTATCATATATTTTAGTACCTAAAGATTCTAATACAGTACCTGCTAGATCTTTAGAAACACCTTCATATAAACTTGAATTTGCATCTAATTTACTTGTAATTTCTTTAGTATATAACCAAATCTCATCGAAGAATTGACCTATCATATTAGTAAACAGCATGTAATTTTCATTACTACTATTACTTCTAATAAATTCAGGTACTACAAATTCTAAATTATTTTGATTTTGATTATCGTATGAAGAAGCGGTTATGTACTGATCATCATACCAGGCAACAGCAACTGCATTTGTAGGTGGGACTAAAACATAAGGTATTACACTATTAGATTTAGGCCATGATTTTGAACCCGAATCATAATATAAATAACTTTCATATCCATCAAAACTTGTAAGTGTTGTTTGGATTTGTTGTTCTATTAAATTTTTACTTGAAGATACGACTGCTGATGCTGCTGAAGGACCTGATATAGAACTGTATAGTAAATTCAATTCCGCTTGGGATGAAGATATTTGAGTTAATTTTTGCTTAAAGTTAACTAACCTTTCTGTTGCAGATGAAAAGAATACAAAATCCTCATAATCAGTATAATCTATATTTAAAGTAAGAGATGAAGCCGATACATTAGACATTAATTCAGCTAAAGAACCAGATAATGTTGTTGCTGTTATATCGGAATATGTTTTGTATTCTGTTAAAGGACCTGTTTGGTCTTTTATTGGTATATTATAATTAGGTCCTGATATTTTAATCGATGTATCTTCAATTACTATATTAGAAGGATAATCAATTTGGTAACCTACAGATTCACCTGTTTTTGTTACAATATATAATTCTGATTTTAGACCAATATTTGTAGGTAAGGGTTCATATAGCTTAACTAAAAGTGAAATACTTCTAGTATCTAAATCCACTTCTAACAATACATTGATGCCCAATAATAATAAATTACCACCTAAATTAAGGTAAAATTCATCAAAATATCTATTCTCACTCGATAATTTGTTTTGAAATTCAGTAAAAAATAAAGAAATTTCAGACTTGAAAGATTCTATTTCGGCTGCTGATTCAAATTCGGGGAGATCATCTTGTAATAAAAAATTATCTATATTATTGCTACTTAATCTAACTTCTGTTCTTGAAGGTGATATTTCACTAATGAAAAATTGACTATTAGGATCGGATCCTAATTGTGGTGTTGTAAAATTATATATTGTTTTGATAATACCTGAGTCAAACCCTGCAGCTATTGCATCTTTTTCAGGATTTAAAGATATTTCAATTATATTACCTTCTCCATCTAATCTAGCAGGAGTAAATGAGGTTAATTGGTTATTTGAATTAAGTAGGTTATTATTAAAATCATAAATAAAATATTCTATCCTATCATTGACAGGACTAAAATTAGAATCTATTACCGTATTTGGTATAACTTCAAAATCAACTAATTCAAATGTTTGAAGTGCTAATGAATTTGGATTTATAGGATTAATTTTAACCATTGGTTTTTCTTAATTGTGTTAAAGCTCCTTCAGCAGTATTAATAGCGGTATTAGCTAAATCTTGTTGAAGAATTAAATTTTCTTGTCTTAATTCTGATACTTCAGCAATCAATGCATCTATCAATTCTGTATCTACTTGAACAGGACCAACATATTGCTGACTAGTAGTTATAAGATACTCATGAGATTCTGCTTCTCCAAATTTAGGTATATTATAAAACAAATCATTATAGTATCCAAAAAACTCAGCAATTGTAATAGTATTAGGTACGGGTATAGTGTTTAGGGAGGATGTTAATTCAGTAAAAGTAGTATTGATTGTATTATCAAATGCACTTCTATCAAAAACCTGTCGTTTTATATTAATATCACTCATTATCCGTTAATTACTTTAAAATAATATTCATCATTAAATACTATAGTAGAACCATCAATTTGGGTCTTTATTAAAATTTGATAATATCTTTCTGGTTGTAGTCCATTCATATGCATGTCAAAATAACTACCACTATTATCTGCACTTAATTGTGTATAGACAGGATCGAAATCAACAACATATTCATTTGTATCTAAATCTTTTAAAGCCCATGTTGATACTCCTTCAGGTAAAGCATAATTTTCAATGTATAAAGATGCGGTTTGGAATATTCTTGCTGGATATTCAGGTCGAGAATTAATTCTAAATCTATTAATACTTTCAGAATAAAATGTACCTGGATTTTGAGCAAGTAATACTGATGCTGGGCGAATGTTTAATACTGGGATTTCAACACTACCTGTATTCCAGGTAAAATCATTCCATTTTATTTCTAATACAGGGGGGTATATTGTATCTGTATCTGTAGAAAAGAATTTAATTTCTGGTTGGGCATTTATATTAGCCACCCATTCTGTTCTTTGTTTAATAAGAAAACCCTCATTTACTGTAGGGACAGTACCAATACCGGGCATAATAATTGAACCTGTTAGCCAAGCCTGTACTAGAGGGGTTACATTTACATTTAAATCTTTATTACTTGTGTAAGTATATTCTTGAGATGCAGATAAAGGTAAACCATTTTTATTGTATGCAAACCAAGTTCCACCTCCTGGAGGTGCATATCTGTAATCATAATTAAATGTTACTCCTGGGTTTGGTGAAGGTAAATCCCATAATTTACTACCTGAATAATTGGTAAAATTCCATGATACCCCATTAGTTGTTAATGGAGAATCTAAATATTGACCTGTACCCATACCCCATGAACCTGATAGTGCCCATACATCGACAGTAGTATCTAATTCTAATCCTGTTGTTTTAGCCATAAAGCATCTCAGATTAAACTGACTTGATGATTCTGCGGGGATTAGATTATCTACTACATTAGTAATAGAATTAGTAGAGAATTTTATTAATGTTCTACTAACTTGTGGATTAGGATCATTTGGAGCAATTGTTGTTGTTAAAGTTGCTTCCATTATAGGATCAAGCCCTGTATTCATGTTTGAAAACTGTGAATATAAGGTTGCGTCTTTTTCGGGAAATATTTTATATACGGCCATTTTCTATTAATTATAAAGGTACTACTTTACCTTGAATATCTGTATTAGGGTATTTAAGTTCAAAAATCATTGGGTCAATAGAAGGGTAAATTACATTATTTGTAGTTGCCCCTAATACATCGTATGAATAATCAGAGTATCCTAAATTTTCACCTGTTTTATTTATAAATTCTATTTTCTTTACTGTTTGTACTCCTTCAACATTGTCAAGAAGGATATTTAAATCTTTTAACATAATTGGTTGGTTAACCTGCCATTTATCTATATTAAATGCTACTCTTAACGCAGATATACATTTTAATATTACTTCATCTGAGTTATATGATGGTAGAGTTATAATTTCAAAATTAATACCAATATTGATAATAAATGCATCTAATATTCCAATAGCATCATTTATCATTTTATATTCAGCTAGATATGTTGCTAAATTTTGTTTTAATGCTGGGGTTGCTGTTGTTAATTCTTTGTTATCATTATACGACAACACATATAAATCTAATGTGTTATTTGAATTAGATGAAGATTGAGGTTTTGATGCATATACTTTAGATATAGTTCCATATATTGGAGGTAAACTTAATGATCTAACTACATAATCATCAAATGTAACATTCCTCAATTGGTTTTGGAAGTTACCCATTGAATTTTGTCTAATTTCATTTATGTCATCTCCATCAGACCCTCCTGTTGCTGCTTCTGGGTTGTTGACTAATAAAGTACCAAAAATTTGTGATGCTAGAGTAGTATTAGCTACCGTTGAATTAATGAATTTAACATTATTAGTATTTAATATAGTTAATGTACTAGCAGGAGCATTTGCTGAAACTCCTCCCCCAACTAAATAACGTACAGTTAATGTTGTGTTTGAAGGAGCGATACCATAACTATTTGTAAAAATATAGTTAGTAGGTGAAAATGCTGTTGTTAATTTATCTTGTTCACTAGGTAATCCTAATCCAACATTGTCCGGATTAGGGATTAATTCTTCTGTTGTATCTCCTGGGTTACCTGAACCGAATTGTAATTGGAGAGTTGTTTTATTTAAGAATCTAGTAGCAAAACGTGTTGCTACTTGTTTTGTTTTTAATAAATAAGCTATATTAGTGTCTGAAGATAGATTTGGGTCGTTTGGGTTTGAATTTTTAATACTATCGTAAACAGCATCTTGAGCTAGATAATCTACTTCATACCATTCATTTCCACTTGAGTCTATTATGTCTAATACACCTATTATATTTTCATTAACTATTAAATTATTTGAAAATGGAATTGGTGAAGTATAAGTAAATGAGGTTGTTGATATATTAGCTGATATAGCTTTACGTGTTTTTTTTAATAAAAAATATGTAGGAACAGACCCAGCTGTTTGATATACTGTTACTGTGGTTAGATCCATTGAACCACTTGATGCAAAGTCTATTTTGTCTTGTATTATAAACTGTAATGAACCACTTAAATTTGAAGTAACTGGTGTTGATTCAGGGATTTGTAAAGCATATGAATAATCAGGAACATATATACTAGCACTTAATATTGCAGGAACTTGTTGATATACATCTAACTGTGTAGTAGCTGCGGTTGTTGCTTTCGGTTTATATCCCATCATATACGCTAAATCGTACAGATTCTGTGATTGACGAGCATATTGTATAAAGGTTTCTTGGAATTGATTATCTACATAGAAAGACAATACATCACCAACATAAGCAGCCATTTCCATAAACATCATCCCAGGGGAAGATGGTGTAAAATCGTTGTATGTGTTAGGAAAGTATGTTTTTGTATAATCTACAAGACTATTTCTAAGGGAGGTAAAATCCCTATTTACATATTTTATATCTCTATTAATTGCCATTTTATAAGTTTATGTTTATTTCGTCTTGAATTCCAAAATTTGTAGCTACATATTTAAGAGATATAGATAATTTATTCCTATCTTCATCTCGGGTGAATGTTATTTGTGATATATTAACGAAAGGAAAGAATTGAGCACATTCATCTTCAATTATTTTTCTTATAGTTGATTCTGTTATATCACCATTACTTTCAAATACAGTATTAAATAATACACTACCAAAAAAGGGATTGAATACTCTTTCTCCTTTTCTAGTACCGTAAAAATTTGTTAAATTATTCTGTATAGCGTTTCTAGTTAAATAATTTGATTTGAATACAGCAGGACCATTAAAGGGGATATCTACCCCCACCGCTTTCCTTGCGATACTATCAATCGGAAATTTATTATTAACTATTATAGCCATTTTTTATTTTTTTATAAGTCCCATAATCTGATCAAGACCTACTTGACCTTCAGGAAGAGATCCATTCATTGCATCTACCGGTCCTGTTGATTCCATTGTACCTGCATATGCAGAATTAGCTGCTCCTCCTTGTTGCATTTCACCTAACATTCCTGAAAACATATTTCTACGTTCTTCGGATGTTAATTGTTTTGGTTGTTCCATTGTAGGTTGAGCATACGATTCGTTTACTACTGTTTTAGGTGACTTTACTGCTTCGAGTAAAATGTCTCGCAACTCCTCTTGGATTGCTTCCTTTACAGCTTCCTTTAACATTTTTTTAAGTTCTGAGGTTTTCATGTGTTATTTTGTTATAAATATAATTAATTAATAAGATGATAAACTGTCTCGGTCTATTATGAATTTTAATTCATTTACCAATACCGATGAGTTTGGAGTAAATGATAATTCCCCCTTAATTAAAGGAACACCATATGAGTTATACCCAATAGCTCTATATCTACTTACTGTTGGTGTAAAAGGTACTTCTTCAATTTCAATAATAAATCCATTATACGATATAGGATTAGCTTCTTCAAAATTATTTTCACCTAAAGATGCAAATTCTAAAACTAGAGGATCTATTGTTGGTATTAAATCGGTTTGGTCAGCAGGAAGACAAGATTTAAGTTTATCTATAACTTGTGTTAATGGGTTTGATATTCTTAATATTATTGAAGAAACTAACCCAACAGTAGAAACTATTGCAGATGCACTTCCTGTAATTTTAGGTAGTCGAGGTGCTCCATCAGGAGCAATTAGTATTTTATTTTGAATATAATCTAAATCATCTAATGCTGATACAATAACACCAGGTATGATAGGAATTGTTTTTGCTGCTGTTGATATTACTGGAATTGTTGTATTTATCACTGTGGCTACTGTTTGAACAGCAGCGGCAATATCATTAGCAGTTCCACCTATTTTTGCTACTTTATCTATTCTTTCTACAGTTGCATTTAAATCATCAACAATACCTTGCAAAACAGGTATTTGTTTTTCCAGTAGTTCTTGAGGAGGGCAATATTCTCCTACTAAGTCTTGTGCTTTTTCTAACCCCATCTTTTTTATCATTTCGATAATAGATGGAGCCATAACTAAGGCTAATTTTAATCCCTCTTCTTGAATAATAACCTTCAACGCTGCTAGTCCTTTAGGTTTATCTGGGTTGTTATTTTTAATATCATTTAAATCATTTTTTCTATCTTCTCTTGCTTTTTCTCTTGCTTTTTTATCTTCAGCAAGTTTAGCTTTAAGAGCTGCTCTGTCTTCTTTTCTTTTTATTTTTTCTGCATCGGAGCGCTTAAATGTAGGAAGGGTTATATTTGGTTTATTAATAGCCATTATATAGTAAAGTTATCTTTAGAAGTAATTGTATTTAAATCTGCCGATATTTTTTTCAATGATACTTGGGTTTGAGTAGCTATGGCATTTAATGGAACCATAGGTACACCTGCGGGTACACCAACTAAAGTTTTACAAACAATAGCAAGTGAGTTTATAGTATCCACTAAATCTTTAAGTACATCTACGGTTGCATTACCTAATAATAAAGGTTCATCTGCATCTTTAGATCCCAAATATATTTTACTACTTTGGATATAAACATTTTCAGTATCAACATTAAAACTAGTATATGCATTTATATTAACTGATTTACCTGATGTTAATAATATATGATCTGATTTACTATTAAATAATAATCTACCTGAATTTATTATAATTTGATTTCCAGCATATTGATTTGGGGATTCTGGAGGATCTGATGGGTAGCTATCATAATTTGCGGAAGATACATTTATTGGTACTTGTTGAGTACTGGTAGCGTATATTGAACCTAAATCTTCGTTTATATTTTCATTAGTAGGGATCCATGCATCCGTTGATGTTTGTGCTTGACCATTAATAAGCATAAAAATTGGGTCACCATTAGTACCTTGATTAGACCATGGGTTTTTATTCAAAACCGTAGAACCAAATCTTATACTTTGTCCCCATCTACCCTCATATATTATATCACCTTCATAAGGTTGTAAGTTTTTTATACTTTCTTTTTCCTCAAATGTATCCCCTAAATTAATATCTTCATCTTCTGGTTCAGTTGTGTTTTCAGAAGCACCAGCCTGTGCGTTATTGTATGATTTTATTTTAGGTTTAGATGATGTTTCTTCATTCCATTGAACTAATGGATCAGGAAGAGCATTTTGATGTGATGTATTCCATAAATTAATAGGGAGGAAATAATAATAATCATTTTTATTTAAATCCACAAATGTTGGATCTTGAGAATCAACTGAGGGGAAGGTTACTACATATGCTATTTCGTTAAGCAAAGGTACCTGTCTCATATTAGGAAACAAGGGTTTTGCAAAATTATAGTTATCTAACAGATTATCTACTTCTCCATCTTCAGATGGTGGTGTTGGTGTAGTAAAGGAATCAAATAATATTCCACTTAATGAATCATATTTGTCATATTTTTCATATAATTTAGAATAATTTTGACGAATATTTTCCATATCCAAAAAGGTAAAACGCACCCGTACCGGTTGGATTACAAATTGAGTTTTATTATCAAATTTGCTTCTATCCTGATTATTTTGAGCTGCTAAACCTACTTGTCCGTACATTATTTTTCGGGATTATCTATTTGTAAATCCTGCATTGCTTGGATGAGTTGTTCCTTTTCATCTTCTGATATGGTGTACTCACCTTCATTTGTTGTTGAAGAAACAACACGTTGGATAATAGTAGCCATTTTAATGAGTTGTTCATCATTCTTGACTCCAATTTCCAGATATTCCTTAATAAGAGGAACAACAAGAGTAGCATCACCAATATCTGCTATTAATGGTTTTAATTCAGAAATTAATGCTGTTACTTGTCTTTTTTTTTCGTTTTGATTTGTGTATATTTCTTCGAGTATATCCGAGAATTTTTTCTTTTTAAATACTATACTATCTAATTGTGACATAATACATATGGTTTTTCATGTATAAATATGGAAACTAGAAATCTGTATAACCGTTTTCTAAATAGAACACATAATTATCCTTAAATATCAAATATAACTGGTTGGCTATTTTGGTAATTTTAGGGGTTTTAGCATCTACCATTTCTCTAATATAAATGTAAAGTGCCTTTTTATTAAATATATCTATATTTTCTCTTTTACGGAATAATTCTAAAATTGCATCTGCAATTGATGCATCGTTTCCTTTAGGAAATAACTCATATATATTAGAAGTACAATATTCAACATATTCATCAATAAATAAAGATAAAGTATCTTTTTGAACCTTACCATCAATAATGTAAGAGTGATTTTCATCATCATCTAATACTGAAACTGGTGCTTTGTCTACTCTTTTTTTATAATTTTTCTGGTTAGATAAAATTAAATATCGCTTAGCAATAGTACCAAAATAAGAATATGCTTTGGCCCCCCTTGTAGGATCAAATTTATCTAATTTAGATAATAAAAAGGTTATTACCTCATGTTGTAGATCTTCAATATTATCTACCTCAGTATAGTAAAATTTAAACGTGTGGATTATATTTTCCGTTAATTTGAAAAACGGATAATGAATACGTTCTCTATATAAATTACTCCTAATTTCTGAATCAGGTTCATTATTATATAAAACTATTGCATCTTCTGTATCTTGGGTGAAATAATTTTTACTTTTCTTTTTACGGGCCATATTTGGTTATAGATTCTTAACATTAAAACTGTTCAATACGCTTTGGATACTTTTAATTTGTTCAAAGAAAAATCCAATTTCGTCGTCTGATTCAAATGTCCCCTTACTATCAATTTCTTTTAGACTTTTAGATGCATCTTCTATATAATCGGACATTTTATTAAGATAAGTTTGATATCCCATTAGAATATCTTCTTGTTTCTCATTTTTCCGTAGGAGATTGAAGGTCGTAAATACGAATATTACGACCACAACCGAAAGTATTATAATAGCTAATATCATAAGTTATCTAACATATTTTTAAGACCTTGGCTCTTAATTGAACCTAATGCCTTATTTTTTGATGTGGGTGATTTAGGTGTTTCCTTATTATTAGCCGTCAATGTATAATTTTTCTTTAACCCATCCACGCTATTCTTAAATTTAGGCAACCACTCAACTTCAAATTCAATTCTAGCAGCCATCATATCGGCCTGGTGTAGAATAAATGGTAGTGAAGTCCGTGGTTTTTGTTCTGGCATGAATGTTTTAAGATACTTAACATT
>TARA_R110000764_G_scaffold25326_1_pt1 | contig 10543 bp, 6 predicted proteins | sample TARA_R110000764 | Tara Oceans TARA_R110000764 (sample SAMEA4398111) | marine metagenome | biome: Polar Biome; feature: [SRF] surface water layer (ENVO:00010504); material: water (ENVO:00002006), including particulate matter (ENVO:01000060) such as... | depth 5 m
AAGAAAATTTTACATGATCACCTTCCCGATCTGCCCTGTATTATGACGATTGTTGCTCCGACAAAATCTGGAAAAAGTGTCTTGTTGAGTAACCTCCTACTTAGAGACGAGTTCTTCAAAGATATTCACGATAATGTTACAATAATGAGTAATACGATCGAACAAGACGAAACATCAAGATTCTTGCGTAAAAGTTGTGATTGCTATACTGGTTATGATGATGGTGTTCTTGCTGGAATAGTAAATCAACAGAAAGAGTTTGATGATGATAGTCGCCCTTTCATAGGATTAATTTTTGATGATATTTTGGGGAGCGTGAAAAGGAATTCTTACCTGAACCATTTAGTCACAAGGAGTCGACATTATGGAGTAGGATTACTTGCTATGTCTGTTCAGAGTTTTAAATCTCTGGGACCGACCATCCGTAATAATACAAACGCATTCATTTGCTTAAATTTACAAAATATGTCGGAACTATCCAAAATATCGGACGAATATAATGGGATGTTCGGGGGAGACGAGAAGTTTAGAAAGATATATGCTAAAGCAACTGAAGTCCGTTATGATTTTATGTATTTAGATCTTCAGTCCAATCCAGCAAGAGCGTTTAGAAACTTTGAGACTCAACTAGCAGAAGGCGATAAATTACTCTTTGAGGGAGAAGGAGAAGGAGAAAATAAAATCCCTGATTAGAAATAAAATAAATTGATTCATTATAAAATGAGTTTATATGGATACAGTGATGCCTTATCACAAGGGACAAGTTTTAATGCTAAAACAACAAATTTTAATGATGGAGTATTGGCTCATAATCAAAACCTTCAAACAAAATATAAACAGAAAGTAAAAAATCAGGGGATTCAACTAGGCGATGATACAAGGCAAAAAGATGAAGATGAAGCGTTTTATGGTTTTAAGGACGGAACGGGAACACTCTCCACAGGATTAGGGACTGGTTCTGCGATTGCTTCTATTGCTAAAAAGGGATTTGTTGGATATGCTGGTGATGAGACTTCTGCTAGAATAAATAATATTAAAACAACGGTAGGGAATCTTGTTAAGGGTAAGCCTCCGCCACCTCCAGCAGACATGGAATTGAGTGATATTGGATCAGATGGAAAAGAAGTTGCTGGAACTTCAGGTCAAGTAGTTGGAGATGTAGGTGACGCTGGTAAAAATGCTGAACTTGCTGGTGGTCTTATTGGCGATGCAGGAGCTGGAGCAACAGATGTAGCAAAACAAGAATCTTCAGGACTGATGGCTGGTGCTATGAAAAAGGGTCTTCAATTAGCAACGGCAGGTAAAGTTGGTGATGCTGGTTTAACGGCGTTAAGTGAAGTCGGTGGAAAGGTCGCTGGTGATTTTAGTGGTGCGATCGATGTAGGAAAAAGTATTGATTCACTTGTTCATGGAAAGAATGTTTTTAGTGGAGAATCTACTGCTGATAAATTTCAGGAAGTCGGTGCTATTGCTGATGTCGCCGGAACAGTCTTCCCACCGTTAGAAGTTGTCGGAGGTATTCTAAATCTTACTGGCGGTTTTATGGACGCTTTCCACGATCTCAAAGGAGATTTAGATAGAAAGAAATCAGACTCAACAGCACCGCCTCCTCCAAAATTAACTTCTGTAAAAATATCTCCTGCTTTCTCAAGTATGGGATTAGTTTCTTCTTCACTACCCTCTGTAAAAACACAAATAGGAGGTTCTGGTTCTTTTTAAAATGTAAATCCTTTTATTTTTTTATTGATTCATATTATAAAAATGAGTTCCTTTTTTGTTTCTAGTGATAAAATTAAAGTCGGTCAGACCGATGTTGCTGTTCCGTCAGAGAATGGACTAGATTACAGAAGTGGTGGTAAGATTGATTTGTATATTCCTCCTACTTCTAAATTTATTGATCTTTCTCAGTCTAGACTAAAATTCACGGCGAATATTATCCTTCCTACAGTGAACGCTTCTAATGGAACTCTTAGAACTCAGTTTGATGCTGAGACGGGATTACACTCTTTAATCAGATCGGTGAGGATATTTTCTGGCCGAAAAACCGCACTTTTGGAGGAGATTGAAGGTTATGATATTTTGACTGCTCTTCGTTTTGACTATGAAACAAATGATAATTTTAAGAAAAAGAGAGCTATGACTGAAGGATCTACTGTCTATGATCCTGCGTGTCGTGGAACTTTGGGGACTACTAAGGGTCCTCAAGCCAATGTCTTTTCTAACCCCTATATGTCTAAGGTTGAGTCTTCGGTTCTAAACGCTTCTTGGTCTGCTTCCGGAGCAACTGACTATAAACAACAGACCGTTAAGGGAGAACTTCATCTAAATACTGGTCTATTCCGCAATGAAGCTGTATTCCCAGCTCTACTGACTGATGGTCTTTTTATTGAAATTTTACTTCAGGACAGCAAGAAGGTATTTCGTAAAATGGACTCTACTGCTGAATTTAGAAAGTTAAGATTAAATCCTATGTTCCATTCTCAAAATGGTTCTGATAATGGTTCTGGTAATCCGAATGGTTCTTTTATGAATGGTGCCGTTTCATCTACTTCGTTTGTTGTAACTCGTGATAATAATTACACTTCTACTCCAGTCTTTCCGTTTGTTGTCGGACAAAAATTCGGTCTTGTTTCGTCAGACGGCAAAATTCAGAACGGATCAACAAGCACAATTACAGGACTAGACCAAGTCTCAGGATTAGCATACGGAACAAGTAAAACAAAGGTAATTTGCACTCCTTTCACAAATAATCTTGGTTTTATGCTCGGCGGTTCTAATGCGTCTCGTGCGTTTATGGTTGATAGAACTGGTGAAGAAGCCACTTCATTCCCTATTGATTATACAATTTCTAATGTGGAAATGATTGTGAAACAGATCGCCGTCCCTGATGGCTATGAAGCCTCCATGATGGCTATGATGAAAGAAGGTGGAACTATCAATTATGATTATCGTTCATTCACTAATTATCGGCATTCTCAGTTAAAGGGTGATACAGTTGCGAACATTCGACTCCCTCTAATTGAGTCTCGTGCGACTTCTATTCTATGCGTCCCTACCGATTCTACAAATTACAATCAATTACAACTCTTGTCGGGTAGTGATACTTATCTAGAAAACAACGATCTGTTTGATGTTGTAAATCGTTCTGCTAGAAGTGGTCTGGTTGGTATTAGTGATGAACTATCTGAATATCAGTGGATATACAATTCGCAGATTAATCCGTCAAGAAAGGTTGATTGCACGAAGATCTCGGCGAAGAATAGTATTTCTCAGCAGTGGTCTGTAGAAGCAGAAAAGGCACTCGCGATGGCGGATATTGAACCTCTATCATTCCTTTCGTTCCAGAGTAATTTCTTCTTGGGTCGTGCTCTCGCTCTAGGAAAGAATGCTGTCTATGATGCTCGTGGTAAAGACTTCATGCTTCAGGTAGAATACACCGGAGCTAATGTTCAGACTAAGAATAAGTTATGGAATAACTATTGCTGTCATATTCGCCGTCTAGAAATCAAGGCAGGTTCTCTAACTGTTCAGGTTTAAATAAAATTAAGATTACTTATTCAATCAAGAGGTTCAGCAATCCAACTGAATGCTTTTGTAAATATAGGTCTCCCTAATTTTAATTCTCTTTTATTATAATTTTTTATTGGCTTCATTTATAAACAAAAATGTCTATGATGAATACAGAAGTAGTTCCCAGCAATGTGACAGCGAACGGTCAGATTTCATTTAAAGAAGGTAATCCAGTGATTCAGTTTGTCATCGGTGAGCAAGACAGATTGCTTATGGGTCAGACTGTTCGTTTTACTGGTAAGTTTAGAACTCTGCTTACGAATACTTCGTCCTCTACGAGTGCTGTTGGTAATCTTGCGATGAGTGAAAAACTTGGTGTTTATTCGTGTATTGATACACTAACTATTAAGTCTCAGAGAACAGGTCAAACTCTCGAATCCATAAGACACTACAACAGATTTCTTAGCTCCTACCTCCCTGCTGTAAATTCGCAGGAGGATAATATGACTCACCTATATGAATCGGCACTAATTCTTCCTAATTATGAAGCACAAACTCAATCCGTAGTTAATATTCCGTCTTCGTCTTCTACGCAGAATCATTTCTGTATGAGTCTCCCTTGCGGTCTATTTAACGGCGGAGAACCGATCCCACTGATGCAGGAGGCTGTCGGTGGTCTCCTCATAGAAATTCATTTGAGTCCAGACTCACAGGTCTTCCACACTTCGGCAGATGTGGATTCTGCGTCTTACAGCGAGTCTCTTTATGAATTCACAGATGTATCTATGGTTGCTGAACTTGGAGAACCCGACGCACAGACTTTAGCACAGCTAAAATCCCAGACTTCTTCTACATATGAATACAATTCTCTAACTTCGTATTATCAGACTATTAATTCTGGGAATGGTATTATCAATTTCCAACTTGGTCTGTCTAGAGTTCTTGGTGTATTTTCTAATATTATTCCTGCTTCTCACATTAATAATCTTAAGTTTGATGGTTTAGCAACTCTGTATCCTACTAATAGTGATGGGTCTAGTGCCGACATAAATGAACTCTTTTTCACACGCAACGGTTCTAAGTTCCCAATTGATTATAATATTACAACTCTCCAGCAAGATAATAAAGCAGATTTTACTGCTGATTCACAGATTATGTATAATTATATGGATGCGATTACAAAGTTTGCTGATATTAGTCGCACTTCAATTGGTCCTGTAAATAGTCGTCTGAGTGATGCTGTTCGCTTTGATAAGGATTTTGCTGATGGTGGGTGTGCTTTTGGTATTGGTGTCGCTTTTGATTCTATTAGTGATGCTGGTGTAGATTTTAGCAGAGTTAATTTTGGAATCAATATGGCTCTGGACTTGACGAGTGATTCGCCTCAGGCATTCTACATGTTTGTTCACGCCAAGCAAACTCTCGTATTTGGTCCTCAAGGTCTTCAGGTGATGGCCTAATTATTTCTTACTAAATTAAAATCTTTTCTTATATAAAAAATGCCTCTCAACTTTGACTTACAAAAAATTAAAGATGAGAATAAATGTAATATCTATTTTGAGACTGGACTCTGGAATGTGCTAGAAGAAGACACTTCATTATGTAAAGCATTAAGAATGGATTTTGAGAAGTATTACTCTGTTGAAATTGATTCAGAATTAGTTAAGATTTGTGAAAAAGAATTCCCTTATGAGATTGCTAAAAATAAACTCACTTTGTTTGAGGGTAATTCTCAATTACTTCACAAATATTTATCAAGTATTACTTTTGAAGATACTGATCGAATAATATTCTTCCTTGATTCGCACGGACATGGACACGGTTGTCCTTTAAAAGAAGAACTCACAGCAATTAGAGATATGAATTTTAAGATTAAACCGATCATCATTTTAGATGATGTTAGAATTATTAGAGATTGTATTTGGAGCGATGATCGATTCAGTACTGAACGCCAGAATCATTCTTTTGAGGATATTTTAAAAGATATGATATTAGAAATTGATCCTAATTACAAATTTTCATATTTAGATGGGTATGTTAAAGACGATTGCTTACTTTGCTCTGTATAAATTAAATTTAAATTTTTGTTAATTATTTTTTTTAATGGTTTCTTTTATAAATGAGCTCATTAACACCTGATATGGATACTGGCGACGTTCAAGAAACTATGGTTACTCGTGAAGCAGTTGCTCCGAATGTGCCTAATCTTCTCAAAGTTTCTCCTATGGATACTACGACTGCGACTGATGTGGAAACTTCTATTCTTGACCCAGCGGTTCAGTCTGATACATTCTGTAGATTCGTATTTTTAAACAAGGGGATACTCCATTCTCACTCAAAAATTGCGTTAAGTCTTACTGCCCCTGATGATGAGGATCGTTTTTATGCTCCTCAGGTAGGAATCCATCAACTTATTTCTCGTTGTGCTCTCAAGGTAGGAACTAAAACTCTTCAGGAAATAGATGGATACAATTTCTTGTCGGCATACAAATCTCAGTTCATTAATAACGAACATCAGAAACAAAGAGAACAGGTTCAGAGTGGTAGATGCATCGCTCACGAATTTAGATATAGTGATACTACTGCTGGTAATGGTGGTCCTACGAATGATACTTCGGCAACTACATATGGTCTGTGTAATGGTCGTGAATACAATAGTGCGAGTCATAGTGCTAGTAAAGTAAGTGCTTCGTTTGAGTCGGTCACGCCTGATCTCACTATTCACGAATGGGCGAATATTAAGAATGGTCCTGTATTCCAGATTGCTCTTTCGGAACTATTCCCGATGCTTAAGCAGACACAGCTCCCACTTTTTATGATGGAAGAGCAAGTATCGGTAGAATTACATTTTGACTTGGATAATGTGAATAGATGTCAAGTTCGCAAGTCTGGTGCTCAGGCAACTTACAGCATCAATCAGACCGAAACTAAACTAATCGCCGATTATATTTACTATCCGCAGGAAATGATGGAAGCATATCGTTCGGCGAATCAAGTTATTACAATGAATCATTTTGATTATCGCCATTCTAAAGTTTCTGTTTCATCTACTACTGATGACGGACAACTACAGATTAGAAATCTTGGTGGAGCAGGGCGGATTGTGACTAAAGTTATGACTGGTCTCCAGCCTGACGAAACTGCGACAGATATAGGTATTACAAATAAAATGTGTTCTATCAGTCCTGCTCGTGCGTATGCTTTCGGTGAGGCTCCGGCGGCTGGAAAACAGAATGGTTCTCTAACTGTTAATATTAAATATAATGATAGATTCCTCTACCCGATTGATGTAGTTAATCCGTCTCGCCAGTTTCACAATACTGCTCAGGCCGAAGGAATGGTGCCTTTTGTAACTCGTGAAGAATTCTGTGCTGAGGGAACTGCCCTCACTAATGATGTATTTATGAAATATGCTCAGGGAACGGGAGACGGCGGTGGTGGTGCTGAAGAGGGTATTCTTGGTAGATTTAATTGGTTGTCTTACAGACTCAACCGCAATGAAAGAATTAATAGTCGTGGGATCGAATACTTTTCCAAATACGAAGGTCTAGCAAATGGTTCCCCTTACATTCAGAGAAGTTGGTTAGAACTCGCCAAAATTACAACTCTTGCTGGTGGATATGTCACTACTTCCCTACTCTAGTTTTTCATTCAAAAAAACAAAATCACTAATGATAGATTAAAATAACTGTATCTTTATTATAATGAGTGCTGAAGGTTATACTCAAACTTATTTACTTGATGCGAACAGATTATCCTCTGAAGAATATTCTGCTAGTAATCTCTCCGACACATCTAACGCTCTTTTTACAAATAAAGTCTCTAATGGGATCACTCTTGATATTGGAGATAAAGTATCAATTGAATCGGCTCATATTGCTCAGCGTGGAGCAGGTGGAGAAGTGATTCAGTTTAACGGAACTGAACTAGGAGAAACAACAATCTCCACTACGAAAACTACTAATGCTTCTTTTATTGGAACAACAATTCTTTCAGGGACATTTTTTTACAGTCCTACGGGATACGCTTATGAAACAAGTAATAATGAAGAAGAACAAATAAAAATAAAAGATAATGAAGCATCAGTCACATTTGAGTATTACAAAAATACGAATGGTGAAAACAATATCGGACTACCGAGAAATTTTGGTTCAGCATCTCAAGGAACATCTGTTCATGGAGGTGATCCTACAGCAGGAGGCGGATTTACAAATGGTTCTTTTTGGAATGCTTCTGATTCATATGCGAAAGGATTAAATACTTATTATTCAAATGCTTCACATATATTTGTTCCAGATTATTTAGATGTTCATGCGATGAATGCCTGTGGTGCGTCTTGTATAGTAAGAAAACTAAAACAAGATAATTCTAAATACACATTATTTAAACGAAATGAAATAGTATGGTCGTCTCTTTCTGTTTCCGCATCAACCACAGCATCATTTTTAAGACCTAGTCCTAGTGAAGGAGAGTTCTCCGCCGATGTCTTGCCTGATCCGGCGATAGGAGGCTACAATAGATACAGACAAACTGAAAAAATATCATCAAAAATAGGATACAATTCTCCTTCGACGATCGCAAGTGATATCACAAATGAGCTAATCAGTACTGATCCTCCTATTAATATTGGACTCAGTAATGATTCATTAGTAATAAATTCTACATTAAATAAAGCGTTCCCTTGTGCTAATTGGGATCTGTTTAGTAATGTTGCGAATAAAAACTTCTTTAATGCTTCTCTAAAAGATGGATTACCAGTAGGAATTAATGGATCAATTTTAAATAATTTTGAGTCAGCAAATTATCTGAGTAATTATGCCTATGTCGGTTTTAAAAGACCTGATTTTGTTGAGGCAGGAAGAGCATTAGGCGGATATAGGGGAAGTATCACTCGGAACACGATTTCTTTGTCTGGATCAGGAACAGCAATGATTAATACAGGGATTCTATGGAATAGTGAAAATTTACAGAAAGTTAAACGATTTTTTGAATCACAACGATTGTATCCTGAATTATTGGACGAAGCAACTATAACAGGGAGGGAAAACACTAATTATGCTCTTTATAATACTACGAGTGCTTCATTAAATGCATCTTTTAGACAAGAAGCAAGATTTCTTCATTATGATCTTTGTAATACGACGAAACCTGTATTGGCTCCGATTGGAGGAGATGAGTATAATGTTTCATTTTCTACAACTAGTAGAAGACCTCCTAGAACAAGTGCTTCAGAAACGAGTAGTGTTCCTTTGTTTGTTTATTTTAATAATAATTCATCACATTTAAGTGGAAGTGATACACAAGCAGATTCAGATGATAATCTTGCTTTCGGATTTGCTAGAAAACTAATTGATGGCGGTCGAGAATGGATAGGTGTCACAACTGAGAGAATTGGTGGAATCCCAACGAGTTATTTTGGAGAACAAGGTGGTTCTGAAATAAAGGCGGGAACAAAAATAGGATATGATTATCATTTTAGGGGTTATGGAAATTCCGCCATAATTTTAAATTCAGGATACAATCCCTTACAATATTATGGTCAGCAAGAATTTACTTCTGCTCGTTATATTAGACAAGTTTATCTAGGAGCAAATAAACCTTTATTAAATTTTAACACGGCACAGGCTCGTTTTGAGATAAGTAATTTACATTCAGCAGAAAAGATTGGTAATTTCTTTAATGCTGGTGATCCCAATTCACCTGCTACTGTCTTTGCTCCACCAGCATCATCAGAGGCGTCTTTAGACTGCTATAAAATAAATAAACCTTTGAGATATGATACTTGGACTCCTGATTTACAACCATATCCTATAGTAAAAACCGCAGGGGGAACAACTAAAACAACTCAGAATAATTTTGTAGAAATGAATCCGATGTTTGAATCATCTAAAATCTATGATGCTCATGGAGGCGTATCAATTGTAGATATGGGATCAACCGAATCATTGTGGGATCAGAGTATTTGGGGATTATTAGGGTTTCAATACGGTCAGTTTAACTCTTCAGGCAATATAGAAGACATTGATAATATCAATATTCGTTTTACTGATGATACTCTCAATACTTCAGGAATAACCACAAATGCCGATGTGACATCTGTAAATTCTCAACAGTTCTCGGTTAATGCTTTCGGAATCAATATGTTTAATCCTCTAGTCAATTCTAATCTTAATTATTATAATGCTTCACAAAGTTTGCTTACTGTGAATGCTAAAACTCCTGATTTTGTAGTAGAACCACCAATCATCATTTCAGGGATTAGTTCGACGGCTATTCGTGCAAATAAGTTGCCTCGCAAAATTCTAAGAGGATATTTCTTACTTTCATCAGATTTATTAGATAATGCGAATTATTATCAGACAGCAAATCCAATGAGTGTCATGGCGGTTACTGGGAAATATAACGCAGAAAATGACTTCGTTGAATATAGCGGTGGCGGAGCAGTATTCACTGTGACTCGTAAAAAAACAATAACAAGTATAAGAACACAAATAACCGATCCAGAAGGATCACTCGCTCAGGTTGGAGACAACTCTGGTGTCATTTACAGAGTAGATAAACAAATTAATACTGATTTAAATTTCGCAACGAATGTTGCCTCTGGTATGTATAATCAAAAAAAGTAGATTAAAAACCCACTCTCATAAAAATAAAGGAATAGAAAAATAGATAATTGATAAATACAAGGTATTATTATTGTAAAGGTTGGTCTCAAATCCACTAAAATGTAGGTGCTCCCTCAGAAAGAGCGATATAGTCCTTGAGTTTTTGGTTTTCTTCTTTGAGTTGTTTGTTTTCTGCCTCAAGTCTGGCGTCTTCGGCGACAAACTGATCTATGCCGTTATTATACCCCTTCACCATTTTCTCAAACTTTTCGTCTTGTTCTTCTAATGCTTCGTTCAATACTGCTATGTCTTTTTCATACGCCTTCTTTGCACTCTCATAAATTTTGGAAAGTGCTAGGAGATCATCTACTACGACATTATACTTATCTTTGTTCTCCTTAAGTTTCTTTGTAATATCAGAAATACCC